>JGI994J12354_10000501_pt1 | contig 38935 bp, 45 predicted proteins | sample IntmicLarv3ML3BL_FD_12354 | JGI IMG/M metagenome (IMG submission 12354) | reverse complement strand
ATTTGGACGTGCATTCTGCATCAAAACATTTTATGAAATTGGTTCCTGCAATTGCTGATTTTTGCGAGGAAGCACCTATTGTAGAAAAATTCAAAGAAGTAGTACACCACTTGAAACAATTAGAAATGATTTATTGTCATCACTTGATAGTATAGAGGGGCAATTAATTACAACACGTCTGATGAGTGAAGGTTATATTCAGGAAAAAGCGGTTTTTCTGATTTGGCAATTTCACTTGGTATGCAGTTACTGTATAGATTAGGATATCGAAAGGAATTGATAGAGTACATTAACACTTTTAAGCAATATATGGATTTACAAGAGGAAGATTTTACTTCCTATATAAATGAATGTTATTGATGAACCGGAGGATGATTTAATGAAAACATTGCCAAGCAAGTGCTTTCCTTCTTGTGAATTTTCACAAGATAGTGATGCAGGATTTTACGACATTATTCCGCAAGGATATGAACATGTGGTTTCGCTATATTTAGGTAAAGAAACTGTGAAAAATGATGATGCGATTGAAAATGCTGGAGCTTTCTTTGATAAGGTACATGAGTGGGATGTGTTTTGTAGAAACTTTCTTTCTGCGGAGAAAGACAGTGAGGATGCTGAAATGATAGCGGAATATTTTAGTTTTTATAAGGATGAAGTTCCTGAAGTGTTTGACAGTTCAGATGTTTCGGTTCTAACTTTGTCTGATATGGTAAACTGTCTGAAACTAAGTCATATGGGTACACATGGAAGCGGAAAAGATCAGCAGTTTAATGTTGATTTTACTTTGGGGTATGATCAGCTTTTATGTGTCTATTTTGATAGCAACAGTGAGTTCGACCATATAGCGTGGGAAAGCTGAGGGAATTGGAGATTGATATGAAGAAAACAATGATATTTATATTGATTGTAATATTTATAAGTATGAGTGCTTGCAGTGTGGATTCAACAAATATATCAAAACCTGAAATGCCAGATGAAACATCCAATGTTGAAGAAACAGAAGAGAGTGCAACTTCAGAGAAAACTCCTACTGAGTTGAAAGTGGATGGAAATATAATAGAAGAGGGAAAAGATTATATATTAACAAGTTTGGAATCAGAAAATGAAGAAATATATAAATTATATGTAAAAGCCATTGATGGACAGGTGCTGGAAGAATCATATTACCAAAAACCATTATTAAAATATATAACGGATAATTTATTGGAGATAGGAGCTCCAGCGGGAACAGGAGTAATCAATTACAGATACTACAGTTTATCAGAAAATAAATTTTCAGAGTATTTTGAAATACCGTCACTGGTTGAAAATGGTGTAATTGTATATATGTCAGGTGCAGTGAGTGATATTAAATTGATTGTGCAAGATATTTTTGATAAGGATAAGCTGTATAAAGAGTTTAAAAGAGATTTTTGGCAAGTCTCAACACCGTCAATGACATTGATTGATGTAAAATTTCTCAGTGAAGATGAAATTCAGGTAATATATTTTTCAGGAGAGGATCAGGTTGAGCAAACAGAAATAATAAGTTTAAAATGATTTTCTGGATTTTTTAAAATTTCATGAATGTTTTTTCTCCTCCAAACATATACATTTGATGTAAGACGTATATGCAAAGGAGGAGATTTTTTATGTACAGAGAGCAAACCCTTCTGGAGTTTGTAAAAAAGATAAACAGAACTGTTGCAAGAGCAATATCCTTTAAAGAGGATATTGAAGAGATAAGGATAAGAGTTGACCGACCCATAATAGTAAGGGCGGGCGGTATAGAATATTTTGTAGCATTAAATGGCGGACTGATAAATAAAACTGAAACAAAAAGAGCGGACAACCTGCTTGTTCTGAACAGTGCGGAAATAAATGGTATATTTGTATCAATAAATGAAAACTCAGTATATGCCTACCAAGAAGAAATCAGAAAAGGGTATATAACCATAAAAGGCGGTCACAGAATTGGAATCACAGGAAAAACAGTCTTGTCCGGTGACGGCTATATAAATCATATTAAAGAAATATCAGGCTTAAACATAAGAGCGGCACGCGAAATAACAGGGTGCGGCGACAAATTGCTAAAGCATATAATCAGAAATCCAGAAGATATATACAGCACCCTGATAGTATCGCCGCCGGGAACAGGCAAGACAACGCTGTTACGTGATTTGGCGAGGACCCTGTCAGAGGGGAATGAAAAACCAATTTTTCATGGTGTGAATGTCGGAGTGGTGGACGAGCGTTCAGAGATTGCCGCCTGCTATAGAGGAGTGCCTCAAAACAATATAGGAATAAGAACAGACGTGCTCGATAGCTGTCCCAAAATTGAAGGAATGATGATGTTACTTCGTTCAATGTCACCTCGAATAATAGTTACAGACGAGATAGGCGGAAGAGGAGATGCCGAGGCGGTAAGATGTGTTGCAAATGCTGGAGTGAGACTGGTCGCAACAGCGCATGGATACTGCAAAAATGATTTAACCGACTTAAGGCGTGAGGCAAGAGAACTAATCGAAGAAGGAATTTTTCAAAAAATCATTGTACTTGACAACAGCAAAGGACCAGGAACCGTAAGGGACATTCTGGACGGAGGTGTGAAAAATGGAGCTTAATTTGTTCATGAAATTAGCGGGAGCGTTTTTCATAGTCATTGGAAGCACCCTTTTTGGAAAAATGTATGCAAATACTTTTAAAGAAAGGGTGGAGTTTCTTGGATTTTAATAAGCGCCTTGAGATTTTGAAAAATGAAATTGGCTTTATGAAGGGTATTCTCTCAGATACTCTTGCCAAAGCGGGAGAGTTTGAAGGAAAGTCAAAGGAATTTTTCAAAACAGTACTTGAAAATCTTGAGGACATGGAAGCAGGTATGGCATGGGATAGCGCCTGTGAGGTGAAACTGGCGGAGATGAGCCTTACAAAAGAAGATTGTGAGGTTATAAAGACACTCGGTAGGTTGCTTGGGGTATCTGATGTGGAGGGGCAACTTGCAAATATAGAATCGATAAGCGGACAGATAGATATGCTCATTGACGCGGCTGAGGCTGAACGAAAAAAGAATGAGCCGCTGTTTAAGAGTATAGGACCCATTGCAGGGGTGGGTACAGCAATTTTATTGATGTAAAATCTGCTGGCAGAATAAAGGAGTTACATATGAATGTGGATTTGATTTTTAAAATAGCGGCTGTGGGGATGATTGTTGCTGTGCTTAATATACTGCTTACCAAGTCAGGAAGAGAAGAACAAGCACTTATGACCACAATAGCAGGACTTGTGATAGTGCTTGTAATTATTGCTCAGGAAGTAGCCAAATTGTTTGATTCAATTAAAGCCCTTTTCGGTTTTTGAAGGAGGGGAAAAATGGATATCTTACAAACAGCAATTTTGGGGATTGTCAGTGTTTGTCTGATTTTGTCAATCAAAAACCATAAGCCGGAAATTGCCATATTGCTTTCTATTATTGCAGGAGTGACAATTTTAATGCTTACAATACCCAAGATTAAAGAGGTGTTGGAGGGTATAAACAAAATATCACAGATGGCAAATATAAATGAAGAGGTAATAGGGATTTTATTAAAGGTGGTAGGGATTGTGTATATTACAGAGTTCGCTTCGGGGATTTGTAAGGACGCAAAGGAAGAGAGTATTGCACAAAAAGTACAAATTGCGGGAAAGGTAATTATTTTGGGAATTGCAATTCCTATGATGACGGACATTCTCAATTTGATTTCGGGTATTTTAGTATGATTGATGACATTATAAAGCTTATAACAGATACAATTTTAAATGAATTAAAGGGAAGTATGGGAATTGCCATGCAAATAGCCGCACTTGCTTTTATATGTGCGGCAATTAAGGGCATTGAGACAGGGACAGGCAGAGAAATAGCAAGAGCGGCATTTTTTGTCCAGTATGCCATGACAGCGGCATTGCTCTGTTCCGTAATTGTTTCAATGAGAGATACAGCAATCAACTCAATTGAAAATATGGTAAATTCAATGAACGGGGTTTCGCCTGTTTTGCTCACAGCTGCGGCTACTTTAGGGAATTTTACTGCTGTAAGTGGTATGGGAGGAATGTTTGTAATTGCGACTGGGCTGGTGGCCAATTTGATAAAAAATATTTTTCTGCCAGGAGCAATTATATTGGCGGTATTGAATATAGTTGAAAATTTGTCGGATACAATAAAGCTTGGAAATCTTACAAGCCTTGTGAAAAATGTGTTGTTGTGGGGAATGGGCATTGTAATGACCCTATATATAGGAATTCTCTCTGTACAAAGTCTTATAGCGGGGACAAGCGATGGTGCGATAAATAAAACAGTTAAATTTGCGGCAGGGAGTTTGATTCCGTTTGTAGGGCAATATCTTTCCGATTCGTTGGATGCGGTCTCCGCATCTGCGCTTGCAATAAACGGAGCGGCAGGAACAGGCGCTATGATTGCAATAATAACAATTTCGGTAGGTCCGGCGGTGAAAATATTAATTACCGCCGGAATACTGAAACTTTCATCCGCTGTGATTCAGCCTGTCGCGGATGAAAGGATATCATCCGCAGTGGGAGGAACAGCGGCGGCTTTTTCGCTTATTGCAGGGATTACCGCAGTATGTGCGGTTATATTTACAATAACAATAGGGGCACTTTTGAACACAATGAGTGCAGTTATAAAATGAACCGATGGATAATGGGAGAAAATTATGTCTGTTATAAAAAACTGGATTTTAATGGTTGCGGTATGTGCGGTCATTGTTGAAATACTTGATATGCTCATGCCAGACGGCGGAATGAAGAAAACAGCCTCCCTTATATGCGGAATAGCCGTAAGTTTGTGCATTATAATACCAGGAACAAGCATTTTTGAAAGTATAAAATCATTTAATTTTAATTATGAAGATAGCAGAAAGAGCATTGTTGAAAAACAAGACACATATTCAGAGGAACAAATGATTGCAGTTACATCAGAGTTTAAGAAGAAACTGATAAAGCATATAGAGGATATTGTGCTGAAAACCGAGGGCATATCTGAATGTCAGGCAAATGTGGTGATAGAGGAAAACTATAACAGTGAAATGTACGGAAGCATTTATTCAATATATATAAAAGCGAAAGAAGCTCAAAATGAAGAAGGAGAGAAAACAAAAGAAAGCGGTTTTTCAAACTTTAATAGAATTGAAAAAATAGAAATAGATATAGGCGGAATAAGGATTATTGAAAGGGAAAAACCGAAAGAGCAAAAAGAAAATGAAAAAGAGAACATCCTTCGAGGTTTGGTTGCAAGAGAGTTTCAAATTGAAGAGAAAAACGTTTTTGCGGAGGTAACAAATGAAGAAACTTATAATGAATAAGAGATTTCGAGTGCCAATATTAATTTTCCTGGCAGGGCTGATACTCATGTTGTCAGCAAATGCAGTATTTCCCAAGAAAACGGAAAGTGAACAGGCTAAGACAGTGCATGGAGATGTGAAAAATGAATCCACAGTTTATGACAGAGGAGAAAATCTTACTCAGGATATAAAGAATTTAATTGAATCGATAAATGGAGTTAAAAGTGCGGCGGTTGTTATAACCTTTGACAATTCTGGCGAAATACGGACGGAAAAAGATGTAAATACAAACAAGAAATCAACAGAAGAGAGTGATGGCGCAGGGGGGAATCGGGAGGTTATAGAGCATACCGAAGAGGAGGAAACCATATACAGGCAAAACAGTGACGGAAGCAAGGAACCTTTTGTCATTTCTGAAAAATACGCAGAAATTCGAGGTGTAGCGATAGTCGTTAAGGGGGCATATGATGAGGCTGTAAGAGAGAAAATAATAAGAATGCTTGAAGTTTTGCTCAACATTTCGGCACATAAAATACAAGTAATATGGTGAGAAATTACACATATATATGTGTATATAACAAAGGAGGACAGGATTATGAAGATAGGCACAAAACAGATTATTTTGTTTGTAATTGCACTGGGGCTTATAACAGTTGGTTTCAAACATACGGAGATAATGAATTATATAAATGGCAGAGAGGTCTCAAATCAAACAGAGGATAATGACAAAGAAGATGAAGTTTCAGGGGCTTCTGATGTGAATGGTGCACCTGCAGGTCTTGCTTTTTCGGCAAAGAGACTTGAACGGGATACTGCAAGAGGAAAGACCAAGGAAATATATGAAAATATTACAAAAGATTCAAATGCCGCAGAGCAGACAAAGAGTGAGGCATATAAGAAGATTGTCGAGCTTGCAGAAACAGTAGAAAATGAGAGTAAGGCTGAGAGTATGATAAGGGAAAAGGGCTTTGTAGACGGCTTTTTGTGGTTGAGTGAAAAAGGTGAACTTGAAGTCATGATAAAAACAGAAACACTTAATGAAGAACAGGTTGTTCAGATAACAGATGTAATAATGAGATACCTTGATGTGGAGTATAGTGATATACACATTCGGAAATCGTAAATGTTGCCTAATTTGTATTGTCAGTGATATAATCATAAATAGGAGGATTCTTTATGAATGATAATATACATGAAATTCAGGAAATAATGCCTGAATGTATAGAGGATACAGGAAAAATCAGAATAACAGATGATGTTGTTGCGGTAATTGCAGGTGTTGCGGCTACAGATGTGCCAGGAGTTGCTGGTATGAGCGGAGGCATTGTCGGTGATGTTGCTGAAATTCTTGGAAGAAAGAATCTTACAAAGGGGGTAAAGGTTGAGGTCGGACAAATTGAGGCGGCGATAGATCTTTATGTTATAGTTGAATACGGATACAGAATACCAGAAGTTTCCTGGCAGATTCAAGAGAAAGTTAAAGAGTCTGTGGAGACCATGACTGGATTGAGTGTTGTAGAAGTCAATATCCATGTGCAGGGGGTAAATATAATCAAGGCCAAAGTACATAAGGAAGAGGAAGAAGACGGAAAGCACAAGAACCGTGTGAAGTGAATTTATTTTAACAAAAGAGAAGGGAAAGAATTTTATGAAGATTTTTTCGAGAGTATTACTTGTAATTTATTCGTTTTTATTAATGGCAGGTTGGCTTGTTGGGTTCATTGTAACCATTTTCAAGCTTCCAAATGCCAAGAACGCATTATATAAAATGGGAACAATTCTCAATATGCCGTTTTTGCAATATCCAGCAATTTGGATTGTGGTTTTGCTTGTGTGTGCAGCAGGTTTTTTCTTTAGTTTATATACATTCTTGATTGGAATACATGGAGATAAGGAATTTAAATGTATTACAAGAGAGAACAGCATAGGAGTAATTAAAATTTCCTCAGCAACATTTGAGCATATAGCTCTCAATGTAATTAGAAAACTTGGGGGAATAAAGGATGCCAGAGCAATAATTAAAATAAATGGTGAAGAGGTTAATATAACAGTTAAGGCAACATTCATGTCAGATGTAAACATTCCGTTTCTTTCAGAAGAGGCACAGACTCGTATTGTTCAATCAATAGAACAGTGCACAGGAGTAAAGACCCCTAATGTTAAAATGATTGTTGAGGGAGTTCAAAACGCATACAAAGGCAGGGTTGAATAATGGGTAAGCTACTGGAAAACTTTGTCGAATATTATAAAGGTCACAAGGGCAGAGTAATAGGTGCTTTGACAGGACTTGTTTTGTCTATACTAATAATATGGATTGGTTTCTTTCAGTCACTCTTCATTGCATTATGTGTTTTTGTAGGGTATTATATAGGGAAGAAATTTGAGAGCGATAAGAATTTTATTAGAAAACTGCTGAATAAATTATTGCCGCCGGGAAGATACAGATAAGCTGACAATTTGGAGGATAAATGGGAAGAAGAGAAGCCAGAGAGGCCGCAATGACATTGCTTTACTGCATTGATTATCACAAAGAAGGTATGCAATACCAGATAGAAAGCTTTTTTGAAGAGGAAAACATTGTAAATCTGCATGATAATGATAAAAAATACATTTTGGAAATCGCAAATGGTGTATCGGAAAAGCTTAACGATATAGATCCTATTATAGAAAAGAATTCAAGAGGATGGGCATTTAACCGTATACCCGGAATAGATGTTGCTGTTCTCAGATTGAGTATATTTGAAATGTTTTTCAGAGAGGATATACCAAGCAATGTATCGATAAATGAGGCAGTTGACCTTGCGAAGAAATATGGACATGATGAATCAGGCGCATTTGTAAATGGTATACTCGGAAATATATACAGAGAAGGTATAAAGGATGGTACTCTAAAGGATGACAGATAGTTTTTTAAAGAGACCGAGAGTATTAAAAGTTTCAGAAGTTAACGGATATATTAAGGGACTCCTTTCATATGATGGAGTTCTTTCTTCTATGTGGGTGAGCGGAGAAATATCAAATTACAAGAGGCACTATTCAGGGCATCTCTACTTCGATATAAAGGATTCTGCAAGTAAACTGAAATGTGTTATGTTTAAATCTAACGCTGAAAAACTCGTTTTTGAACCAGAAAATGGAATGAAAGTGCTGATAAGGGGAGGTATATCCGTTTTTGAAAGAGATGGGATGTATCAACTCTATGCAGAGGATATGAGAGTTGATGGAATAGGTGACCTTCATACAGCCTTTGAACAGCTTAAGAAGAAACTTTCATCAGAGGGTTTGTTTGATGAAAGATATAAAAAACCAATTCCTTTTATGCCGAGAAAGATAGGTGTTATTACATCAGATACTGGTTCTGTCATAAAGGATATTGTAAATGTAATGTCAAGAAGATACTACCCTATAGAATTGAAACTTCTGCCATGTCAGGTACAGGGGGAAGGAGCAGGGGCAAGACTTGCTTCGGCAGTAAGGTTCTTTAACAGGCGTAAATGTTGTGATGTCCTCATTTTGGCAAGGGGCGGAGGATCTCTTGAAGATTTGTGGCCGTTTAATGAAGAGGTTTTGGCAAGGGCGATAGCAGATTCTGAAATTCCGATTATATCTGCGGTGGGGCATGAAACGGATTTCACTATATGTGATTTTACAGCGGATTTAAGAGCGCCTACCCCATCAGCGGCGGCGGAACTGGCAGTTCCTGAGTTATCACAGATAAAGAGCAGGTTATCACAGCTTTCTCAGAGGGTGAATAAGATTCCATATTTGAATTTAGAGGTAAAGAAGAATCAGTTGAAAAATATCTCGTCACAGACTTTTTTCTCAAAACCGACTGCTTTTTTAGAGGACAGAAAGCTTGAACTTGATTCATTGCTCAGTGACCTTATATATTTTGCTGAAGATACAGGTAGGAACATTAAGAATAAAAACTCACTTATGGCAGCAAGATTGGATGCCCTCAGTCCGCTTAAAATTTTATCAAGAGGCTATAGCGCGGTTGTCGATTCTGATGGGAGTGTTGTAAAGAGTGTGAAAAATACAGATATAGGAGACTTACTGCATCTTCACTTGAATGACGGTGTTTTGGATTGCAGTGTGGAGAAAAAAGAGGTGAAGAATGTTGGCAGATAAGGAACTTAAAGATTATTCATATGAAGAAGCTATGGAAAAACTGGAAGATATTTTGTCTAAAATGGACAGAGGAGAAGTGCCTCTTGATGAATCCATGAAGAATTTTGAAGAGGGTATGAAGCTGATTAAGCATTGTGAGGATATCATAAATTCATATGAAAGACGAATTACGAAAATTGTAGGGGAAAAGAACGGGGAAATTATAGAGGAAGATATTGAATTTTGATAGTGAGGTTGTAATTGTTATGACAGAGAAAGATTTTCATTCCCAATACACAGTATATAAGGATATGATAGAGGAATATCTTGATGAGATTTCTCGGATCAAAGAATGTCCTCAGCAGAGGGTTAAGGAAGCTGAGAGATATAGTCTTTTGGCGGGAGGAAAAAGAATTAGACCTGTATTTTCACTGTGCTTTGCGCAGATGTTTGGTGTACGGATAGAGGAAATACTTCCGTTTGCCGCGGCTGTTGAGATGATTCACACCTACTCGCTGATTCATGATGATTTACCTGCAATGGATAATGATGATTTGCGAAGAGGAAAGCCCACAAATCATAAGGTTTATGGAGAGGCAGTGGCAATACTTGCAGGAGATGCCCTTTTGACAGGGGCCTTTGATCTCATTCATAAAGCGATGCTCAATGTTTCTGAAGAAAAGGTGAAATATTTTCTTAAAGCGGCGGAAATTCTTTCGGCGGCGGCGGGAGATAATGGTATGATTGCGGGACAAGTGGTTGATATGGAGGCTGAGGGTAGAGAGATATCAGCCGAGCAATTAAGGTTTATGCATTTGAACAAAACAGGTGCGTTGATAAAAGCATCATGTCTTATGCCTGTGGTGATTTCAGGAATTTCAAGCGAGGATGATATATATGGGCAGATAGAGAAATTTGCGGAATATATAGGGCTGATTTTTCAAATGAAGGATGATATTTTGGATGTTGAAAGCAGTGAAGATGTGCTTGGAAAGCCAATAGGAAGTGATTGCCGTCAAAGTAAGAGTACCTTCGTTACAGTGTATGGAGTTGAAGAGTGCAGAAGACTTGCAGAGGAATATACTCAAAGGGCGATAGAAATTGTCGGAAAATATAATAATTCCCAATTTATTATAGAATTTTCTGAATACTTGTTGAAAAGGATAAATTAACGTATAATATGGATGAGGTGCAGTATTCTAGTCAGAGTTGTGAGCAATGAAAGCGGGCCTAAAAATCCGTTAAAGGGCACATCGATGAAGTTCCTTGTGTTGGCTTGTTACGCCCAGTGATGGGCTGATGCTGGGAGTTAAGGCTTAGGGGCGATCCGCAACGGCATGCGGGCGTTGACCCCTTTTCCGTGGAGACCCTATTTCGTGCGAGTGATTTTATGTCACAACCACGTCAAGGGATTAAACCTGTTATGCGGTATTTAAATGCTGTGAACAGAGTAGCCTGCCTTGAGTGAATACGGTGGATAGTGGATCAGATTTTTGCGTATAGGCCAATACAAGAGAATTATTGCAGCTTGAAACCCTATTTGCAAAAGAGGCTAGTTGTTAAATAACCTGTTGAGGAAATCTCCTAGACTGTTTACTTTGTAAGATTTGATAGGGATTGCAGTGCGGACTAAGTGGCAATCGGGCCAAGTAGATGGTAACATCGCTTCTCGGAATTTAAAAGGAAACGGCCATCATGGTGACATTTTGGTATTCTGTGGGGAAATCCTGCCTGACCTAAGCCGTAAAGTTTACCTATCAAATCACCTCATTACCTTATTTCTTGTTTTTTAATTTTATAATCTTTGATTTTGTGAATAATTATTGTTATAAGGATATATGTTAAACCGCCTAAAACACCAGCGACAATGTCGCCCATTGTGTCAATGTTAAGGCCCTGCATTTGTGTGTTTAAGAATATATCAGCAGAAAATTCATATATTTCCCAGATTGCGGCACCTGCAAATGAGAATATTGCCGCAAATATGAGAGATACTCTTGGCAGAGGCTTACTCTCTTCTTTCTTTAAAATAAAATCTATTAAAACAATTCCGATATCAGCTAAAATAAGACCACTCATAAAGTGGACAAATTTGTCATAATACGCTATCTTGCTGTAAAAACGTAGAATTGAACCAAAGCATACAGCGGATATGTCAAATATAAGTGCCTCAAGATATATTCTCAAAGGAAATTTAATCAAAAGCAGTGTTATTATAAAGACAGAGAGAAAACCTCCAATTATGGAGGTTGGAGGAACAATATTTCCCTCTGATTTGGATATAAATATTATGATGACAAATACAATATTTGCGGCAATAAAAAACGGCAGTTTTTTAATTAAGCTTTTAAAAAATTTCATGGCGGCCTCCGTTATGCTTTTCTATAAAAATATTATAGCATAAAATATTTTCAAGCTAATATTAAATATGCTATAATTGTTAGAATATAACGGATTCTAAAGCGTTGTATAATTAAGAAGAGAAAAGAGGGCAGAGTATATGCTTGAACTTAAAAATATATCATTTAGAGTAGAAGACGGGAACAGCAAAAAAGAAATAATAAAAAATGTAAGTTTCAAAATAGAGGAAAACAGTTTTGTCGTTGTAACGGGACCTAATGGAGGCGGAAAGTCCACCATTGCAAAGATTATAACAGGCATTGAAAAGCCTACTGAAGGACAGATATTATATAAAAATGAAGATATAACGCAACTTAGTATTACAGAGAGAGCGAGAAAAGGTATAGGTTTTGCATTTCAGCAGCCTGTGAAATTTAAAGGACTTACAGTGTTTGATATGCTGTCCTTAGCGGCAAATAAAACATTGAATACCGAAGAGGCGTGTGCATATCTTTCAGAGGTGGGTCTCTGTGCAAGGGATTATGTATACCGTGAAATAAATTCAAGTCTTTCAGGTGGGGAATTAAAAAGGATAGAAATTGCAATGCTCATTGCAAGAGGAACAATGCTCTCTGTATTTGATGAGCCAGAAGCTGGAATTGATTTATGGAGTTTTAAGAATTTAATACGAGTTTTTCAAAAAATGAGAGAACATACTGGAGGAACCATTGTAATCATTTCTCATCAAGAGAGAATTCTTGATATAGCAGATAAAATAATTGTGCTTGCAAATGGTGGGGTTCAGAATATCGGCACCAGAGATGAGATTTTGCCGGAATTGCTGAAACATTCAAATACTTGCAGGTTTTATAAGGAGGTGTAGCATTTATGGATAAAATGCAGATTGATATTTTAAATCAGATTGCCGGTTTGACGGATTTTCCACAAAACGGTGCATACAATATAAGGATTGACGGAAAGAGTGCAGGATTTAAAAGCACAGATAATGTCACAATATCCTTTAAGGAAGATGGAACAGGGATGAGCATAAATGTGAAACCTGGAACTAAGGAAAGAATTCACATACCCGTTGTGGTAAGTGCAAAGGGACATGTTGAAACAGTTTACAATGACTTTTTTATTGGTGAAGATGCTGATATTGAGGTGGTTGCAGGGTGCGGAATTCACAATTCATGTGAGGAGACTTCTCAGCATGACGGAATCCATACCTTTCATGTGGGAAAGAATGCAAAGGTAATATATATTGAAAAACATTATGGTGAGGGTGATGGAAAGGGAAAGAATGTACTCAATCCTATAACGGATGTTTACCTTGAACCAAATAGTTATATGAAAATTGAAACAATCCAGATAAAAGGTGTTGATTCAACTAAGCGTGTGACAAGAGGTATTTTAAAGGATAATACTACTCTTATTGTCAATGAAAAACTTATGACTCATGGTGACCAATTTGCCGAAACAGAGTTTGATGTTGAGCTTAATGGGGTGAATTCGGGTGCGCATGTTACTTCACGCTCTGTTGCGAAAGGTAAGTCAAGGCAAGTGTTTCTCTCTAAAATAAATGGAAACAGTGAATGTTCAGGTCATTCTGAGTGTGATGCAATAATTATGGATGATGCAAGTGTTAAAGCGATACCAGAGATAACTGCAAACAATGTTGAAGCATCTCTGATACATGAAGCGGCTATTGGCAAAATTGCAGGTGAGCAGATTATAAAGCTTATGACTTTGGGGCTGACAGAGGAAGAGGCAGTGGAGCAAATAGTATCGGGGTTCTTGAAATAATGGAGTATTCATTTATAATACGCAGAGCGCAGGTTTCAGACGCCGCTGACATTAAACAAATAATGAAGTTCGCGTTTGAAAAATATGCTAGTGATGCCGGAATAACCTCAAATGTGAGGCGCTTTTTGAATTATGTGAACAGATTGAAGAGGATATAAGGAATAAATATGTTTATATTGCTTTGGTTGATGGTATGGCGGTTGGGTCTTTGCGAGTTGAAGTAAATGAGGACAAAACAGCTTATTTGACAAGATTTGGAGTACGTTCAGGTTTCGGAAATATGGGAATAGGGAAATCGCTGATGTCTCTTGTTGATAAACTTATGATTGAAAAAGGTGTAGAGCAATTAAAATTACATACTGCTTCTACTTATAAAGAGCTTATTCGGTTCTATTACGGCAGAGGTTTTTATATAGATTCAACAAGTAAGGACAGAGGGTATATAAGAGCACTTCTTGTGAAAAAATACAAATAATTGGAAGTTTAACTGAATATTTCTTGAAATATATGCAAATACTACCACCATAATAAAAATATGGTGGTGTTTATTTTGATGAAAAAGAAAATGATTGCTGTTACATTGGTGTTTTCTTTAATTTTGTGTTTTGCGTATTTTTCATTGACAACGGAAGCTCTTTCAAAAATGGGTTCCTCAGGAACAGAGGTGAAAAATATTCAGCAAAAATTAAAGACGTGGGGATATTATACTGGTTCAGTTGACGGCATTTACGGAGCTAAAACAAAAGCCGCGGTGGAGTCCTTTCAGCGCAAAAACAATTTGACCGTTGATGGTATTGCAGGACCCAAAACGCTTGATGCTATGGGATTGCCTTCCGGAGCAAAGGAAGCGTCATCAAATTCTTCCTCTTCTGATTTGAATTTACTTGCAAGAATTATCCATGGAGAAGCAAGGGGAGAACCTTATACAGGAATGGTGGCGGTGGGGGCGGTTGTACTCAATCGAGTAAAGGACAGCCGTTTCCCAAAAACAATAGCAGGTGTTATATATCAGGCAGGTGCTTTTGATGCTGTGGCAGATGGACAGGTTAATCTTGCACCTTCTGCAGACGCAATCAGTGCGGCAAGGGATGCACTAAACGGATTTGACCCAACATACGGATGTGTATATTACTGGAACCCAGTAACTGCTACAAGTAAATGGATATGGTCAAGAACCATAAAATACAGAGTGGGAAGACATGTTTTTGGAGTGTGATACCCAGTAAAGGGAGTGTTTTTCAGGAAATGCTCCCTTTAATAAATATTAATTTAGTACAATTCACTAAAGTTTGAAAAATAAATTTGTAATCTCCTGCATTGTGTGGAAATATTTTTTATGATAATATAGTTGCATAAATCTAAAAAAAGATACATAGTTTACAGGAGGAATAGAACATGGCAAGTGTTACGTTGAAAAATATCGTTAAAAAATATCCTGGTGGAGTGGTTGCGGTAAGTGATTTCAATCTCGATATCCAAGATAAAGAGTTTATGATTTTCGTTGGTCCGTCGGGTTGCGGTAAATCAACTACCTTGAGAATGATTGCAGGTCTTGAGGAAATCACAGAGGGTGAGCTTTACATAGACGACAAAATTGTGAATGATGTTGCACCTAAGGATAGAGATATCGCAATGGTTTTCCAGAACTATGCACTATATCCTCATATGTCAGTTTTTGACAATATGGCATTTGGTCTTAAATTGAGAAAGACTCCTAAAAATGAAATTAAAAAGAGAGTTGCGGAAGCGGCGAAAATTCTTGACATAGAGCATTTGCTTGAGAGATCAATTAAAGCATTGTCCGGTGGTCAGAGACAGAGAGTTGCGCTCGGAAGAGCAATTGTACGTGAACCAAAAGTATTCTTGATGGATGAGCCTCTTTCAAACCTTGATGCTAAACTTCGTGTACAGATGAGAACAGAGATAAGCAAACTTCACCATAAATTACAGACTACTGTTATATATGTAACACATGACCAGACAGAGGCCTTGACAATGGGTACAAGAATAGTTGTTATGAAAGATGGTCTTATTCAGCAGGTGGATTCACCTACAAGACTTTATGAAAGACCTTCAAACCGTTTTGTTGCTGAATTTATAGGAAGTCCTAAGATGAATACAATAGAAGGACTTGCTGAAAAAATTGATGATGAAGTTTATTTCAAATTTGGTACACAGAAGGTTAAAATACCTGCCAAGAAAGCAGCAAAGATTATTGATGCTAACATGCTTTCTGATGAAGATGTTGAGCGTCCAATTGTATTAGGTATCAGATCTGAAAATGTGCATGATGAGCAAATGTATATTGATATGTTTAAAGATGATGCGCTTATAACAGCTACTATTGATGTTGTTGAAAGACTTGGTTCAGAAACATATCTATATATGACATGTGAAGAGAGTATCATTGTTGCAAGGGTTAACCCAAGATCAACTGCCGAAGTGGGAGATGAGGTTCAATTGGTATTTGATCCTAACAGATTCCATATCTTTGACAGAGAGACAGGAAAGGCTATTGCTAACTAGGGTTTAACAGTAAAGTAAAGCGGTTTGGCTGAAAAGCCAGACCGCTTTTTAAAGTGGATAAAAATATTCTTCTTCTAATCCAATGTATACAAATTTATCATTTTCTGCAAATTTAACATCAGTGATAGAATATATTGGGTTTTCATTTAAAGAATTTGTAAATTCTCTCAAGCAAAAATTTCTGTGACATAAAAATCAAGCCATCCATCAAGATTGATGAATGGCTGTTATTCATTTCATTTTTTATTCTGCGTAATCTCCGTTATAACTTACTAAGATGGCTTCGGAAACACCAGGTATTTCTGCGAATTCATCAACAAAATTTGGGTCCTTTTCCTTTGTCTTGATTTGAACAGTAAGTTCAACCAAGTTCCTAGTAGCTGTTTTGGATTTTATTGAATATTTATATTTTGCTAATTTTCTCTTTAAATCAAGACTTAGTCCTTTTTCAAATCTTAAAACCAAAAGGTAAGTATTTGAAGACATATTTACAAAATTGAGAACTACCAAAATGATTCCTATAAATAATCCGCCAACAAGTGCGTAAATTGCAAGTCCGGCACCACAGGCAATACCCGTAGAAATTGACCAGAAAAGATATGCAATATCAATAGGGTCTTTGACAGCGGTTCTGAATCTAACCAAACTCAAAGCACCTACCAAACCGAGGGAAAGAACCAGGTTTGAACTTATGGTACATATAATCATACAACTAATAGCGGATAGTACTACCAACGCAATTCCGAAACTATGGTTATAGACAACGCCTCTGAAAGACGCTTTATATATAACCAATATAAATACGGATAATAGAACTGACCATAACATACCCCAAATCAATGAATTTAAATCCAAAGTCTGGAAACTTTCCTGAACACTGTTTTTTATAATGTCACCCATAAATCAACACCCCTTAAGATTATATTGTTCAACTGCCATGCGGCATAAAACATACTTTGATACAGCCTGAGCCGAGCTTCCAACAAATAACTGGTCTCTTATAATATCCGGAAGAAAATTATTGAATTTAACTTCAAGAACCACCATGTCGTATACCTCAGAAGGAACATCTACGTGGTTGTCAAAGGCAAAGATGTCAAGGCTTCCAGCAACAGTTGAGATTTTCTTATCAAAAGTGACTCGTACTTCGCTTACTGGATATGTAAAAGGTTCTCTGAAATAATCAGTAATAATTGCAGGTTTCAAAAGATTTGTTCGCATTCTTGAGAAAAATAGTTTTTTTAACGGATCCTCTTCCGATTGAGAGAGAAATTTGCAGTTGCCATTGAGGATTCTGTAATATTCCTTTGTTGTAAGTGAAGAACTTTCCTTATCAATGTGATTTCCGCTTTTNCCTTTTCTCTCNAGNTTTATTATACTNTTGGATTTGTCATAAATTCTTATTCTGAATTTTTCACGACGNTAGACACCNGCNTCCTTTTCGTAAAGAGAAGAATCATATGCATCATCAAAATAAAGGCTGCGTATATGATAACCCTCACTTGATTTGGCATGCTTGTCCACATGCATAAGGGGTGCAAGTCGCGCCCTTAATACAAAGTACTCGTGAGGAGTTATAAGATATTTATATTCATGTCTAAATTGTTTTTTTAAAGGCATCTATGAAAAACCTCTCATTTATAAGCATAATAAACCTTTTTGAGTATACTACATCAGAAAATAATTATCAAGACAGACAAAAAAGATATATAATAGTTACATTAACTTGAAAGTGAGTAAAATTATGAAGAAAAAATATTTTTCAATATGCGTGTTAATAATATTGTGTGTTATCTTTGGAGGATGTGACGGAAATGAGGTTACAACTGGTGAATATGATGTAACATACATAGATATTATAAACAGAATGACAGACTTGAAAGGATTGGCACAAACTCCTCAATGGGAGGAAAAATGTTTTGAATCTTCATCATATGAAAAGAAGTCACAATATAATGAAGAAACAGATACATATATAAACTGGGCGGCAAATGAGGATGACGGACGTGATCTGCCGCAAACAGAAAATGGAGAGTATATTTTTGCAGATATAAAAGGACCTGGAGCAATTATAAGATTGTGGTCGGCAATGCCTGAGGATGGTCATGTGAAAATCTACATTGATGACAGTGAAACACCAGTAATAGATATCCCTTTTAAAAACTTATTTGAAAATGGAGAGGAACCCTTTAATTTGCCTATGCTTTCCTATGAGGCGGGAAGAGGCAAGAATTGTTATGTTCCGATAACTTTCAGTAAATCGTGTAAAGTGGTTGCAGAAAAAGGTTGGGGAAGGTATTATCAGCTCCAATACATGACTTTTGGCAGTGATGTGAGAGTTGAGCCGTTTGCACTGCCTTTAAAAGAAGAAGAGAAAGAGGCATTGAAGAGAGTAAATGATTTATTTTCAAATACAGCAAATGCAGTTGATTTGAAAAATGTTTTTCAGCTTTCCGCAAATACTGAGACGGAGTTGTTTAATTCACAGTATTCGGGTGCAGTAACAAAAATGTATATTAAAATTAATGATTTATCAGATCCGGCAGAAATTTGGAAAGCACTTTCTGATATGACAATATATGCCTATTGGGATGGTGAAACACTTCCCTCGATATGGGCACCGCTTGGCAGTTATTTTGGGAGTCCAACAGGTACAAATGAGTATCATTCTTATCCGCTTGGAGTTTTGTCGGACGGAACGATGTATTCTCAATGGTATATGCCGTTTAATTCAGCAAAAATAATATTAAAGAATAATAGTGAATCTGCATACAATATATCATATGAAATTGTCACAGAAGAACTTAAAGAAGCACAGGCAAATGAACTTATGCGCTTTCATGCAAAATGGATAAGAGCGGATGAAGCAGAGAGAGGGGAAAAATGGCCGGAAACAGCATTTTTGAAAACAGAGGGAAATGGGCGTTTTGTCGGAACTTCACTACATATATATAAAGAATATGGAGTTGGTGACCCCGAAAGTCATCCAGAATGGTGGTGGGGTGAAGGTGATGAGAAGTTTTATATTGACAGTGAAAAATTCCCCTCATGGTTTGGTACCGGTTCAGAGGATTATTTTGGATATGCATGGGGAGATTGGAGTCATTTTTCAAAACCATACCATGCACAGCCATTTACTAATGGAGGAATGTGGGGAATAGGCAATCGCCTTAACAATCGATTTCATATCATTGACAGTGTACCTTTTAAAGAGTCTTTTACAGGTACATTCGAGAAATACCATAGAGATGGATATTCAAATTGGGCATTTACGAATTATTGGTATTTGAGCAAGGGGGGTGTCGATTCATATAAAGAAAAGCCCCACAATGAATATTCGGAATACTATAAGAGTCCATATCCTGAAGCATTACTGTTTTATGAAGGTGAAGATTTGGATATAATTGAATCTACTGGTATGATGAAAGCAGAAACACAGGACATGAAGGTGTTTCAAACTGCTGAATATAAATGGAGCAATACTGCTCAGATTATATTCAAAGCGGAAAAAACGCAGGCTTATGTAAAATTCCGCATTTGCATTCCAGAGGACGGTAACTATACAATGACATTGAACTATACACTGGCACCTGATTTTGGAATTATAAAGAATTTTATAGACGGAAATGAAATAGGTGAGAGTCAGGATTTATATAATGGAAAGGTTATTTGTGAGGAAAGTGAAATTGGAAATGTTTATCTTACAAAAGGATATCATGATTATACAATAAAGGTTACGGGCAAGAATTCAAAATCAAGCGGATATTTTTGCGGATTGGATAGATTGGAGTTTAAATTACAGCGTTGAAAAAACAATGACACACTGATATAATGTTTTTCAAATGGAAATGAACAATAATTTCGGAGGTATATTGTAATGTATAGAGTAGGTATTGATTTGGGCGGCACCAATATTGCAGTGGGAATAGTTGATGAACAGGGAAAAATGACTTACAAAGACAGCACATTGACATTACACGCTCAGAGAACATCAGAAGAACTTGTGGAAGCAATGGCGGAATTTACACTGCAAGTTGTGAAGGCGGCGGGGCTTACCCTTGATGATATTATTTCTGTAGGTATAGGAAGTCCGGGAACTCCTGATGCGAAAAATGGAATTCTTCTCTATGCAAACAATTTAAATATGTTTAATGTTCCTATGCGCGAAATAATGCAGAGGACCATAAACAAACCTATTTACATAGGAAATGATGCTAACTGTGCGGCGCTTGGAGAAGTGGTTGCAGGTGGGGCAAAAGAGACAGATACAGCGATAATGATAACACTTGGAACAGGCGTGGGCGGAGGAATCGTTATAAATAATAAAATTTATGATGGATTTAACAATGCTGGAGGAGAGCTTGGACACTTTGTAATGGTGGTTGACGGAGAATATTGTACTTGTGGAAGAAATGGGTGCTTTGAAGCTTATTCATCTGCAACAGCACTGATAAATCAAACAATAAAAGCGGCAAAAGAAAATCCTGAGTCAGAAATAAATAAAATTGTAAACAATGATTTGGATAAAATTGACGGAAAGACTGCGTTTGATGCTATGAGAGCGGGAGATACAGCCGGAAAGGCGGTTGTTGAGAATTATATTCGTTATTTAGGAGAGGGAATAGTAAGCCTTATAAACATATTCCAACCTGAGGTTTTATTGATAGGCGGAGGAATAAGCAAAGAAAAAGAAGCCTTGTTCGGACCTCTTAATGAAATGGCAAAGAAATATGCATATAGCAAAGATGAATCAAAACAGACAAAAATAATGCCTGCAGTGCTTGGCAATGATGCTGGTATCATTGGTGCGGCAATGCTTGATGCATAATCAACAGGGTTTTATGAAAAATGTCAAACTTATAACTGAGTATGACGGCACGAAGTACCATGGCTGGCAGATTCAGAAGAATGCGGAGACAATACAGGGAGAAATTGAGAAAGCTGTCTATAAGTTGACTGGGGAGTATTCCGAAGTCAATGGGTGTAGTCGTACTGATAAAGGTGTTCATGCATTTGGGCATGTATCTAGTTTTGTAACATCATCGTCTATACCATCAGAGAAATTTTGCTTTGCATTGAACAGCGTTTTACCAAAAGATATTGTGGTGAAACATTCCTGTGAAGAAGCAAAAGACTTTCATGCACGTTTTTCATGCACAGGGAAAAAATATATGTACCGTATTTACAATTGCAATACACAATCTGCTCTTCTTAAGGATAGAGCATGGTTTGAGCCTAGAGTCCTTGATACAGAAGCTATGAAAAGGGCGGCAGAATACTATGTGGGAGAGTTTGATTTTTCAGCATTTCAGGCTGTTGGAAGCAGTGTGCAAACAACCGTGAGAAAGATTTTTAGTACAGATGTGAGAAGTTCTGAATCGCTGAACGGAGGGAAAGACATTTTCTTTGAAGTATCAGGTAGCGGTTTTTTATATAATATGGTGAGAATTATGGCGGGAACATTGCTTGAAGTTGGAAAGGGCAGGATAAATCCGGAGGATATTTCAGATATTATAATTTNGGGGAAGAGGGCGAAAGCAGGGGTTACGGCGCCGCCGCAGGGTTTATATTTAAAAGAGGTATATTATGGAAGCACACAAAGTTGAAAGAATAAATGAACTTGCAAGAGAGTCAAAAGTGAGAAAACTTACGCCTGATGAACTGGCTGAGCAAAAAGCATTAAGAGAAGAATATATTGCAGGCTACAGAAGAAATCTTGAGGGACAGTTGGGAAATATCCGTTTAGTAGATGAAAACGGAGAACAGACGGAACTTAAGAAAAAATAACAAAATAGTGCATTCATGAATATAATGTCCTAGATATGTTTTAGTTAAGAGGTATTTAAGTTGGAAACATTACGTATCGGAGACAGNGGTGCCGATGTTCAGCTACTGCAGTTGGCACTGGGAAGAGCGGGATATTCAGTAGGAAGCATAGACGGCATTTTTGGACAAAACACCCAAAATGCCGTTATTAAATTTCAAAACGACTATAGATTGATTGCTGACGGGGTTGTCGGACCGAGGACATGGCAGAGTTTAGAACCATTTTTACTTGGCTACATAGAACATAGAGTTCAATGGGGCGATTCATACTGGTCTCTTGCAAATCGTTATAAAACAACAATAAGTGCCATTGCCGCCGCTAATCCGGAAGTAAATCCTCAGCGGCTTCAAATTGGGCAAATTCTCATTATACCGCTTTCTTTTAATGTGGTTCCCACCAATATTGTATATACATCACATTTGGTTGACTTTATTGTAAGAGGCTTGAAAGCAAGGTATCCGTTTGTAAAAACAGGCAGTATCGGCAAAAGTGTAATGGGAAAGGAAATCCCTTACTTAATTATTGGTGCAGGGAGTACACAGGTTTCATATAATGCGTCACATCATGCAAATGAATGGATTACAACACCTGTACTTTTGAAATTCTTAGAGCAGTATGCCGCCGCATATTCTCATGGCGGGAGAATCAATAATGTTCCGGCATCTTCACTTTACAATAAAGCAAGCTTATATTTGGTGCCAATGGTAAACCCTGACGGGGTCGATTTGGTAAATGGGGTTATAAATTCAGGAAATTATTATACAAGAGCAAGAACATATGCAAACAACTATCCATCTATACCTTTCCCAAGAGGATGGAAAGCTAATATAGAGGGAATTGATTTGAATTTGCAGTATCCTGCATCATGGGAGGAAGCAAGGCGTATAAAGTATGCGCAGGGCTTTGTCTCTCCGGCGCCAAGGGATTTTGTAGGCATGGCGCCGCTTACAGCACCTGAAAGCAGGGCAATGCATGATTTCACAGAACAGAATAAATTTTCACTGATTTTGGCATACCATACACAAGGAGAGGTTATTTTCTGGAAATATCTTGATTATCTACCTGTGAATTCAAGAGAAATAGCCGGAAAAATGGGCAGAGCAAGCGGATATGCAGTGATAGAAACTCCAAGAGAATCAGCATTTGCCGGTTATAAGGATTGGTTTATACAGGAATATAACAGACCAGGATATACAATCGAAGCAGGACTTGGAGAAAATCCTTTGCCAATATCACAGTTTGATAATATTTACAGGAAAAATATAGGAATTCTCACACTTGGCATTACAGAAATATAAGCTTGGAAATAATGTAAATAACTGAAAATGAGGAATATAATTGTAAATGGTAATATTACTTGATAGAATTATAAAAAACGTCAAGGAGAATTTTATATGAGTAATTTGAAAAATATTTCCCTTCAGTTATATTCCGTACGGCAAGATGCTGAAATTGATTTTGTAAAAACAATTGAAAGAGTTGCTGACGCTGGTTTCACAGGAGTTGAATTTGCTGGGTTTTATGGGTATACAGCGGCAGAAATGAAAGAAATTTTAAAAAATTACGGATTGAGGGCAGTTAGTAGTCACATGGACGCACTGAACAATGTTTTTCAAAATATTGAATATCTTAATGAGATAGGTGCGAAAAATATCGTTGTTCCTCATAGCGAGTTTAAGAACAGAGATTCCGTGCTGGATTTTGCAGAAAAAATGAATGAGGCAGGAAAAACATATAAGGAAAACGGAATAACCCTTTCATATCATAATCATAGCCATGAATTTAAGAAAGATGAGGAAGAATGCCTGCTCGATGTATTTTTCAAAAACACAGAAAAAGACCTTGTAAAAATGCAACTTGATGTATGCTGGGCAGAGGTTGCAGGCATAAATCCCAAGGAATACTTGGAAAAATATGAGGGACGCAGTAATACTGTTCACATGAAAGAAGTGAAGAGTATAAATCCTTATATGGGAGCGGCAATAGGCAGTGGTATTGTAGATTTCAAAGGAATTGCCGCAGTTTTGGGTAATGACTTTGAGTATATAGTGGAGCAAGAGGAGATAGAAACTGATAAATGGGAAGCCCTTAAGCTTAGTGTAGAATATTTATCCTCTATATAACTGTTTGTATTTTTCATAAGCTTCGTTGTAGATTTTCACATTTTCTCTGTTGGGAAGGGCGTGTTTTTCACCAGATTTGCATATAGCACCACATGCCTGAGATAAACTTTTATATTCACTCAAGCCTGTCATTGCCATTATAGCGGCACCGAGACAGGCTTGTTCATTTGTCTTTGATGTAATAACTTCATATCCTAAAATATCTGCTTGCAGTTGCAGCCAGAATTGGCTTTGNGCACCNCCGCCNGAAGCTATNATTTTGGTATCTNNNGAGAGGACATCNGGTGCAGAGGCGGAGATTGCAGAGAGACAGTCTNTTAAACCAAANACCACTCCTTCCATAACAGCTCTTGCAATGTGACCTTTGTCATGCTCNAGAGTTATGCCAAAGAATGCCGCTTTTGCATTGGGNTTCATATGAGGAGAACGTTCGCCGCAGAGATATGGATGAAAGATAGGATTGTTGGCTGAGGGTGTAACCTTGCCCGCAAGTTCATCAAGGTCTGCATATGAGTGTGAAGTGAGAATGTTGTTTTTCAACCATTTNANNGACAATCCTGCACTTAGCATGGCNCCCATAGAATACCACATATTTTGAGGCGCATGACAGAAGATGTGTGTATTTAAATTTGTGTTTTGGTAGGGTGTCTCTGTACAGGTGAAAATTTGACCAGAAGTTCCTATAGTACTTATAATCTGACCTGCTTGGACAACTCCATTGCCAATAGCCTGTGCCGGTTGGTCTGCTGCACCATAAACTACTGGTATACCCATGTATTCTCCGGCGATTTCGTAGGAATCTTTTACTGGTAAAAGCATATCGGGGTTTAGTTCAAAGGCAGATATAATTTTCTTTGACCAACAGCGGTTTTCTATATCAAAGAGGAGAGTGGCAGAGGCATCTGTATATTCGCTCCCAAGCTTTCCAGTAAGTCTAAAGCGTATAAAATCCTTTGGTGACATGATATATGCAATTTTAGAATATATTTCTGGGGTGTTGTGTTTAAGCCATAGAAGTGAAGCGAGCTGTGAACCGGAAAATACTGGGTTGAAAAATGTGTCTGATAGGTTTTCTCTTCCGATAATATCTTTTATATCTTCTATTTCTCTTAATGAACGGCTGTCGCAGTGCAGTATGGCATTACCAAGCAGATTCAAAGACTTATCTAAGTATACAAGACCGTGCATCTGACCAGAAAGCCCAATTGCTTTGATATCAGAGGTGTTGAGATTACATTTATTTAATGAGTTGTTAAAGGTGGATATAGCGCTTTCCCACCAAAGTTCTGGTGACTGCTCGGCAAATCCCTGAAATGGGATGACTATATCATAATTAACACTTGAAGATGAGATTATATTTCCATAAGAATCGGAAATAACGGTTTTTACGCTTGAAGTTCCAAGATCTATTCCTGCAAAATATTTCATGATGCACCGCCTTAAATTAAAGATTGCCTATATGATAGCATTAAAAATATATGTTGGCAATTTGACACAGGTCTTTAAAAACATTAAAATTGCAGTAACAGATTGGAGGGATTTTTATTCCAAGAATTATTTCAGGAAGAGCAAGAGGACTTAAGCTTGAAACCTTGCAAGGAGAAGCAACAAGACCGACTGCCGACAGAGTTAAAGAATCATTTTTTAATATAATAGCGCCAAGAATAGTTGAGAGTAAATTCACCGATATTTTTTCGGGGACAGGTTCTATTGGCTGTGAAGCACTGAGTAGGGGCGCAAAATGGGTTTCTTTCGTTGATGAGGAGCCTAAGTGTGTTGCAATAATAGAAAAAAATGCCCAAAGAGTGTGTCTTAAGGAGAATATAACAATTTATTGTGAAAGCTATAAGAGTGCAGTAAAGAAACTTGAGAAACAAGATATAATATTTCTCGACCCTCCCTATAATAAGGGGATTGGTGTGCAGTGCTTGGATTTAATATCAAAATATGATATACTTGAGTCTAATGGCATAGCAGTATTGGAGCATGACAGTGTTGAAGATATTCCCGAGAAAATAGGGAATTTAAAACGTTTTAACAGCAGAAAATATGGAAGAGCAGTGCTTAGTTTTTATGAAAAATAAAAGGTGATTTGAATGAAAGTTTTTGTCTATCCAGGAAGTTTTGACCCTATTACAAATGGGCATTTAGATATAATTAAAAGAGGAGTGGAACTGTGCGATAAGCTTATTGTGGCGGTTTTGCAGAATTCTGCTAAGAGCCTTTCAGCTAAGGATAAAAGGGTTGAATTGGTTGAAAAATGTGTCAAAGATATACCCAATGTTGAGGTTACTACGTTTGATGGATTGCTGGTTGATTTCGCTGAACAAAATAATGTTCATGTTATTTTAAGAGGTTTGCGGGCAGTGACGGATTTTGAATATGAGTTACAGATTGCTTTTCTAAACAGGAAAATGAATAAAAACATAGATACATGTTTTTTAATGGCAAGTCAGAAATATTCTTTTTTAAGTTCAAGTATTGTAAGAGACATAGCATCATATAAAGGAAATATTAATGATTTTGTTCCAGAATGTATTGTAGAAGATGTATATGAAATGTATGCGTCACTAAGAGGAGGAAAGAAGTAGTATGGAGTTTTTGGGATTGATTGATGTTTTGGAGGAACAGGTTACAAATGCATCAAAGGTGCCTATGTCCGGTAAATGTATGCTTGATAGAGAAGAAATTTTGGATATAATTCGGGCACTGAGAGAGAGAGTACCAGAGGATATAAAACAGGCAAACTGGATTAAGGATGAGAGACAGAAAATTCTTATAGAGGCAAGAAAAGAAGCTAACAATGTAATGAAAGAAGCTGAAACTCGTTTCCATGAGTTGGTTGATGAGAATGAAATTACAAAGAAAGCTGCTGAACAGGCAAAGGAAACCATTGAAAACGCAAATAAAAAGGCGAAGGAAATAAGGCTTGGAACAAGAGATTATGTTGATAGTCTGCTTGGGGTACTTGAAGAATCCTTGTCTGAAAAGCTTGCAGTGGTAAGAGAGGACAGAAAGAGTTTAAAATAATAATAGAGTGACTATTGTGCCGCTGAGATTATCTCAGCGGTTTTTTGACGGGGTTTATGCTTTGCAGAAAAAGAACTTTCATTATTTTACCGTAAATTGTATAATAATAAAGTGCAGATAAATTGATGGAGGCTGAATATTTATGAACCAAAAGCTTAATGATTTTAAAGAAAATATACTTGATAAGAAAATAGCTGTTTTAGGATTGGGGATAAGCAATAGACCCCTTATAAAATATTTAAGCAAAATTGGAGTAAAAGAGATTTCAGGCTTTGACAGAGCAGAAAAGGATAGTGTGACTGCAAGGGAGATAGAGGAAGAGTTAAAAGGATGTCTTACCAATATATATCTGGGCAAAAACTATTTTGATGAATTGAATAAACATAAATATGATTATATATTTAAAACGCCTGTTATAAGGTATGATGTACCTCAGCTTATGAAGGCTAAGGAAGCGGGGGCAGTGATAACTTCTGAAATGCAGGTTTTTATGGAGTTGTGTCCTGCGCAGATGTTTGCAGTAACAGGAAGTGATGGAAAGACGACAACTACCACTCTTATTTATGAAATGCTGAAAGAAGAGGGGTATAAAACATGGCTCGGGGGAAATATAGGGAGACCGTTGCTCGACTGCATAGATGAAGTAAATGAGAGAGATATGGTAGTGCTTGAGTTATCAAGCTTTCAATTGCATACCATGTCAATAAGTCCTAAAGTTGCAGTGGTGACTAATATATCACCTAATCATTTGGATGTTCATAAATCGTATGTAGAATATATGGAAGCAAAGAGCAATATTTTTGCACATCAGAAAGCGGCGGCAGGTGATTTCACAGTGTTGAATGCAGGGAATGCGGCGGCATTGGATTATGCTAAACAGGTGCCAGCGGCAAGCAGATTTTTCAATAGAAAAGAATGTCTTGATGCAGGAGTTTACATAAAGGATGAAAAAATATTTTTCAGAAAAACAGCCGACAGTGAGGATGTTGAAATAGTAAACATAGAGGAAATTCTTTTGCCTGGGGAACATAACTTAGAGAATTACATGGCGGCAATAGCGGCTGTAATTGATTGGGTAAAACCAGTAAACATCAGAAGAGTTGCGAAGAATTTCGGCGGAGTTGAGCATCGTTTGGAACTGGTGAGAATACTTGATAATGTAAAATATTACAACAGTTCAATAGATTCCAGCCCGTCAAGAACAATTGCGGCATTAGGAACTTTTAAGGACAAGGTGATACTCATTGCTGGAGGAAAGGATAAAGGAATTTCTTATGATGAACTTGGTCCTTACATCTTTGAAAAAGTTAAAATCCTCATTTTGATTGGTCCGACAGGGGAGCTTATAGTAAATGCTGTTATGAAAGAAGCTGAGAGACGAGGAATCAGTGACTTATCTAAATATTTGGAGATAATTTATTGTACCACCTATGAAGAGGTAGTGAGCATAGCAAGAAATCAAGCTGTATCTGGAGATTGTGTGTTACTCTCACCAGCAAGTACAAGTTTTGATATGTTTAAAAACTTCGAAGAAAGAGGTCAAACCTTTAAGAGATTGGTAAAAGAGTTATGAGAGATATAGGAATTTTAAAATTGCTCAGTGAGACAGCAGGAGTGACAGGCAGTGAGAAGAGTATAGCTGTTATTGTGAAAAATATTTTTGAAAAGTTTTGCAATGAAACAATTATTGATGAATTTTCCAATGTTATTGGAGTTATGAAGGCAAAGGTCAGAGATTATGGAAATTCTGAGGATAAACCTGTGAAAATAATGTATACAGCTCATCTTGATGAAGTGGGAATGATTGTAAAAAAGATAGAGACTGGAGGTTTTGTAAAAATTGGTAAAATTCATGGGGTTGACCCTAAAACTCTTGTCTCAAAGAAACTGACAATTCATAGCAGTACTGGACCAATAAAGGGTATAGTTGCGTCAATACCTCCTCATTTGTCAAATGAAGAGGACAGAAGGAAGGCTGTTACATTTGATGATATATATGTGGATACAGGGCTTTCGGAGGAGAGCGTAAAGGAAAAAATTTCTGTGGGAGATATGGTATCCTTTTCACAGGAATTTGAGACATATGGTTTGGATATGGCGGCGGGTAAGTCGCTGGACAACAGAGCGGGTGTTTTTTCACTTATTAAGACTATGCAGATATTAAAGGATAAAAGTTTTTCCTATGATATTATATTTCTGGCGGCAGTGTCAGAAGAGTTCAATTCTCTTGGAGCAATAACCGGAACATATAAGATTGAACCGGATATTGCGGTGGTAGTAGATGTGAATCATGCAAAAATGGGTGTTACTGATGGTGGGGATAACAGACAGATTTTCTCGCAGGGGAAAGGTCCAGTTGTGTGTAAATCACCTATTTTATCACCAAAACTTACACAAGGGCTTGTCAATATTTGTAAAGGTATGGGAATGAAAGTTCAGATTGAGGTGGACAATAAAGATACTGGGACAGATGCCCTATATGTTTCACTTGCTCAAAAGGGGTGTGCAACAGCGTTGCTTTCGATTCCATTAAAATATATGCACACTCAAGTTGAGATGATTAATATTAAAGATATTGAATTGACAGCAGAGGTTATGGCACAGCTTTCATTACAAAACAGTATACTTGTGAGGGACTATATATGTTATTAAGTGACCTATCCAATTTGCCGGGAGTTTCGGGAAATGAGGATGCAGTAAGAGATTATATATTAAATGAAATAACAGCCTATTGTGATTCGATAAGTGTTGACCGCGTAGGAAATATTGTGGCGGTTGTAAAGGCAGGCGGAAATAAGAATGGCGAAGAAGTACCTAAAATTATGCTTGCGGCACATATGGACGAGGTTGGATTTATTGTAAGCGGTGTTGACCGAAACGGAAATCTGCAAATAATGCCAGTTGGGGGAATAGACCCTAAGGTGGTGCCAGGAAGTAAAGTTTTGGTTGGAGATAATGACATAAAAGGTGTAATAGGAATTAAAGCTATACATCTACAAAGTGAAGTGGAATTTAAGAAGACAGTTGCGATAGACGCACTGCGGGTTGATATAGGAAGTGACAGGAAAAAGCTTACTGAAAATGTTGTGATTCCAGGGGATTATGTGGTATTTGATACTATGTTTGAAGAGTTTGGAGAAGGACTGTATTCAGGTAAAGCGTTTGACGATAGGGTTGGATGTGCAATCCTTATTGAATTGATGAGAAATTTAAAGAGACTGCCCTTTGATTTGTATATATGTTTTTCAGTAAAAGAAGAAATCGGGCTTGCAGGAGCAAAGATACTTGCTGAGTCAATAAAGCCTGATGTAGCAATAATTTTGGAAGGAACTACATGTGCGGATTTGCCGAATGTAGCAGGGCATATGGTTTCTTCAAGATTGAGAGAAGGTCCGGTACTTGCAATTATGGATGGAAGCAGTGTGAGCAGTAGAAAATTAAATGAATTTATCATTGCGGCGGCAAAGGAAAATCATATACCATATCAATTTAAAAATACTGTTACCGGCGGAAATGATGCCGCGGCAATTCAGAGGAGCGCAATGGGTGCAATGGTTTCTTCGATATCAGTTCCATGCAGATATCTCCATTCGCCAGTATCGGTTATAAGCAAAGAAGATTATGACAATGCATTTTATTTGGTTACGGCTGTTATAGAAAAATTGTCTGAAACAGGAGGAAGTATAGATGTACACTAAACTTAGAAAATTGGTTAAAGCTTTTGGGGTATCTGGGTTTGAAAATGAAATTGCGGATATTATAGAGCATGATATAAAAAAATATGTTGATAGGATTTACAGGGATACTTTGGGAAATCTCATATGTGTCAAGAGAATAGGACCTGAATTTGTTGAAAAACCTGAAAAAATAATGATTACAGCACACATGGATACTATAGGAATTATCGTTATGGAGGTTGATGATAAAGGATATATACATTTTTCCAATATAGGGACATTAAAAGCAGTGTCACTTATTGGACGAGTGATAGATTTTAAGAATGGGATAAAGGGAGTGGTTTGTTATGATTCTTCAAAGGATATAAAAGATGCCACAATATCCACTCTGTTTATTGATACAGGACTTGAGTGTGAAGAAGTGCGTAAAAAGATAACAATCGGAACATATGGAGAGATTGTTTTTGATGTATATATGCAAGAAGATATAATAATATCAGGGCATTTGGATAATAGGGCAGGTTGTGTAATTTTGCTTGATGTTATGGAAAAACTTTCCAATGTGAAGTCAGAGAGTGCTAAGGAGATTTATTTTGTATTTTCTGTGCAGGAAGAACTTGGTCTCAGAGGCGCAGGCCCCGCGGCATATAACATAAAACCAGATATCGCAATTGTTGTGGATACTGCGTATGCAGAGGATACTTCAGGAAGTAATGGTGAAAAATTATGCATGGGAAAGGGTCCTGTAATTATGGTTAAGGACGGAAAAACCATATCCCATCCGTATATAAGGGAACGTTTAAAAGGCGTTGCAGACAGGCTTCGAATAAAATATCAGATTGGAATAACAGAGAAGGGTGCAACAGATGCAGGAATAATTCATAAAACCCTTGGCGGTGTTGTGACCGGAGGGCTTTCAGTTGCGATAAGATATATTCATTCTCCTGCTGAGATGTGTAATATGAAAGATTTAAGAGAAGCTTCGGAGATGTTAACTGTTCTCCTTGAAACGAAACTTCTTTAAAATATCCTTTATTACAACGATAAATCCGACAAATATTGGCATATAATATGTTATGCCTCTCCATAAGATTATTGCAATGGAAACGGAACCACTAAGGAAGAAGGAACCGAGAAACCATTTAAATCCAAATTCGGCAGCGCCGGAACCTCCGGGCAGAGGAAATATCGACATTACAAAGTATATAAATATGAACATTGTTATATATTTAATCATAATTTTCAGAAAAGCAGGATCGGAAACTATAGCGGGGTTGTAACTTAGGTATACGACAAATGGTATAGATAGATACAATCCAGCTTCAATCAATGTGAGAATTATAAGTTTGCCAACCTGTTTGGAATCATTTTTCAAAAGATTAAAAGCATTACTAAATTCAGATACAGTATTATTTACCTTTTCCATAGCGGCTTCTTTATTCTTTACTATTTTGAGTTTCTCACCTATTCTCAGGAAAAAGCTTATAAGTTTTGAAGTAGATTTGTTTTGCACCGCAAGGTAATACACTGTGAAAGGTATCAGAGCATTAATGAATAATGCTATTATAAAGAGAATGTATTGCGGAACAGTGAATTGTACACCAGCAATTAAAATTGCGGCAAGTGATAAAAGTCCATATAGAAAAAATGCTGCTTGATATATAAAATATTTTATCAGTATAACGCCGCTTGCATGAACGCCGCTTATGCCGGCTTTGGTTAGTTCGTATATTTGAAATGGTTGACCGCCTGTTGCTAAAGGGGTAATTTCATCATAATATTTTCCGATTACCGTAATTTTTATGCTTAGAAGAATTTCTCGTCTTCCTGTGAAGAATTTTATCATCTGATAAGTTTTAATTATGTCAATTGCTATATAGGCAATCATAAATAGCAAGGCGCCCAGCAAAATGAGTATATTAAAATCTTTGGCACCAGATACATCTCCTTGCAAATCTTCATCAGAGGAAATTAAGTAAAATAGCAATCCGACATTTAATAGCATGAAAAATATTGCCCAAAATATGTTCTTACGTTTATTTGTGTTTTTCATAAAAAGTCCTTTTCTCAATTAGTAATCCTTTAAATTATAACACATATTATTTGTGGAAGAAAAGCTGTTATAAAATAAAAATATCGTTTTTCGATAAAAAAATATTGACAAACATTGATGTTGGAATTATAATTCATTTATCAAAGAAGTTAAGGAGCATTTTTATGAGCAGCCCCAGATTTATGAAGAGCAATATATTATCAACACTTTTAGAGATAATGGTCATTATAGGTATGGTGTTTGTGGCAGTGTTGACTTGCGTTTTGCCGTTAATTATTGATAGGGTGTTATGGTTTACAGGAAGAATAGTTACCAACAGTACAGATAGACTTATTTACTTAATTTGTATTTATTTGTTTTTGATAGGGTTTTTTGTTATCTTGGAAGCGGTAAGAAGAATTTTTCATAAAGTGAGAAGAGGAACACCGTTTTGTTCAACTGTTCCAAGATGCCTTAAAGTAATATGCGTGGCTCTTGGGATGATAGCGCTGGTGGTATTAGCTAAATATATATTTTTGCCGGGATTGCTTACTGTTCTGATTATAGCAGGATGTCTGATAATATCATTGTGTGCCTTTGTAATGGCAGAAGTGTTTGAAAAAGCAATAGCCATTAAAGATGAAAATGATTTGACAATATAGAAGGGGAGAATAATGATAGTAGTTAATTTGGATGTTATAATGGCAAAGAACAAAATTGGATTAAATGAATTATCCTCTAAGGTTGATATAACTCCTGCTAATTTATCTATACTGAAGAATCAAAAAGGGAAAGCTATACGTTTTTCAACCCTTAATGCAATTTGTAAAGAGTTAGACTGTCAGCCGGCAGATATACTTGAATATATACCAGATACAGACGAATAATGAATAAAGAAAGGAATTTAGTATGAAGAAGAAAATAACGTTAATCTTTGTGTTCTCTTTGATTTTAGCAGTATTGGTTGCAGTGGTGTTTGAGCTGGAGGCTTTTATCATCCCTATGCCAGTTTATGCATGGTCGCTTTTGGCTGTATTGGCAGTGTTCGATGTTGCCTTTTTAGTGGGGAGCAGAAAGCTTTCAAAATCTTTTGCTGGTTATGCAATGATGCTTGTCAATTTGATTTTGGCATTTTCAGTCCTATTTGGCGCAAATAATGAATTGGTGATTCCTACATATTTGGCAATGCCATTTTTGATTTCAATTCAATCTATATTGCTTTCAGCTAACCGCAAGGTAAATTTACTGGGAGAGGATTCATTGATTGAAATATTCCATGATATTTTTATAAGGTGTTTTGGGGGTATAGCAAGTTTTGTGCGCCATGAGAAAAGAGACACAGCTCAGCAAAATATTAAGAAGAAAAAGAGTACAATTCTCATTGTGATATCTGCTCTAGCGGCAGTAATTCCATTTGTGATATTTGCAATTGCAATGCTCAGCAGTGCAGATGAGGCTTTTAGGAACCTTATTGCCAGTATTAAGATAGAAAGTGTGGCAGATCTTGTTAAAATAATATTTATCTTTGCAATTACTGCATTTTTCGGATTTTCATATTTCTTTTCACATTATGATTATAAATTCAGAGTTAAAAGGTATGAGAGTTCATTAAATGGTATAAGGATTCCGAAATTGTTTACTACAATATTTCTCTTTGCATTGAATGTAGTTTATACTATTTTCACAGTTGTGCAGTTTACTCAATTTGTTGAATGGAAAACTCCTGATGATATGACATTAAGTCAATATACAGTGAATGGGTTTTGGCAGTTGATTATGCTTACTCTAATGAATATATGTATATTTATTGTGCTGATAATGTTTACAAGGGAAAAGAAATCAATAACATTAAAACTTGCCGGTTTTCTGATGATTTTTAATAATATTGTAATGGGTGTATCTGCGTTCATAAGACTTTCTAAATATGAAGAGGCATTTGGCTTTACAAGAATAAGATTTTATGGGTATGTAATGTTAGTTTTCGTTGCAGTATTCCTGCTTCTTATGACTTTGAAGCTTATTACAGAGAAATTCCCTCTCAGAAAGACAGCTTTCTGGATAATTACAACTATGTTGATATGTCTGTCTTTTGTAGATACAAGCAGAGTTATAGCGAAAAATAATGTAGACCATTATTTAAGTGGCAGAATAGAAAATTTGGATATATCATATATTGAAAAATTAGGTCCAAAGGCTATTCCTGAACTCAGACGTCTTGAATCCAATACAGATAATGATGTTTTAAAGGGACGGATACAGAAAGCGATAGAGAGAATGGAAAGTCAAATTGATGAATTTGAAAAATACAAAACAATAAGAACTCTTCAAGAGGAAGTACTTGCAAGAATGCAAGACGAGTAAATAGAGAAAATGGTTGAGTAAAAGGCTGTATCAAAATGAAACAGATCTTCCATGATAATTTTAAGCCAAAGTAAGAAACTACAAATTTCCAACTCTGTTCTCTAGGCTAGTTATACTTTAAAATAAATATGTATGTCAATAGCAGGTGGCAAAAACCACCTGTTTTCACGTGTTTTGTTACTCTGGAAGTCGTCCTTCGTACATAATACAAAGTTCTCCATAAATCTGTCCCCAGTTACGAATTGACATTGTCCATTTCTTTGTCGCTTCAAAAGTGGCTAAATACAGTGCTTTTAACAATGATATATCACTCGGAAATACGCTTCTTTGTCGATTTAACTTTCGATATGTGGAATTTAAACTCTCAATAGCATTAGTTGTGTATATGACCTTTCTTACCTCTGCAGAAAATTTGAATATTGCAAATTTTATTGCTTTTTTGACGTGAAGTAATTATAATAAAATATGTAGTAATTGATGATGAATAGTTAAGTGTTACAAGTATCGCACAAGGAAGGAGAATAGTATGAGAAGATTAGGTTTAAATTTAGTTGCAGTATTTTTGGTGCTAGTGGTTTTGCTTTCGTCAATAACTATAAATGCTGCACAAACAGAAGGTGAATGGAAAGTAATAGGAGGAGAGAATTATTTTATAAGTAAGTCAGGTGACAGGATAACTGGTTGGCTGGATTATTATGGATATCGTTACTGGTTGGATCCAGGAACAGGACATACTGTTAAAGGTTTTCAAGTTGTTAATGGCGAATTATATTATTTTTATAATACAGGACATGTGTCAATTAGCACAGGGTTTCAAATTATTAATGGAGTAGAATATTATATAGAACCTGGAGGGAAGATACATACAGGCTGGTTAGATTATTATGGATATCGTTATTGGATGGATTCATCAGGACGAACAGTGAAAGGTCTGAAGAATATAGATGGGGTTTTGTATTATTTTATGAATGCGGGACATGTGCCTAAAAGTACAGGATTCCAAATTATCAGTGGTGTGGAATATTATATAGAGCCAGGAGGGAAAGTACATACAGGCTGGTTAGACTATTATGGATATCGTTATTGGATGGACCCAGCAACAGGACAAACAGCAAAGGGATTTAAAGTTATTAATGGTGAATTATATTATTTTTATAATGCAGGACATGTGTCAACAAGTACAGGGTTTCAAATTATTAGTGGTGTGGAATATTATATAGATTCAAATCCGAAAGGTAGAATACATACAGGCTGGTTAGATTACTATGGATATCGTTATTGGATGGATTCATCAGGACGAACAGTAAAGGGTTTGAAAAATATTGATGGAGTTTTGTATTATTTCATGAATGCAGGACATGTACCTACAAGTACAGGATTTCAAACTATTAGTGGAGTAGAATATTATATAGGGACTGGAGGAAAGGTACATACAGGATGGTTAGATTATTATGGATATCGTTATTGGATGGATTCATCAGGACAAACAGTAAAGGGATTGAAAAATATTGATGGAGTTTTGTATTATTTTATGAATGCAGGACATGTGTCAACAAGTACGGGATTTCAGACTATTAATGGTGTAAAATATTATATTGAATCGGGAGGGAGAGTCCGTACAGGTTGGTATGAAGACAGTGATGGATGGTTTTATGTGAATAATTCTGGCGGTTTGAAAACAGGCTGGTTTGATGAATATGGATATCGTTATTGGATAAATCCAGCAACAAGTCATACAGAAAAAGGATTTAAGAAAGTTGGTAGTGAATTATATTATTTTTATAATGCAGGACATGTATCGACAAGTACAGGATTTCAGATTATCAATGGAAATGAGTACTACATAAAATCAAATCCCCAAGGTAGTATTAATACAGGCTGGCTAGATTATTATGGATATCGTTATTGGATGGATCCAGCAACAGGTCGAAAAGTAAAGGGATTGAAAAATATTGATGGTGTTTTGTATTACTTTATGGATGCAGGACATTTGATAACAGAAACTGGTTATCAAGTAGTTAAGGGTGTTGGGTATTATATAGACCCAGTAGGAAAAGTACGTACAGGTTGGCAAAAAGATGATGGTGGTTGGTATTATTTGAATAATTCAGGTAGTATGAAAACGGGATGGGTTGATGAGTATGGATATCGTTATTGGATAAATCCAGCGACAAGCCGTACAGAAAAAGGATTTTATAAAGTTGATGGTGAACTATATTATTTTTATAATACTGGACATGTATCAACAAGTACAGGAATTCAGATTATTAATGGAGTGGAGTATTACATAGATTCAAGTCCAATGGGTAGAATACATACGGGCTGGATAAATCATTCAGGACGCAAATATTATGCGGATATTTCTGGACAAATTCAAAAAGGTCTGAAGAATATAGATGGGAATACATATTATTTTGATGAATCTGGTACAATGAAAACAGGTTGGATAGATTATGCAGGAAATAAATATTATGCCAATTCTTCTGGTTACATTCAAAAAGGTATTAAGGATATAGCAGGGAATACATATTATTTTGATGAATCTGGTGTTATGAAGACAGGTTGGGCAATTCCGGATGGGAGTTATTCCATCTCAAGTGCGTCGTTTGGATTTGATTATAAGAAGTTGTCATATGATTATTTTTTTAATATTACTCCACCTAGTGAGCAACGTGCTTATTATATGGTTTGGGAATTTTTATATGATAATACAAAAAGTGCATATAAAATCATATTAAAAGCTAATAAGTCAGTATGTTTGGGGACAGAGGGGGATTTAGTTAAAATATATGGTAATGATTCTGCAAATATTTATTGGACAATAACACAGAATGCTGATAATACATATGAAATAGCGCCAAAAGCATATCCAAATAAAAGATTAATGATAACCATAAGGGGATTTCATGTTGCCAATAAGACTGTGTCGGAAGGAGATGGTTTACAAAAATGGTATATACGTACAGTAGAGCCTTCTAAAAGGAAAATGTCTTGGTTTGTTCAGACGAAAAAGCCTGATAAAAAGGGTGGAATAATAGATGATCCGGCATTTACAGATAAGGGGTTAATGGTTTCAAAACATTATATTGAAAGGTTTTATAAATTAACATATAAAATGGGTGAAGAAATAAAAGATAAAAATATTGTAATAAATGGACTTAAAACATCTGATGTTACAGTGATTGAAGGTCATGGTGAAGAAGTGAGAAGAATAAGAGTGGGTGTAGCCGGAGACTTGACACATAGACACATGTTGCTTTGGGAAGATATAATAGATTTGCCTAATAATTCACTTGCAAATTCAAGATGTATCATATTTAATCATTGTAATGGTGCACATCCCAATAGTAATTTTGCGTATGAAGTGTATAAAAGAGGTGCACAGTTTTCACTTGGTTATAATGATACAATATCTGGGCCTGAAGCCGAAACATGGATACAAAATTTCTTTTATTCAACATCTTTGGGTTATACAATTAAAGAAGCAATAGAGTATGCCGACCTACAAGTAATGTATACATATGGAACCAATTCATTAACATCTAAAAGGGTAGTGTATGGGGATACATCCCAAGTACTTATTTTATAGTTGACAAAATATTGCAAATTGAGATGCTCCCTTCAAGGTAAGTTAAAAAATAAAACTTATTGCTTAGAAGGGAGATTTTTTTGTTTTTTAATACATGATTCTCAACTTTAGAGTAGCTGAAAAGCTACTTTTTTCAATATATTTTTAAACTGGACGATGTAGATAAAGATATGCTATAATCGTTCATAACTGAAATCAATCT
>JGI994J12354_10000500_pt1 | contig 39083 bp, 34 predicted proteins | sample IntmicLarv3ML3BL_FD_12354 | JGI IMG/M metagenome (IMG submission 12354) | reverse complement strand
CGAAAGGGGTTATAAATTCCCCGAAATAACAACATGGATAAGGGCGACCAAAAACGATTTTCAACTCGTTAAAGATATAGGTATACAGGAAACGGGGATATTAACCTCTTGTTCCGATTATCATATATTCAACAAACTCGGAATAAACAGGGAAAAAGCTATAAAACAATATCTCTCTGTTGTCGAGCAGGCACTTGAAATGGGGATAAGACCCCGCTGTCATCTTGAAGACGTAACCCGCGCGGATATTTACGGGTTTGTTCTTCCGTTTGTAACGGAGTTGATGAAATTATCAAAAGAGGCTAAAATCCCGATAAAAATACGTGCGTGCGATACTATGGGTTACGGCGTGGGATATACGGGAGCGTCGCTTCCGAGAAGTATTCCCGGTATAATCTACGGGTTGACAAAATACTGCGGCGTGCCGAGTTCTCTTATTGAATGGCACGGTCACAACGATTTTTACAAAGGCGTCGTAAACGCGGCGACCGCTTGGCTTTACGGCTGCTCCGCCGTAAACTGTTCACTCCTCGGAATCGGCGAGAGAACAGGAAATGTACCGCTTGAAGCTATGGTTATTGAATACGCGTCGCTCAGGGGAAGTCTCGACGGTATGGACGCGTCGGTTATAACCGAGATAGCGGAATATTATTCGGAGCATCTGAATTATAAAATACCGCCGCAAACCCCGTTTGTAGGCAGGAATTTTAACGTTACAAGAGCGGGAATCCACGCGGACGGATTATTGAAAGACGAAGAAATATATAATATTTTCGACACCGCGAAAATTTTAAACAGACCCGCGAACGTTTTGATTAGCGATATATCCGGTCTTGCGGGAATCGCGTATTGGCTCAACGATTATTATCGTTTAAAAGGCGACAAGAGAATAGACAAACGCGACGGATTGTGCGAATACATAAAAAAATGGGTTGACGAAGAATATAAAAACGGACGCACGACCGTTATAAGCGACGAAGAGCTTGTAAAACTTGTTGAAGAATACAAATCCGCAGAAAAATAAAATAAAATTTTACACGAAAAAGAGAGGAATAAAACCTCTCTTTTCTTGTTATACTTGCGTTTTTTTATCCCGATATTTTCACAGGGATTAAACTGGTTTCTGTTGTACCGTCGCCGAGTTGTCCCCATTGATTATATCCCCATGTCCATATACTTCCGTCCTCTTTTATCGCCGCCGCGTGAGTAACTCCCGCGCTTACAGATTTTACATCATCCGTCACTTTTACAGGAATTAAACCGTTTTCCGTAGCGCCGATACCGAGCTCACCATGTTCATTGTATCCCCAAGCCCAGAGACTGCCATCGTTTTTTATCGCCATTGTATTATATTTTCCCGCTTCAAACGCTTTTACATCGTCCATTATTTTTATAGGCGTTGAACTGTTTGTCACTGTTCCGTCGCCAATCTCACCATGTTCGTTATACCCCCAAACCCACAGACTGCCGTCGTTCTTTAACGCCACCGTGTGATAATAGCCTGTATCCGTTTGTTTAACGTCGTCCATTATTTTTACAGGAGTAAAACTGTCTGTAAAAGTGCCGTCGCCGAGCTGTCCGTTACCGTTATTTCCCCAAGCCCAAAGACTTCCGTCTTCTTTTATCACTGACGTATGGTATGCGCCCGTGCTCACCGCTGTTATACCGTCCATTATTTTTATCGGCGTGAAGCTGTTTGTTTCTGTGCCGTCGCCGAGTTTTCCGTTGCCGTTATGTCCCCAAGTCCATAAACTGCCGTCGTTTTTTATCGCTGCAGTATGATAAATTCCCGCGCTGACAAATTTTACATCGTCCATTATTTTTACAGGTGAAAGCCTGTCTGTTTCTGTACCGTCGCCGATTTTTCCGTTGCCGTTATGCCCCCAAACCCACAGACTGCCGTCGTTTTTTATCGCCGCAGTATGGTAAATTCCCGTGCTGACAAATTTTACGTCGTCTATTATTTTTACAGGTGAAAGCCTGTTTGTTTCTGTACCGTCGCCGAGTCTCCCGTTGCCGTTATATCCCCAAGTCCATAAAGTGCCGTCGCTCTTGACTTCCACCGTATGGTATCCCCCAACGCTTATCATCGGAAGATTTGTTTTGTTTCCGATAACGCGCGGCACAATAAAAATTACCAAGGTTATTATCGCCAATATTACAAATATACTGACTATGCCAACAGTCCATACCGGAGAAAATCTTTTTTTTCGTTTATCCAGCCTAATCGCTTCTTTATTTTTAACTGCGTCTGGTTTATCCATTACCTGTGTAAAATCCGAATCCGACTTTTTTATTTCACCGTGAGAAATAAACGCTGTTTTATCATATTCGGTCTGTCCCAGTTGCGTTGATTTAGCGTTATTCGGAGAAGTTGAATCGAGTTTTATATCGTCGCCCGCGGGGTAAATTATATTTGTTTCATTTTCCGTATATCTTATTTTTTCCAGTTCCATTCGCATAAGCATGGGTGAAGAATATCTTTCGAGACTGTTATATGAACACGCTTTCAATACAATCTCCGCGAGTCTCCCGTCCGCGCTCTGCGGCATTGGGAGCGGTTTCCCCGAAAGTCTCGACAACAGCGCGTTTTCTTTGTCCGCCGACGTGAATTTTTCAGTATACGGCGGCATAAAAGGCATTCGGTTGTTGTTTAAATAACGATACATCACAAGTCCGACCGAATATATATCTATCGTTGAGTTATAATTTTCGCCTTTGTTTACCTCGGGAGCCATATAATCGGGAGTGCCTTTACGTGATAAATTCATTTGCGTTTTTTCAATTTGTCTCGATATACCGAAATCGCCGAGTTTGAAATCCCCGTTTTGCGAAACATATATATTTTCAGGTTTTATATCCCTGTGTATTATATTATATTTCTGGCACAGTTCCAAACCCGAACACAAATCTATACCGAGTTTTATTATATCTGATTTTTTTACTCCGTTTTGTCTGAAATATTTATTTAAATCCGTCAGATATTCCATTCGGATAAATATATCATATCCTATTTTATCCGTGTTTTCGGTTATCATATGGTCTTCATAACTCACGATATGACTTGTGCCTTTGAGTTTCGCCATAAGTTTTATTTCGTTATAAATATTTTCAACCGCGCTTTTATAGTATTCCCTGACAAAATTCTCACTTTCACCGTCGTCGAAAAGCTGACGGGTTTCGCTGTCGTCCTGCGGGATATGTATATGTTTCAACGCACTGTAATGCGTTTCGCCGAATTCTTCGCGTTTTATTTTATAAACGCTGCCAAATCCGCCCGCTCCTATAAAACCATCGATATGCCACGTTCCCCAAAAAGGTTCATACTGCCTGATTTTTTCGGAAATCTCCATATCTCCACCAAAACCCTTCTTTTTTATATATTTAACTTATGATTCAATAGTTTACCATATTATTTTTACACTGTCAATAATAATTTTATTTCGCAGAAACAAAAAAATCAGGGCGAAATCACCCTGATTTTCTTATATATGTTTTATAAATTATCTACGCTTTGAGAAATTCAACAGCCAAATCGGCAGCGGAAGCCGCGTCTGCGGTGTATCCGTCCGCGCCTATCGCCTGACAGTAAGCGTCGGTTATCGGCGCGCCGCCTATCATAACTTTTACGCTGTCTCTTATGCCTTCGTTTACAAATATATCGACTATATCTTTCATTACGCCCATTGTTGTTGTGAGCAGAGCGGAACAGCAGACTATCTGGCAGCCCTGTTCTTTAACTGCGGCAAGGAATTGCTCCGGTGAAACGTCAACGCCGAGGTCGACAACTTCTATTCCTTTGCCTTCCATCATCATTTTGACGAGATTTTTGCCTATGTCGTGCAAATCGCCTTTGACTGTGCCTATGCAGATTTTTCCCAGAGGCTGTACATTCGCGTCCGCGAGATAGGGTTTGAGAAGGTCTGTTCCCGCTTTCATCGCTCTTGCCGCGATTAAAACTTCCGGAACGTATACTTCGTTGTTTTTGAATTTGTCGCCGATTATGCTCATACCGGGAAGAAGTCCCTGTTCAAGTATATCTTTTGCCCCTACTCCCTCAGCCAAAGCCTGCTCGATAAGAGCTTTAACGTCTTTTGATTTTCCCGCCTGTAAACTTGCCGATATACTGTTTAAAATTTCTGACATAATAATATTTCCTCCTGTGATTTTTATTTTTATATATTATATTTCATAGCCGATAGCTTAACGCTCATTTTTTACCGGGACATCTGTCCCCCGTATTCCTTGAATTTTTTCGGGGTCAACCCCGTTATTTTTTTGAAAACCTTATTGAAATAACTCTGGTCGTAAAATCCCACGCCCTCTGCTATCTCCGCGAGGCTTATTCTTTCGTTTAAAAGCAGGGATTTGCTTTTTTCAACCCTTATAAAATTCAGATAATCGTTGAAATAATAATTCATTTCCTCTTTGAAAATCTTTGAAAAATACGACGGGGATAAAAAAACATAATCCGCGACTTCGTTTAAAGTAATTTTTCTCATATAATTCGTTTTTACATATGATACGGCTTTTGATATTAAATCAACATGCTTGACATTCGAAAACTCAAACGTTTCTTTCGTGAATTTTCTCAAAATATCGGTCAGCGCCCAGCAGACTTCCTCCATTGTTTTATAATTAAAAAATTCACTTAAAAATTTTATGTTTATATCGAAAATCTTTGACTGGTCGGCTCCCGCTTCGAGCGCGGCACGTGAAATCATAACCGATATTTCCATCGCCCTGACTTTTATAACATCCAGACTTACCGCCGACGATAAAAAAATATGCCCCAGAATCTCATTGAGATATTTACGCGAATTTGTCAAATCGTTGCTTATAATCGCGTATGAAAGTTGCTTTTCTTTATCATACGGGTATGAAACATATCCCTGACTTTCTTTGATAAGCGCGGCTTTTACGTTCTGTATATACTCACCTATCTGTTTTTGCTGTTCGTATATTTCCCTGTTTTTTATATGTTTCGGCGTATCATTTTCTTCCGACAGCCGCCTTGAACATACATAGAGCAAATCGGCTATATGGGTTATCAAATCCGACGGGATAACGGGAATATTTTTCACAATCTCCGTGATTTCGTCTGCGGTTATATTAAGTTCAAGAGCGTAAATAAGTTCCTCAACGTCAAAATCCGTATAATTTACGGGTGATATAGGACCTGCGGACAGGTATTTTATATCTTCGCCTAAATTCAAATCCACGGGACACGCTATAAAAGCGAATCCGGCGGGGCAGAAATATATATATTTCCCCCCGAAACGTTCACTCTGTTCTCCCGCGTATAAATGTACTCCGAAACAATAATTATCTTTCATCGAATCCGAATCAGAAATTTTATTTTTTTTCGAATTGCATATTATTTTACAGGAACACTGGCAGGAATTTACGCTTTGTACCGAAGAATTTTTTTTATCGATACGCATAACCCCGCATTTTACGCTTTTTGAGAAAGATTCCATCAGTTTTATGTCGTTCATATAATTTAAATCCGTTCGTATCCTATTAACACCATTAATTATATCAAAAAAAAGTCTCGATTAATTGTAAAAATGCATTTTTTTTTGTATTATTACGAGATTGTGCCGAATTTTACATATTACAAAAATATTTCCACAGGTTTATTTGATTGATAACATTTTACAATAGTATCCGCCGTACCTTTTGATTTTCCGTCCCAAAAGGCGAGTACCATATGTGCATATTCGACAATCTGCGTATTTCTGATAAACGCGGCGGGTTTACCATATCTTTTGTAATCGGGGAGAAATTCTTTAAATAAAAGTCCGTGTTCTTTCGCATAACGAAAAGCGAGAGTATCTATCCCCTCCGCTCCGCCGCTTACTATTTCGGTGCAGTTTACGGGGATACTCCCGCATATTTTATCGTACCAATATTCTTCTTTGTCCCGAAGGTCTCTCGACCCAACTATGGCAACTCTCATATATTTTTATTTGTTTTTATACGTAAAATTTTTATTGTAATTAAACCCAATATAATCGTGCAAATAAAACAAAATGTTCCAAATTTTATACCGGAAGAATCTCCTGTTTGGGGTATATAATTTTCAATTTCCAATATTGACCATTTTCCGTCTTTTTTTACTGCGGCTAACCCTTCGCTGAAATTGCATTTATAATAATTATTGTAAATTAAGGGAACAACAAGTTCGCCTGTTACATCAATATAGCCGTATTTGTCGTCTTTTTGTGCCCAAGCTAATCCGTCGGAAAAATAGTTTGCAATGTTGTCATATTCGCCAAGCGGGACAACAATATTAAAGTTTTTATCAACATAACCCAAAGATAAACCGCCATAATTTCCGAGTGCAGCGTCTTTGTGAACTCCAACACGAGCAAGCCCGTCTGAAAAATATTGTATTTCATGATATTCATACGGAACAACAAGATTGCCATCTCTGTCAATTACGCCAAATTCTACAATTATACCATCTTCATATTCCATATTATATTGTATTACTGTTTCGCTGTCATAAGTTATTTTTATTTCGCGTTTGACAACAATATAGCCGTATTCATTAAAATACGAATAACGAACCCACATATCTCCGATATAATATTCAATAGGCAGAATAAGTTTTCCAATTTTGTCAACAAATCCCCATTTCTCGGAATATTGATAATTAACCGCCGCTAACCCGTTTGAATATTCTAACACTGCGTAATATTCAAGCGGCACGACAATATTTCCGGAAGTATCAACAAATCCGCATTTATATTGACTATTTTCTTCATCATAATAATATTTACCAACACGGATTAGACCTTCTGTAAAAAAACCTGTGTGTCCATCTCCTGCAATGTCATACTCAAACGGAACCGCAATCTTTCCGGTTTTATCAATATATCCGTATTTACCGGCTTTTCTCACACGTACAAGTCCTTTGTCAAATTTAGGTATATAAGAATTCCATTCGCCATGCCAAAAATCTCCGTCGTATATCGCGGGTATGACAAATTTACCGGCTTTGTTTATAAATCCGCATTTTCCGTCAATTTTAATAACGACTAAACCCTCGGAAAAATCTTGCATATTTTCAATAATACTGTAATCATTTTTTTCCCTTGCGTCCTCATCATAAGCGTCATAAATCATAGGTATAATCAATTCTCCCGATTTGTCAATATACCCGTATTTATCGCCTTTTCTGAGCCATGCCATTCCGTCAGAAAAATCTCCGACTTCATCATATTCAATCGTTATTATATTTTTGCCGAACTTGTCTATATAGCTCTCTTTTTCGTCTATTAACACACGCGCTAAACCGTTGAAAAAAGGATATGCGCTATCATAAACGCATGGTATAACAAGTTCACCGGATTTATTTATATATCCTGCTTTTTCGTCTTTCCATACATACGCCAAACCCTCGCTGAAATCCCCAATATCTTTATATTCCAAATTTGAAACAATTTCTTTAACAACAATTCCCGACGCACTGGCTGTCGTTGGAAATATCGCCGCCAACATAAAAATCAAAAGAATCACATACAAGATTTTCTTTTTCATAAAATTATCCTCTTTTTAAAAAATACATGGCTTGTGGGGTTTGGTTTGAAGTTATCCTATAATTAATTTACATCACGACAACCGCGCCGTCTTTTCTTACGAACAATTCAAGGCATGAGTTTTCACCGAACACGGATTTTATTTTTTCGAAATATTCATTGACTGATTTTTTGGGGATAAACGCCTGTATTGTCCCTGCGAAACCTCCGCCGTGAACCCTTACTGCCGCTTGTTTATTCGCGAGAAATTCTTCCGATAACGCGAGTGCAAGTGATATTCCCTGACTGTCAGGTTCTTTTGCGGCGTATATATTTTGCAGATATTTAAACGATGAATTTCCCGACGCTGTTATAAGCTGTAAAAATCCTTCGAAATTGCCGTCTTTTAACGATTCCGCGCCTGCTCTTACTTTTATATTCTCTGCAAAATAGTGCATTGCGCGAAGTACTGCTCTGTCACCGTAACGCTCTCTGATTTTATCTATATTCGCGTTAAACTCCGCTCTGTCAACATCTCTCAAAACTTCTTTACCGAAATACAACGCGGCGTTTTTCATCTCACGTGTTATGGACGCGTATTCTTCGTTTAAATTATCGTGTGAATCACCGGGGGCGACAATACACAGACTGTATCCCGATTTAGTCAAGTCAAAATCGAGTTTTTCAACGACGGGTTCGGCGGGATTTTTAAAATCTATCGCGACGAAACCGCCTACTGAACATGCCGTCTGGTCCATCAAACCGCAGGGTTTACCGAAAAAATTATTTTCGGCGTATTGTCCTATCTGCGCGATTTCCAATGGTGATATTTTATTTTCACAATATAAATGATTTAATATAAACCCGACCAGTATCTCAAAAGCGGCGGACGAAGAAAGTCCCGAGCCTTTTAAAACGTCCGATGTAGTATAAGCGTCAAAGCCGCCTATTTCATATCCGCGTTCTACAAATCTCGCGCATGTGCCGCGTATTATCGCTGAGGACGTATATTTTTCATTGTCCTGCGGTTCAAGATTTTCAATATCCACGTCGTCGGGGGTAAATCCTTCGCTCTGTATTCTTATATGCGATTTTCTGCCGCCGGGGACAAGACTTTTTGACACAACCGCGATAACGTCCAGATTTATCGCCGCCGCGAGAACACAGCCGTGATTATGGTCTGTATGGTTGCCGAGAATTTCACTTCTTCCGGGTACTGATATTATTTCTATATCCCTGTTTCCGTATAAATTTTCAAAAGCCGCGATTGCTTTAAGATAGCGTTCTTTTGAGATTTCACTTTTTGCTTCTCCGTATAATTTTTTCAATTTTTCGGTATATTCACCGTCTTTTATTTTTTTTACTAATGTTGTTAATTCCATAAATTTATTGCCTTCCTTTTTTTCATTAAGTCTCACGTTATATATTATACCACAAACGAAAAAATTTTTCAACTCTTACATCCGCATACGTTGACATTATCATATTTCTTTTGTATAATATTATCATAAAATAGTATATTTACAGGAGGGGATTATTATTAATCGAAATAAATCGTTAATTTTTACGAATTTCGCGCTTATATTTTTATCCGTTATATTAATCGCAATTTTTTTTATTCCGGTTGTATCTGTTTTTTCGGTTGAGATTCACAATATGGGAATTATTAAAATAAATATCAACGGATTAAATCTTTTATCACGCACACCTTATCCCGATATATTAAGTTCGAGTTCAATGACGGGGATAAAAGGCAGTATTGTTTACATCGGGGTTATTATACCCGCGGTTATCGTGATTGTTTTATCGCTTATAAAATCATTTAAACCGTCAAAATTTTCAAAGTTATCTCCTGCTTCATCGCTCGAACTTGCTCTGCCTATTGTCGGTATTCTCGGAATGTTTCTCGCTAAAATCGGAATAAACGCCGCACTTTCGGAACTTCCGCATTATTTAACGGGGGATTATAACCATCAAACCCCCGACTTGCAGTTATCCGCAAAAACAGAATTGGGATTTATATTTATTATCGCCTTATATTTTCTTATTTTTGTCTGTATCGCGTTTGAGCATATAAAAAAAGACCCCGCGATTATCGGAAATTTTAAAAAGCCGAGAACGCTTGTATTAGCTTCTCTGCTCATTTCACTTTCCGTCGTCGGGGACGCGATAAGTATTCCCGTCGGTGAACATTTATTTATAAGTTTCAGTTTTATTTTTTTATCGGCAACAGCGTTTTTATTCGGACCGATTGTCGCGTTCGCGTCGGGAATGATTGTTGACATACTCGGATTTATGATAAATTCCGGCGGCTACGCTTTTGATTTAAGATATACAATAATCGGCGGATTTACGGGGATTTTATACAGTATATTTTTATACAAACGCGACGCGTTCTCGAAATTTTTTATAGTAAATATATTTTTCGCCAAAGCGTCGGTTAATTTAATAATCAACGTAATTTTAAACTATATACTTATGCGCGGATATTTCGGTAATGCGGCATCAATGTTCGCTGTTTTGAGAATATTTAAAAACATCGGTATGTTACCTGTTGAAATGCTTATAATGCTGTTTGTATTAAAAGCGGTTTCAAGGGCTGCGGTAAGCTATCGTTTTATAGAACCTTTGTCTCCCTCTGTAAAAAAATTAAAGAAGTCTGAAAATAAATAAACAGACAAATAGACAAACAGAAAGAAGGATATTAATATTACAAAATTAAATGAATATTCGCCGCTTGTTCTGGCGTATCTCGGAGACGGGGTTATTGAACTCGCTGTGCGTGAAAAATTAGTAAAATGCGGGAATATACCGCCCGAGCGTCTCCATTCAACTTCACTGCTTTATGTTACCGCGTCAAAACAATCAATCGCACTTGAAAATATACTGCCCATAATGACGGAAGCCGAAACCGATATATATAAACGCGGAAGAAACGCCAAAGCCCGCGTACCAAAAAGCGCGTCAGCAGTTGATTACAGACGCGCTACGGGCATGGAATGTCTTTTCGGGTATTTGTACCTCTCAGGTGAAACCGCGCGAATACAGGAGCTGTTTGACATCGCGTTCGGGGATATTAAAGTTTAATTTTATCAACCATCGGGGGTTATAAATTTAACTGCTTTATGAATGTCTATTGAATGTCCTTTTTTAATATTTTGGTATAACCCGATTAACGAAACAATATTTCCGCAAGTTTCTTCAAACTTATCATGATATGGGTCCTGATATGCCGTATTATATGTCTCATATATAAGCACCTGCTTAAAATCATTACTTATTTCATAATTGTAATAAATATCACTGTATTTTTCAATTAATTCATCCAATAAATATATTACATCTTCTTTAATTTTTTTCATCATTCTATTTCTTTGACCAGGCAAAAAGTATATTATCCGCACAGGTTCTTTGCCATTGGTTAAAAAACCGGATTTATATTCGATTTCTGTTTTATAATAATATTCTTTATAATTTTCAACACAGCTCATTTTCCTACCTGTTACTCCTATTCGTACAAATAAAAACTGAGTCCACAATAAATAAAGCAATATTGGCAGAAGAATTATGCTTATAATTCTGACTATAATTACAGGTATTATTATTTCTTTTTTCGTTTCCATGAAAGTTCCCTCTGAATAACCCGTTTATTTAAAACAAGCGGGTTATTTATTTTTATATTCCGTCGCGTTAGCTCTTGCGATTTCGTCGCATCTTTCGTTATATTCGTGTCCGTCGTGTCCTTTCAGCCATATAAAATTGACTTTGCCGTCTAATCTTGCGACAGCGTTTAACAATCTTTCCCACAATTCCGGATTTAACGCGGGTTTTTTATCACTCTTTATCCAGTTATTTTTACGCCATTTTTCCGCCCAGCCTTTTGATATACCGTCAACGACATATTTTGAATCCGTATACAAATCCACTTCGTAATTTTCGGTATCTTTCACAGATTCAAGCCCTGTTATCGCGGCGAGAAGTTCCATTCTGTTATTTGTCGTGTTACTGTCACCGCCGGATATTATTTTTTCATTGCCTTTATATGTTAAAATCGCGCAGTATCCTCCGGGTCCGGGATTGGACAGACATGACCCGTCGGAGTATATCTCTATTTTTTTTATGTTTCTCTCTCCTTTTCTCTCTTGAAATTTTCGGGATTTACATAACCGTCAATCTCCGCTTTTTCAATCGCGCTAAATATATTATATTTAAAATTCCTGTATTTTCGCGACATATCGCCCAATAATATTTTCACGTCCTCGCGTTTTGTTTTTTTATCGGCGGGACATGAATTTTTCACGACAGACAGATTTTGTCCTTTCACAAAAGATTTTATCTCTTTTTCGGGAGCNTATATCAACGGTCTTATCATCGTTATATCGCTTCTGTCAAGATATGTGACGGGNGAAAANCTGCCTATTCTGCTTTCATAAATTAAATTAAGCATAAAAGTTTCTACGCTGTCATCCAGATTATGCGCGAGCGCGACTTTATTACAACCGAGATTTTTCGCTGTTTTATTCAACGCTCCGTGCCTTAGATTTGAACACAATGAACACGGATTTTTATCTTTTCGTATATCAAAAACAATTTGCTTTATATTGACGGGGATTATATGATATTCTACGCCCAATTGTTCACATAAATTTTCGATTTCCGTCAGATTCATATTGTCAAAACCACAGTCGATAGTTATGGCGATTATATCAAATTTTTTGGGATAAAATGATTTCAGCCGCGAAAGTCCGTATAAAAGCGTGAGCGAATCTTTCCCGCCCGAAACTCCGATTGCGATTTTATCCCCGTCGTCTATCATTTTATATGTCTCGACAGCCCTTCTCAAATGGCTGAGTATTCGTTTTACGCTTATCACTTTGTTGTTCCTCTCTGTTGTTTCGTATCGGAATTTTGTACGTCTGATGTACAAAAAAATCACCAACCATGTATCGTTTCTTTTTTTGCGAGCTTTTTTCTTTCCACGCACAAAGAAAAAAAGCGGAAATCCCCCATAACTCCCGTCATTTTCCGTTCCCATACACTATTACGGCGGCTTTGATAATATCAAAACCGCCGCTTTTTTTGCTTGTCTTAAATTTATGCCTCCGCGTTATCCTCTGTAACTTCCGCTGCCTGTTCGAGTGCTTCCGCAATTTCTTCTTCGACATTCTGTTCCGGTTCAAGCAGAGCGCGCATCGACAAAGCGATTTTTTTCGCTTCGGGATTTATCTCTGTTATTTTAACCTGAACAACGTCGCCGATATTCAGAATTTCGGAAGGTTTTGAGATTTTTTTGTCAACTATCTGTGACAGGTGAATAAGTCCGTCAACTCCCGGTACGATTTCAGCGAACGCGCCAAATGGCATAATGTTAAGGATTTTAACGTCCACAACGTCGCCGACTTTTGTTTCAGCCATGAATTTTGTCCACGGGTTTGCGTTTTCGTCTCTGTAGCCCAGAGCTATACGTTTCTTTTCGGAATCGAAATCTTTTATATAAACTTCGATTTCATCCCCAAGTGAAAGCACTTCGGACGGATGTTTTATCCTGCTCCACGAGAGTTCACTTCTGTGAACCATTCCGTCAATACCGCCGATGTCAACAAATACGCCGTAGTTTGCTATTGATTTTACAACGCCCATATACTTCTTGTTGAGTTCGATTTCGCTCCACGCTTTTTCGCCTATTGCTTTTCTTTCCTCCGCCGAAGCGTTTCTGACCGAGGCGATGGCTCTGCGTTTAACCGTGTTTATATCAATAATCTTGACTCTAACCTTTTTGCCTACCAGCGTTTGCAGGTCGGTATCTTTCGATACGTTTGCGTGAGACGCGGGAACAAATACTTTTATACCGTCTATAAGAACAATGATTCCGCCGTTTACAACCTGGACAACTTTGCTGTCGGTTATAGTTCCTTCCTCATAGAACTTTATGAGTTTATCCCAGTTGTCTGTGGAATCAATTCTTTTCTTGGATAAAAAGGCTATACCCTCCTGGTCGTTTGTCTTTATTACCTGCGTTTCAATCTCGTCGCCGACTTTGAATAAATCTTTCAAATCGGCGGACGAATCGTCGGTCGCCTCGTCAAATGAAAGCACGCCGGTATATTTATATCCCAAATCCACCTGAATCTCACCTTCGGAGATATGCGATATGATACCCTTGACCCTGTCGCTTCTCCTTATGGTAGCAAATGTTTCGTCAAGCATTTCCGCGAAACTTTTTTCTTCCGTGCCGCCGCTTAACCCGTTTTCAGATACAACTGCCCCTTCCTCCGTATTTTCAATATTCCCAATCTTTTCGTTGTTTTCGCTATTGTCAATATTGTCCGTCATAATTTTTTTTACCTCCATAATAATACTGTCAGGAGTTGAAGCCCCCGCAGTTATACTAACTTTCACAGCATCTTTTTCCTTCTTGAAATCTTTATTTTTTGAATTTTGTAAATCCTTGAAAAGATTTTTTAATATATTAAAAGGCAATTGCTCTGAAGTTTCGACAATAAATGAATTTTCGCAGTTTTTCTTACATATCTCATAAAGTTTCTTCGCATTTGAACTGTTTTGTCCGCCGACTACAATCATAACGTCGCTCGTTTGGGCTAAAAGCTCCGCTTCCGCCTGCCTTTTTCCCGTTGCGCCGCATACCGTGTCGAAAAAAACCGCTGTTGTGCCTGTCACCGCGCATTTTTCTTTTATAAAATCCTTACATTTCATGTAGTCCTTTATATTATGCGTAGTTTGCACCAATATAATTATTTTTTTATAATTTTTCTCGAATATTTCACGTTCTATACCGTCAAAATTTTGGGCTAACTCCCCAAAGTCCCTGTATGTCCGGTTCTCTCCGTTTATGTAACTTTCGAGCCCGATAATTTCGGGGTGGTTTCTGTCGCCGAAAATCAGTGACAGGGTTTCCCCGTCCGTATTTTTTTCGGCTATGCCGTGCATTTTTTTCACACATTCGCATGTAGCATCGGCTATTTTTATATTCTTGTGTTTGCGTATTTCGCACAGATACTCAAATAAAATTTTCGGTATCCCGTGTGCTCTCACGACAACGGTGGAATTTTCCTCAAACTCAAAAACATCGGTAAATTCAATAAATTCGCTGTTATCCCGCTTTAATCTTTCGTAAACGTCGTTTATTTTTATATCGTCAATTATTATTACGCCTTTTTCCGTCAGTTCTTTTATAAATGAATCGTTATGTATTATCTTCCCGAATAAATATATCCGTGAATTGTTTGTTTTACTTAGCTCCGTTTCGCTCACCAGCAAATCCACGGCGTGTCTTACACCAAAGCAAAACCCGCAGTTTTTCGCCGTAGTTATCTCTATCATCAAAAAATTATCTGCCTTTGTTTATATATTTTTATACTATTCTTTACCGTAAGTATCGATAAATTTAGTCAACGCTTTATCAATCGCGCCCTGAGCTTTTTCAAATGTTGACATAAAATCTGTTTTGCCTGAGCTTACAATACTGCTAATCATTGTAGGCAGCGAGCCTATACCGTAAATATATCCTATATCATAAACCTTACTGTTAAATATAATATCAAGCATACCCTCTGATTCGTTATCTCTCAAAACTTTCGAGGTGAGGCACAAATCATAGAATGCAGGCATCAGCGTTGTTCCCGAATCATAAGCCAAAACTTCCGTTATAAGCCCCGCAAACTCAACATCTGTATTACTCGGAATACCTATTACAAGTCCGCTCATTTCAGCGTATGTATAATAATTTTCCTGCTGCTCATTGAATTTAGGTGTAGGAAGTATACCGAAATCTGTCGGCATAGCTCTCAAATCGCGCGGGATAGGTTCAAAAACGCTCGCGCGCATTAAAAACCTATTTTCCTGATAGTATGCGCTCGCCTGTAACCATATATCGGACGCGCCTTTTATTTTATCCGCCATGAACATTGCTCCGGGGTCTGTGCAGACTGCCAGAATCTTTTGTATAACGTCAAGCGATTTCGGTGAATTTATCGTTACTTCGGGTACTCCGTCATCGTTCAGGCTTACCATTGTCTCGCCCGAAGCGGAATATAAATGCAATCCGAACTCGTGCTGCGACATGAATCCCCATTGGTCTTCCTGGTCCATAACGCCGTCGCCGTTGAGGTCTTTATTTACGCCTTTTGTTATTTCCATCAATTTGTCTATCGTCCATGTTCCGTCGTTCACGTACTGATACGGATAATCAACGCCCAAACTCTTGCACATATCTTTGTTAAAATACAAACACGACAATCTGAGTTTATCCCTCAAAACTATATCCCCTGCCTGAAAATATAATTTGCCGTCTATTGCCAAATCCCTGATAACCGCTTGGTCCCACCATGATTTATCCAAATCGTCTTTTATGTACGGAACAGTGTATAAATCCGAGAGAAGATTCTGGCTCGCCAGATTTTTTATATTCCCGATAGTCGCGACTATCAATTCGTAGCTGTCGTCGCCCGCGAGTATACTTTTTCTCGCCGTATCCGCTGAATTTGCCGTTGTATCGACTTTCATTTTTATATTATATTTTTCCTCAATGCCCAGTGTTCTGTGATATAACGCGTCGTTTATGGGTTCACCGCTCTGTTCTTCCGATGTGAATTTGTCGTACATTCTGTTTTCGTCCAGAACTTCTACGCTGATAACCCTGAATTCCCTGCCCTCGTAATCGTTTTCGGGAAAATCAATCGGTTCATGTTCCCATTTATTCTTTTTTTCACCCGAATCATCGCCGCTGTTTTCGTCGGGAGTATTTTCACCCGTATCGCCCGATTCGGTTATATTACTGCTGTCTTTATCGTCGCCGTCTGTATCCGCGGGGTTTTCTTTACCGCACGAAAACAAAAACAACAACATCGCCATTACCAAAATTACGCTTACAATTCTTTTTAAATTCAACATAATCACGTCAACCTTTTTTGTTTTAATTTTTAGTTTGTTTTTTATTTAAAACATCGTGTTTTTTATAATTTTCCAGTATCGTTTTATAAATGTTTTCCGTTACTTTTCTGTATAATTCTATACTGTTTATATTCCCGTCCTCTTTTTCGGATTTTATATCGTCCGACATTTTTTCGAGTTTTTCATATGGGATATATTCACCGAAAACCACAATGGTTTTACGGAACATTTTCACTTTATAGTTTTTGGTTATTATTGATATGGGAAGTATCCCGACTTTCGCCTTCAACGCTACCATTGCAACGCCGCTTTTCGGTGTAACCGTTTCGGGGTGTATTTTCTTCGCTCTTTTACCCTGCGGGTACATTCCGACTACTTCACCGTTTTCGAGTATATTTATCGTCGTTTTAACTGACGAAACGTCGGCGGTGTTTCTTTTTACGGGATAAGCCCCGAAAAGTTTTACTATGGATTTCAGAACCGGAACTTTAAACAATTCCGACTTCGCCATATACCGGAGCGGTCTGTGCATACACGCGCCAATAACAATCGGGTCCCAGTTTGACGAATGGTTTATACACGCAACATACGCTTTCGCGTTTTCCGCAGTTTCCAAAGGCTCATTTTTCGGATTTATAATCCTGACGCGGAACAATTTCCTGATAAAATCGGCTACAAAAGTTTTTTGTAATTTACCAAACAACGACATCCGGCAATTTTTCCTTTATTATATTTATTGCTTTTTCCAAACTCTCAGCGGGTGATTTACAATCGGAGTTATCGAAAATAACCGCGTCGTCCGCAGGTTTCAGCGGTGAAGTTACCCTCGTCGAATCCTGCATGTCCCTCTCGTTTATCTCTCTGAATATCGCGTCGTATTCAACATCTTTTCCCTTTTGTATCAATTCCTCATATCTTCTTTTCGCTCTTTCTTCTGGCGAAGTCGTGAGAAATATTTTAACGTCTGCGTTGGGCAAAATAACCGTTCCAATATCTCTGCCGTCCATGATTATATTATTTTTATCTGCGGCTGCTTTTTGCGTTTCTCTCAAAAACTCGCGGACTTTCGGTATTTTCGCGACATCTGACGCGTATTTTGATATGTGATTTTCCCTTATTTTTTCGGAAACATCGTCGCTGTTCAAAAAAACCTTTTGTTCTCCGTCTTTATAAACCACGTCAATTTTTATATTGCCATCCTCAACCAATTGTTCTATTTTTTCGGTTTCATGTCCAAAAACGCCGGATTCACACACATACACCCCGACGGTTCTGTATAACGCGCCCGTATCGAGATACAAAAATCCGAGTTTGGCGGCTAAATTTTTAGCGAGGGAGCTTTTACCGGAGCCTGAGGGACCGTCAATCGCGATTGCGAACGTTTTTTTATTATCGCAGGAGCATGAACTGCACGAACTCATATAAAATTACAATTCCTTATATTTAATTTATTGCTATCTTATTAATAATACAGTATTTAATACCACATTAAAAGTATTTTTACATAAGAGATTTGTTAATTTAGTGTAAATTTTAGTTTTTCCCACAATTTGCACAATCTGTATCTATATGTTTATATTGCTTCTTTTTGGTTCTTTTTCTTGTCAAAGAAAAAGAACTCTCCCGTCGTATCTCCGTATTTTATCAATCAGCCGCCGCACATTTTCCCGCGAGTTTACTTGTGGAAAACGCTATCTGCAGGTTAAACCCTCCCGTATAAGCGTCAACATCTATGATTTCCCCTGCAAAGTATAATCCCCTGATTAATTTCGATTCCATTTTGTTTGACCATATCTCTTTTGTGTCAACGCCGCCGCATGTGATTATCGCCTCTTCAACCGGTCTAAAATTTTTAAAAGTCATCTCAAAATTTTTGAGAAGTCCTACGAGTGCGGCTCTTTCTTTACGTGTTATCTCGTTTATTTTCTTTTCGGGATTTATATCATGTTCCAAAATCTTTATAAAAACAGGGATTAACTTTTTCGGAAGTAAATCATCGAGGGAATTTTTAAACATTTTATTTTTGTATTTTTCAAAATCCGAAAGTATCCTTTTATCCAGTTGTTCCTCGTTTAACGCAGGCTTTAAATCCAGCTTTATTTTGTAATTTTTGTTTGTATTTCTGATATGCGACGACGCGCCGAGTACCAGAGGTCCCGATATTCCGAAGTGTGCAAACAACATTTCGCCCATTTCTTCGAAGATTTTTTTGTCGTCCTCGTAAACATATAACTTTATATTTCTTAGGCTTAACCCCTTCAAATCGGGGCAAAATCGTTCTTTTATCTCAATCGGTACGAGTGACGGTTTTAAACTTATTATATTATGCCCAACTTCGTGAGCGAAATTGTACCCGTCGCCCGTCGAACCTGTTCCGGGATAAGACGCGCCGCCCGTGCATAAAATAACGCTGTCAAAATTGTATTCGCAGCTGTTCACAATTAACCCTGTTATTTTGTTGTTGTCTGTTAAAAGTCTATTGACTTTTTCAAATTTTATCTTGACTTTGTTTGTATTAGCGAATTTTTTCAATCCGTCAAGTATATCAAAAGCGTTGTCCGAAACTGGAAAAACTCTTTTTCCGCGTTCGACTTTTAATTTCACACCAAGATTTTCGAAAAAATCTATGCAGTCCTGCGGGCTGAAATAATTCAGAGCGGAATATAAAAACTTCGGGTTTGTCGCGACATTCGTCAAAAATTCGTTTATACTGCAAAGGTTTGTAACATTACACCGCCCTTTTCCGGTTATCGCAAGTTTTTTGCCGAGTTTTTCGTTTTTTTCAAATAAAGTAACGTCCGCGCCGAATTTCGCCGCCTCACCCGCTGCCATAAGTCCGGCAGCTCCGCCGCCTATTACCGCGATTTTTTTGTTCATTTTAATTTTAATACCTTATATTTTTTTATTTTTTACAAACCACTTGACAATACGTAAAATACGTGTTAATATATCCAAGTTCATCAATCATAATTCAGGAGGAAATTTTTTATGAAAAACAAATTTATATATCCTGCGGTTTTTCACCCCGAAAACGACGGCGGATATTCAATATCATTCCCCGACCTTGAGGGTTGTTTTACCGAGGGCGACAATATCGAAGAAGCTCTGAGCATGGCGTGGGACGCTGCCGCAGGGTGGCTTATCACAGCCCAAAAATTAAACGAAGATATTCCCGAAGCAAGCGATATTAAATCAATCAAACTTGAATCTGACGACGATTTTATTAATCTCACCGTGGTTGATTTATTGGAATATAAAAAGCATATAAAACCACGCGCCGTCAAAAAAACTTTGTCAATCCCTGCTTGGCTGAACGAGGAAGCCGAAAACAATCATATAAATTTTTCAAGCGTATTACAGCAAGCCCTCAAAGAACGTCTTAATATTTAAATTTTATTTTACCCCTATATCTTTTCTGTAAAACATATCTTTAAAACTTATTTTGTCAATCTCACTATATACTTTTTTTATCGCCGACGTTAAATCTTTGTCAACCGCCGTTACACCGAGAACACGACCTCCCGCGGTTTTAAAACCGCCGTTTTCGTCAAGAGAAGTTCCCGCGTGATATACTGTAAAACCGTCGATTTTTTCGACTTCTTCTATACCTGTTATCTCATATCCCGACGTATATTTTTTCGGATAACCGCCGGAAGCCAAAATTACGCATACCGCCGCGTTATCTTCCCATTCTATGTTGATTTCATCGAGTCTTTCATCTATTACCGCGTTGATTATATCGAGAAAATCAGTCTTTAATCTCGGTAAAACAACCTGTGTTTCTGGGTCGCCGAAACGCGCGTTATATTCTATGACCTTTACACCGTCCGGTGTCAGCATTAAACCGAAATATAATATCCCTTTAAACGGTCTGCCCTCTTTTCGCATTGCTTCAATTGTCGGAATATATATGTTCTTCATGCACTCGTCCGCGACTTCTTTTGTGTATATTCTCGACGGTGAAAATGTCCCCATACCGCCGGTGTTATCGCCTTTATCTCCGTCAAAGGCACGCTTGTGGTCTTGTGATGAAACCATCGGTTTGACCGTTTTTCCGTCGCAAAACGCCAAAACGGTTATCTCCTGCCCTGTCAGCTCCTCCTCAATTACGACACTGTTTCCCGAATCGCCGAACGTTTTATCCACCATGATATATTTTAAAATCTCGAGAGCCTCGGTTGAATTTGTCGCCTGAATCGCGCCTTTTCCCAGTGCCAAACCGTCGGATTTTATCCACACGGGGAATTTTCCCCCCCCTGTGACATAATTTTCGGCGGTTTTGTAACTGTCAAACGCCTGATATTCCGCCGTCGGGATATTATATTTTTTCATCAAACCTTTGGAAAAAACTTTGCTCCATTCGATTTCGGCGGCTTTTTTCACAGGTCCGAACGCTCTTACATTGATTTTTTCAAGCTCATCCACAAGTCCGAGTGAAAGAGGGTCGTCGCTCGCGACAAAAACCATGTCAAACTTTTCCTGCTTGACGATTTTCATTATATTTTCTATGTCAGTAGCTTTGATTTCTTTAAAACATTTCGCAATTTTTGCTATACCGCCGTTTCCGGAGATTGCGAAAAGCTCGGTTTTTTCACGGCTTTCGGATATTTTTTTTATTATGGCGTGTTCACGTCCGCCGCCGCCGACTACCAATATTTTCATGTGAATTTTTCTCCTTGTAAAATTAATGGTGGAACAATCTCAAACCGATAAACGCGAGCGTCATATTATATTTGTTGCAGACGTCAATAACATTGTCGTCGCGTATTGAGCCGAACGGCGACGCTATGTATTTTACACCGCTTTTACGTGCTCTTTCTATGTTGTCGCCAAACGGGAAAAACGCGTCAGAAGCTAACGCTACATCTTGCAATTTGCCAATCCATTGCGATTTATCCTCACGTGTGAGTATATACGGTTTTTTCGCGAGGACTTCTTTCCAATTCGCGTCGTCTTTGAAAAATTCTTCCGCGTCGTCCTGTAATAACTGGTCTATTATGTTGGATTTTTCGGGGTTTTTGATTCCTTTTATAAATTCAAGCTCCAAAATTGCCGGGTTCTGACGCAAAAACCACATATCCGCTTTTGTTCCCGCGAGCCTTGTGCAGTATATTCTCGACTGCTGTCCCGCGCCTACTCCTATCGCCTGACCGTCTTTCGCGTAGCACACGGAATTTGATTGTGTATATTTCAACGTTATCAACGCGACGAGTAAATCTCTTATCGCGGATTCGGGTAAATTTTTGCTTTCGCTGACTATGTTGTTTAGCATAGAAGCGTCGATTTTGCTGTCGTTTCTGCCCTGTTCGAATGTTATACCGTATATTTTTTTTGTCTCGGTCAAAGGCGGGGTATAATCTTTGTCAACCTTGATGACAAGGTAATTGCCTTTACGCTTGGTTTTCAATATTTCCAACGCTTCGGGTTCATAATCCGGGGCGATAACACCGTCTGAAACTTCTTTTGAAAGAATTTTCGCCGTCGGCACGTCAACAGTTTCGCTGAGTGAAACAAAATCGCCGTAGGACGCCCCTCTGTCGGCTCCTCTTGCGCGGGCATAAGCATAAGCGAGAGGGGACAAAGGCACGCCGATGTCATCGACAAAATACGCTTTCGCGAGCTCTTCCGAAAATTTTGTGCCGACAGCCGCGCCTGCGGGGCTTACATGTTTAAACGACGTCGCCGCAGGAAGTCCCGTCGCTTCTGCGAGTTCTTTTACAAGCTGCCAGCCATTTAAAGCGTCAAGTAAATTAATATAACCGGGATTCCCGTTTAAAATATTTATAGGGAGATAATCCTCGGCGTAAATTTTCGCGGGTTTCTGGTTGGGGTTACAGCCGTATTTAAGAGTTATTTCTTTTATTTTTTCAAACATAATTTTTCCTCTTTAATTACAATTTTATATATTTTTATTTATAATTTTTTCTTTTATTTCACCTGTTTTTTTGTCGGTATACGACACATACAGCGAAACTTTGAAATCGTCGTTTAAACTGTTCCATATCGTCTCGGAAAATTCGTCAATATCTCCGTTTATCTCCGCTTTTTTCGGTTCTCCCTCAAAAGATGCGGGAACGTCCGCGTTTTGTTTGTATGTGTGTATAAAATGTCCCATGCCGTTTTCGGGGGTTTCGTATTCGTAAAAATATTTCAAAGCGTGGTTTTCGTTTCCGTTATCGCTTTTTAATATAGACAATCTGTAATTGAACTTATCGCCGTCGGTCGTTATCATTCCCGATATTCTCGGAGTTAAAATCGGTGGGTCAGGTTCAAAAGTACGCGTTTTCAAAGCACATTCAAACGATTTTCCGTCTGATAAAAAATCATAAATCGTGTCGGTTTGGTCGCCGTTTGTAACTATGATATTATTTTTGTATTTTCTTATGGGTGAATATATAACGAGCGACGGGTCTTTTAATTTCGATTCGTCATATGCTTTTGTTTTTATACCGTCGGCGGTTTTCTCGAAAATCCTGTTTTTGCTGTTTTCGCTTCTCCCCATTATAAAATACGCGGTAACAATTTTTTTGCCGTCCGCGCTTTGTCCTATTATTATCCCCCTGCCGGGATAAACCGTTGTTTCAAGATATTCCTGTAAATTTATTTTGTTCATGTTTAAATCAATCCTCCGATATTATTTTATATACACTTTATTATCAACAACTTCAAGCCTGCCGTTGCAGAATAAATCCACCGCTTCGACAAGTATAATCTGCTCGCACTCGGTCATTATACGAAGCTGTAAACTTTCGGGGGTGTCACATTCTTTTACCTCGGTAGTCTTTTGAAGAATGATAGGACCTCCGTCGGTTATCTCGTTCACGAAATGCACCGTCGCGCCGCTTAATTTCACACCGCGTTCCAACGCTTTTTCATGTACTTTCAGCCCGTAAAATCCCTTTCCGCAAAACGCGGGAATAAGCGCAGGGTGAACGTTCATTATTTTATTATTATAGAGTTTTATAAATTCTTCGGATAAAACCGACAGAAAACCCGCGAGTATTATTAAATCAATCTCGTAAAGTTTCATTTTTTCGATGATTTTTTGAGAAAAAACTTTTTCGTCGGGATATTCTTTTCTTCTTACGATTTCAACAGGGAGATTGTTATTTTTCGCCCTTGTTATGGCGTAAACATCGTCTTTACTCGACAATACGAGCGAGATTTTTCCGTTCGTGATTTTACCCAATTTTAAAGTGTCAATCACAGCTTGCAGGTTCGTGCCGCCGCCCGAAACAAACACAGCGATATTTTTCATAATAATACCATTCTCCTAATTTTATTCGATACAAACAACAATAGCCGAATATCCGGGACGTGAATTTTGCCCAGACGGTCGGCTTGATTATGTTATACTCCATGCGGTTTATTCCGCTTCCGTCAGTCGTATAACCTACGTATTTATTATATCATATTTTTTTTTTTTTGTCAACACGCAAAAAATCATTTCGGATTTTACAAAAAACGTATATTTTATGTATAATATGTAAAAAATTTTGTTATACCTCTTTACTATCGCTTGAAAATATGATATTATATATTGTTGGGCTTGTTTTAGGTTAATAAAATAAGCGTATAAAAACAATTTTAATAATTAAACGCACAGGAGATAAATGTGAAAAATATCGAACCGGATAAAATAAGAAACATAGCGATAATAGCCCATGTAGACCACGGTAAAACCACCCTTGTCGATGCAATGCTCAAACAAAGCGGTACTTTCAGGGATAACGAAACAGTCAACGAACGCGTAATGGATTCGGGAGACATTGAGAGGGAAAGAGGTATAACAATCCTCGCGAAAAACACCTCGCTTTTTTGGGACGGATATAAAATAAATATAGTCGATACCCCCGGACACGCCGATTTCGGCGGCGAAGTCGAACGCAGTATACAGCTCGCGGACGGCGTACTCCTTCTCGTTGACGCGATTGAGGGTTGTATGCCCCAGACAAGATTTGTTTTGAAAAAAGCTCTCGCACTCGGATTAAAAGTAATTATTGTTATAAATAAAGCAGACAGACCAAACGCCCGCCCATATGAAATTGTGGACGACGTTTTGAATTTGTTTTTAGACCTTGGCGCGAATGATGAACAGTTTGATTCACCCATAATTTTCGCGTCGGGCAGAGACGGCTGGGCGAGTTATTCTTTTGAGGAAAGGAAAGAAAATCTCACCGATCTTTTTGACCTTATCGTAAAATATATCAACGCCCCGAAAGGCGACAGAGACGGGACTTTCCAGATGCTCGTTTCAAATATAGATTACAACGATTACACGGGAAGAATCGCCGTTGGCAGAGTACAGAGAGGAAACGCCGTAAGCGGCGTGCAGTGCGTAGTATGTAAAAAAGACGGCGTCGTTCAGCGTTCGAAAATCTCAAATATATATGTGTATGAGGGATTGAAAAGTATTACGACAGACGAAGCTCCCGCAGGTGAGATAATAGCTATATCCGGGCTGGGCGATATAAATATAGGTGAAACAGTATGTGCCGAGAATTTCCCCGACCCGCTCCCGTTTGTTGAGGTTGACAAACCTGTTTTGTCGATGAATTTCCTCGTAAATAATTCTCCGTTCGCAGGAAAAGAGGGGAAATTCGTTACTTCAAGACATCTTCGTGACAGACTTACGAGGGAGCTTGAATCAAACGTCGCTTTACAGGTCGAGGAAACAGATTCGACGGATACATTTAAAGTTTCGGGCAGAGGTGAGCTGCATTTGTCCGTGCTTATAGAAAACATGCGCCGACAGGGATATGAATTTCAGGTGTCACAGCCCACTGTAATTACAACAACCGACGAAAACGGGAATGTACTCGAACCGTTCGAACAGCTTATAATCGACGCTCCGAACGAATACACGGGTGTTGTAATTGAGAGGGTAAGTAAACGCAGGGGAGAACTCAAAGGGATTGTACCGTTTGGCGAGGGTTATTCACGCGTTGAATTTATAATCCCGACAAGGGGACTTATAGGATATAGGAGTGAACTTTTAACATCAACCAAAGGCACGGGAATTTTAAACAGTTTGTTTGATTCATATCAACCCTTAAAAGGCGAGGTTTTGAACAGAAACAGAGGCTCACTCGTAGCGTGGGAGGACGGAAAAGCAACAGCTTACGGTCTTTTCAACGCGCAGGACAGAGGAGAATTGTTTATTACCACGGGTTGTCAGGTTTATGAGGGAATGATTATCGGCGAAAACAGCAGAGGAGACGACATGGTTATAAACGCATGTAAGAAAAAACAGCTTACCGCAATACGTTCAACAGGAGCGGACGAAGCTCTGCGTCTCACGCCGCCGCGTCAGATGACACTTGAAACTTGCCTTGATTTTATAGCGAAAGACGAATTGCTCGAAGTAACCCCGCAAAATTTACGTCTGCGTAAAACCATTCTGAAAAACGATCTGCGCGCGAAATCAAACAACCGTGCAAATTCAAAATAAAATCACAGGGCGCGGCGTAAATGCCGCGCCCTGCGAAATATCATACCAACCTCCGGTAATTTCGCCGAAAATAAAAAGGTTTGAAGGGGTTTTAGGGGAAACTTTTCGGGAAAGTTTCCCCTAACGCGTCCTGTCCCTCGTTTAAACCAGCATTTCCTCAACCTTAGTACCGACAGCAGTATCTTTCTGCTTGACACTTTCAGCCATCGCAATCTTATACTGTTTCATCTTTTCACTTAATTCAGCGTCGCCGAGTGAGAGTATCTGAACGGCGAGCAGAGCGGAGTTTTCCGCGCCGTCTATCGCGACCGTCGCAACGGGTATCCCCGACGGCATCTGTACCATAGATAAGAGAGAGTCGAGACCGTCCATAGTTGAAGATTTTATCGGTACGCCGATTACGGGTAAAACGGTGTAAGCGGCGAGAACTCCCGCTAAATGCGCGGCTTTTCCTGCCGCGGCGATTATAACGCCGAAACCGTTTTCCTCCGCGTTTTTCGCGAAACTTTCAGCTTCGTAAGGTGTTCTGTGCGCGGATATTACGCGGACTTCATATTCTATCCCGAATTTTTTTAAAGCGGCAACGCAGGACTTCATAACTCCGAGGTCGCTGTCGCTCCCCATGATTACCGCGACTTTTTTGTTTGTATTACACATATTTTTTTATCCTTTCATTTTTTATATCAACAGTTTAACTTATTATTTGTTTTTTGTCAAGAAAAAATATTTTGAAAATTCTCTTTTAATATTAATAAATATGTGGTATAATGGATTTGATTTTAATAAATGTAAATAATTTTTTATTTTTAAAGGAGCTTGTCGGCAATGTCAAATCAAAACTATTCTTCAAAAGCGTATATGCAATACGTAAAAAATATAGAATATGATGAAAAAGGCAACGTGAAAAAACTTGAACTCGGTGCAAAAGACGATTTTAATTTCTCGTATGATGTAGTTGATAAAATAGCGAACGAAACCCCCGAAAGACTCGCGGTTTTATGGATAAACGATAAAGGCGAGGAAAAAAATATTACATTCGGCGAATTGAAAACCGAAAGCGATAAAGTCGCCGCGTTTTTAATGTCCCTCGGCGTAAAAAAAGGCGATTCTGTTATCGTTATGCTCAAAAGGCATTATGAATACTGGTATACTTATATAGCGTTGCATAAAATCGGCGCGGTGACAATTCCCGCTACAACCATGCTTCAGGTTAAAGATGTGGTTTACAGAATAAAAGCCGCCGATATAAAAGCCGTTATCTGCACGTCGCAGGGCGATATTGCGTCGGTGGTGGAAAAATCGGAGCAGGAAAGCGGCGTTAATTTGATAAAAGTTATAGCCAAAGGCGAACGCGAAGGCTGGCTTAATTTTGACGCGGGTAAAAATAACGCGCCGGAGTTTGTACGTCCGGCGGGAGAAAATGCCCCGATGGGGAAAGATATTTCACTGTTGTTTTTTACCTCCGGTACAACGGGTATGCCTAAAATGGTTATACATGATTTCTTCTATCCGCTGTGTCATATCTGGACGGCGGCATTCTGGCATAACGCTGTTGACGGCGGTATACATCTGACCGTCGCGGATACCGGCTGGGCGAAAACGGCATGGGGTAAAATGTACAGCCAATGGCTCTGCGGCTCCGCTATATTTGTTTATGACCATGAGAAATTCAACGCAAAAGAAATGCTTCATATGATAGAAAAGTATAAGATAACGACGTTCTGCGCTCCTCCGACGATTTATAGGTTTTTTATAAAAGAAGATCTGACAAAATATGATTTTTCTAATTTGAAATACGCGACGATAGCGGGGGAAGCTCTTAATCCTGAGGTTTATCATCAGTTTTATAATGCGACGGGATTAAAATTGAAAGAGGGATACGGACAAACAGAAAATATATTGTCGGCAGTTACGCAGATATACGATGAACCGAAACCCGGCTCAATGGGAAAACCAAACCCGATGATAGAAACATATATAGCTGATGAAAACGGAGACCCCGCGAAAGTCGGCGAAAACGGGGAAATAGTTCTGAAAGCTAACCGCGAAAATATCCCGATAGGTATGTTTATGGGATATTATAAAGACGAAGGAATGACAAAAAATGTCTGGCATGACGGGATATATCACACGGGAGATGTGGCTTGGAAAGACGAAGACGGTTATTTGTGGTTTGTCGGGCGTAAAGACGATATAATAAAATCGTCGGGATATAGAATAGGTCCGTTTGAGGTTGAAAGCTCGATAATGGAACACCCCGCAGTTCTTGAATGTGCCGTTACGGGAGTTCCCGACGAAATAAGGGGACAGATAGTAAAAGCTACAATAGTTCTCGCGAAAGGCTACGAAAAAAGCGATAACCTCGCAAAAGAGATACAGGATTATGTAAAGACGCATACCGCGCCGTATAAATATCCGCGTATAGTGGAATTTGTGGATGTTTTACCCAAAACGATAAGCGGTAAAATAAGAAGGGTTGAGATTAGAGACAAACAAAAAGAATTTTAGATTTTTTAGATTATATCAAGGGGAAAATTTATGATTGGTCAGGAAGATATATTAAAACAAAAAGAAAAACGGGAAAAGAAAAAGAAAGTTTTTTTGATTGCCATATTTGTGGTAATAGGTATTTTCGCACTGCTGGGCTTGACGATTTTAATCCTTTCGGGCGTTGATGATTATATAAAAAATCAACGTAAAGCGGAGCTTGATGACAAAGTGATTAGTTATGTTTATCCCGACCCGGATTATAATTATAATATTTTGGAAGACGCGGGATATTTGAAACTTGACAGACAGGTCTGGTTCGCAGACGGCGCGTCTAAAACCGTCGTAACAGACGAAAATTATAGCTCTTATCCTTACGAAATACAGTTTATGTACGATGTTATTAATTTTATTGTAAAAGGGGATTATACCGAATATAATAAGATTTTTACGGATGGTTATATTTTAAACGCAGGCGATAAATCGAGAGAACGCTTCACAATGCAGCAATTGTTTGAGATTGTGCTTGAAGTATTGGAACATAGAGAAGAAGACGATATAGAGTATTCGGATATTTGGGTTTCGTATAGGATAAGAAATAATAATGGTACGTTCAGAAACGACCTTGACTATAACGACCAAGGCTCACTGCCTCTGGTGTACAGACTTTCATCAGACGGTACAGGGATAAAAGTTACGGATATTATCACAGAGCGGCAGTATTATTCGGGGCTTTATTGATGGGTTAGGCTTATTTACTTTTTGTCGTTTCACAAAAAGTAACAAAAAAGAAATCAAAAGGGGGGAAAACAACGCTGTTTTTCCCCCTTTTGAAAATCCCCCTTTTCGCAGGGTGTCATCTTTGCCGTATAAATTTTCGATAGTGTCCGCACAACATCAATCAGGAGAGTAGTCGCCGAAAGTGTGCAAACTTTTTAGTGGTGTTCGAATAAATTGACTTTTTAAGATATACTATTTGTCCAAAAGACACGCGATGCCGGGCAGTTCAAGACCTTCCAAAAATTCGAGAGCCGCGCCGCCGCCTGTCGATATGTGGGTGACTCTGTCCGCAAATCCGAGTTTTTCAACAGCCGCCGCAGAATCCCCGCCGCCGATTATCGAAACCGCGCCGCTTTCAGCTATCGCGCGCGCTACCTCTTTTGTACCGGTCGCGAAATTGTCAAATTCGAAAACTCCCATAGGTCCGTTCCATACAACCGTTCCGGCATCTTTTATAACGGTTGAGAATAAATTGACTGTTTCCTGACCTATGTCCATGCCCTGCCAGCCGTCCGGAATACACGCGCCGAAACAAACCTTACTGTTTGCGTCGTTGCTGAAATCGTCGGATACGACATGATCTATGGGTAAGAGAAGTCTTATGTTTTTAGCTTTGGCTTTTTCTTCTATTTCCTGAGCGACGTCGAGTTTTTCGTTTTCACAGAGTGAATTTCCGATACTTCCGCCGTTGGATTTGATAAATGTGTAAGCCATGGCTCCGCCTATGAGTAATGTGTCAACTTTGTCCAATAAATTCGTGATAACGCCGATTTTGTCCGATACTTTCGCTCCGCCCAGAATAGCGACAAACGGTCTTTTGGGTTCAGATAAAGCTCCGCCCATTATAGATATTTCTTTGTTTATGAGATAGCCCGCAACAGCAGGAAGATAATCGGATACGCCGGTTGTAGAGCTGTGTGCTCTGTGTGCCGTTCCGAAAGCGTCGTTTACGTAGATTTCTGCAAGAGAAGCGAGAGCTTTTGAAAATTCGGGGTCGTTTTTTTCTTCTTCTTTGTGAAAACGAACGTTTTCAATGAGCATTATATCGCCGTCTTTAAGTGCGTCAGCTTTGGATTTAGCGTCGTCTCCGATTACGTCTTTCGCCATAACTACCGGTTTACCTAAAAGTTCTGTAAGCCTTTCCGCTACGACTCCGAGCGAATATTTCATGTTGAATTCGCCTTTCGGACGTCCCAGATGAGAACACAAAATAACTTTTGCGCCCTTACCAGCAAGATATTTTATCGTTGGTAAAGATTCAACGATTCTCTTGTCATCGTCGATTTTACCGTTCGTCATCGGAACGTTGAAATCGCAGCGTACTAAAATTTTCTTTCCTTCGGGTTTAATGTCTTCTATTGTTTTCTTATTTAATGCCTGCATTTTTACACCTCGTATCTAACATTTTTACAATAGTTTGTTTTTATTTTTTACACTAATAATATTACCATATATTAAGAATATTATCAATAATATAAATATGAATTTTGTTATATTTTTAACAAAATTTTCACTTTGTTTATATTTTAATGTTTCAGATATTTTAAATATATTTGTCAATCTCCGCTAAATTCTCGAATTTGGGATATTTCGCCTCTTTGGATTCGTTGAACTGCCCCGAAAAATCATTTCCTTTACGTATTATTTGTATGGGATTTATAGAAAATTTCGCGGCTCCGTCTAAATTCCCGATGAAATCATCGACGAAAATTGATTCTTCGCCCTTCGCGTTTAACGGATTAAGCGCGGATAAATACATTTTTTCGTTCGGCTTCCATACCCCTAAATCGCATGACATGACAAATACGTCAAAATAATCGTAAATTCCTAAATATTTGAAACAGTTGACAAGCGTCGGGAAAGTGTCGGAAATTATTCCGAGCTTGTACCCGTCGTTTTTCCACTTTTCAAGCATAACTTTTACGTCGTCGTAAAGATAAAATTTGTCGTAGTTAAAAACAATACTCTCCGTCATCTTTTTTATTTTTTCTTCGTTTAGTTTCAATTCCGTGAACGGAAGCAAAACTGTTTTGAAAAATTCGAAAAAAACTTCGTATTCGTCGTTTTCATCTTTTAATAAATGATTTTCGTCTAAATATTTATAGCCGGTTTTGTATAAATTTTTGTATTCTTCGCTTTTTTCAATTTGTAAAAATATTTCCCTGTCGCAAAAATCAAAAAAATCTGTAGGATAAAACCACGAATGTGCTTTCGGGTATACGAGAGTATATCCCGCGTCCAAAAATATATTTTTTATCATAATCGTTTTGCCTCACGCAAAAATTACCCGATTGTTTTTTAATCGGGTAATTTTTATTTTTAAATATTATTTAAATCGTAAAAATTAGTCTGCGATATCAACAACAACGCCCGAACCAACGGTTCTTCCGCCTTCACGTATAGCGAATCTCAAACCTTTTTCGATTGCGATCGGAGTGATGAGTTCAACGTTCATGATAACGTTGTCGCCCGGGTTACACATTTCAACATCAGTCGGAAGTGTGATAATACCGGTAACGTCGGTTGTTCTGAAATAGAACTGCGGTCTGTAATTGTTGAAGAACGGTTTTTTACGTCCGCCTTCTTTTTCAGTAAGAACATAAACCTGTCCGCTGAATTTTTTATGCGGTTTGATTGTTCCCGGTTTAGCGAGTACCTGTCCTCTTTCGATGTCGTTTTTAGCAACGCCTCTCAGAAGAATACCGGTGTTGTCGCCTGCTGTTGTCGAATCAAGAAGTTTACGGAACATTTCGATACCCGTAGCAACGGTTTTTCTCGGCTGGTCCATAAGTCCTACGATTTCAACTTCGTCGTTGAGTTTGAGAGTTCCTCTTTCAACTCTGCCTGTAGCAACGGTTCCGCGTCCTGTGATTGAGAACACGTCCTCAACAGGCATCAAGAACGGAAGGTCAGCAGCACGATCGGGAGTCGGAACAAAATCGTCAACTGCTTTCATAAGTTCAAATATGCAGTTGTATTCGGGTGAGCTTGTGTCTGTCGATGTGCTTTCGAGAGCCTGTCTTGCAGAACCTCTGATGATGGGTGTATCGTCGCCGGGGAATCCGTATTCGTTCAGCAAATCTCTGATTTCCATTTCAACTATGTCGAGAAGTTCGCTGTCGTCAACGAGGTCCGCTTTGTTTATGAATATTACTATCGCGGGAACGCCAACCTGACGTGCGAGCAATACGTGTTCGCGTGTCTGAGCCATAGGACCGTCGTCTCCGCCTACAACCAGTATCGCGCCGTCCATCTGTGCCGCGCCCGTAATCATGTTTTTGATATAGTCGGCATGTCCCGGGCAGTCAACGTGTGCGTAGTGTCTGTTTTCTGTCTGATACTCAACGTGTCTTGTGTTGATTGTAATTCCCCTTGCTTTTTCTTCCGGTGCGTTGTCTATCTGGTCGTATCTTAAAAATTCAACTGTTTTGTCGCCCATAGCCAGAGTTTTTGTGATAGCCGCTGTAAGCGTGGTTTTACCATGGTCAACGTGACCGATTGTTCCTATATTTACGTGGGGTTTGCTTCTTTCAAATTTAGCTTTTGCCATTTAAAGTTTTCCTCCTTAATACTTTTAATCTTTATGATTTACTTTATATATTAACTTTATTTGTTGGTGTGTATTATAATTATTTAGCGTCTCGAATTGACATTCATTATTGCTTCCTGAATACTCTTGGGAACTTCGGCTGAATGGCTCGGTTCCATTGTGTATGTGCCTCTCCCCTGCGTCCTTGAACGTAAATTCGTCGTGTATTCAAACATTTCGGCTAACGGTACGTGAGCCACTACCTGCTGCGCTCCCGAAACAGGCTCCATTCCCTGTATAAGTCCTCTCCTTGATGTCAAGTCTCCGAGTACATCCCCGATATAATCGTCGGGAGCCGTCACCGTGACTTTCATTATGGGCTCTGTTAATACGGGGCTTGCTTTCGCCATGGCTTCCTTGAACGCCATTGAACCCGCTATCTTAAACGCAAGTTCGCTTGAATCCACCTCGTGGTATGAACCGTCGTAAAGCGTGGCTTTTACGTCTATTACGTTGTATCCCGCCAAAACCCCCGTCTGCATCGCTCCCTGTATTCCGGAATCAATCGCGGGAATATATTCTTTCGGGATGACACCGCCGACTATTTTGTTTATAAACTCATAGCCCTTGCCCGGCTCGTTGGGTTCAATGGTAATCTTAACGTGACCGTATTGACCCCTTCCTCCGGACTGACGCGCGTATTTGACTTCCGAATTCGCGCTTTTTCTTATTGTTTCTTTATAAGATACCTGCGGTTTACCCACATTCGCCTCAACTTTGAATTCCCTGAGAAGTCTGTCTACTATGATTTCCAGATGAAGCTCGCCCATTCCGGCGATGATTGTCTGCCCTGTTTCCTCGTCGGTGTAATGTTTGAAAGTCGGGTCTTCCTCCGCGAGTTTGGACAGCGCGATTCCCATCTTTTCCTGCCCCGCTTTTGTCTTGGGCTCGATGGCTACCCTGATAACAGGCTCCGGAAACTCCATGGATTCCAGTATTATCGGCNCGTTTTCGATACATAAAGTATCGCCTGTCGTCGTGTTCTTTACGCCGACTACCGCGGCGATGTCGCCCGCGTATATCTGGTCTACGTCCTCCCTGTGGTTGGAGTGCATTAAAACAATCCTGCCCAAACGTTCCCTCTCGCCCTTGACTGAATTGTAAACGGTGGAACCGGTCGTGATTGTACCGGAATATACCCTTACAAAACACAGTTTTCCTACATGCGGGTCTGTCTCTATCTTGAAAGCGAGGGCTGAAAACGGCGAAGCGTCCGAAGTTTTTCGTGAATCTTCCTCACCTGTTTTGGGATTCGTTCCCATTATGTCGGGAATGTCAACTGGGGAAGGCATATAACTTATAATAGCGTCCAGAAGTTTTTGTACGCCTTTGTTTTTGTAGGATGTACCGCATACAACCGGTACTATTTTGTTCGAGACGGTACATATTCTTATTGCTTTTTTTATTTCTTCCTGCGTAAGTTCCAAACCCTCAAGATATTTTTCGAGCAGTTCTTCGGTCGCATCGGCGATGGCTTCAACCATCGCGGCTCTGTATTCTTCGGCTTTGTCTTTATATTCCTCCGGGACTTCACCCACCTGTATATCGGTTCCGTCGTCGTTCATATAAATATAAGACTTCATCTCTATCAAATCTATTATGCCTTTGAAGCTGTCCTCCGCCCCGATTGGTATCTGTATCGGGATTGCGTTGGCTTTGAGCCTGTCCTTCATCATTGATATGACCCTGAAGAAATTCGCCCCCATGATGTCCATCTTGTTTACATACGCCATTCTGGGAACGCCGTACTTGTCCGCCTGTCTCCAAACCGTCTCCGACTGGGGTTCAACCCCGCCCTTGGCGCAGAAAACCGTGACCGAACCGTCCAGAACCCTGAGCGAACGCTCAACTTCCATGGTAAAATCAACATGTCCCGGCGTGTCAATAAGATTTATCCTGTGGTCTTTCCAGAAGCACGTCGTTGCTGCGGACGTTATCGTTATGCCTCTTTCCTGCTCCTGCTCTCTCCAGTCCATAGTCGCCGCACCTTCGTGGACTTCTCCGAGCTTGTGCGTTTTACCGGTATAATATAAAATACGTTCGCTTGTGGTTGTTTTCCCGGCGTCTATATGAGCCATTATACCGATATTGCGAGTATTTTCCAAGCTGTAATCTCGTGGCATTTAAAAAACTTTCTCCTTACTTTATCACTGATACTATATTTATATCTTTATTTATCTTTGTTAATCAACTTATATTATTCCAAATATTATAAATATTATAAAATATATAATTCGGCGTATTGCAAAACTTTGACTTTACCACTTGTAGTGGGCGAAAGCCCTGTTCGCTTCAGCCATTCTGTGCATGTCGTCTCTCCTCTTGACAGACGCGCCCGTGTTGTTCAGCGCGTCGAGGATTTCACCAGCGAGGCGGTCGCTCATTTTCTTCTCGCCCCTCGCTCTTGAAAACGCGGTTATCCAGCGTAATCCCAGAGTAAGCCTTCTCTCGGGTCTTACTTCCATAGGAACCTGATATGTCGAACCGCCCATTCTGCGAGCCTTAACTTCGAGTGCGGGCATTATGTTGTCCAACGCGCTCTGAAAGGCTTCAAGGGCATTTTTACCGGATTTTGCTTCAACTGTTTTGAAAGCGTCGTAAACAATAGTCTGGGCTATACCTTTTTTACCGTCCAGCATTATATTGTTTATCAGCTTGGTAACAAGTTTTGAGTTGTACATAGGATCGGGTAAAACATCTCTCTTGGGAACATTACCTCTTCTTGGCACACTTCTTCCCTCCTTCATATTTTTTTAATTTAATTTTGTAAAATTAAATCAATTTCATGACATCATTGGTACTCGAAAGATTTTCGGATTTCTCCCGTTTGGCGCCCGTTTAATTATTTCTGTGCGTATAAATCAATTAATTATCCGGCGCAAACAAAGAACCAATTATTCTGTTTTGACGAATTTTACTTGCCTGCCGTTTTGCCTTTTTTCGCGCCGTATTTGGAACGACCCTGTTTACGGTTCGCTACGCCCTGCGTATCGAGAGTTCCTCTTACGATGTGATAACGTACACCGGGCAGGTCGCGGACTCTACCGCCTCTCAAAAGAACGACCGAGTGTTCCTGCAGGTTATGTCCGATTCCGGGAATGTATCCCCATACTTCCATTCCGTTGACGCTTCTTACCCTCGCTACTTTACGCAGTGCGGAGTTCGGCTTCTTCGGTGTTTTTGTCTGTACTTTCGTGCAAACGCCTCTTTTCTGCGGCGACGGTAAATCTATTGTGATGTTCTTTTTGAGATTTACACTTTTCTGCAGTACGGGAGACTGTGATTTGTAGAAGGATTTTTCCCTGCCGTGTCTTACTAATTGGTTAAAGGTTGGCACTTATTTTTTCACCTCTCTTTCTTGTATTAATAAATTAATTTATACAAACAGAAACCCGGATAAAAACCCGAATCCCCGGTTGTTTCAGAAAAATAAAATAAATTTAGTCGATAATCGCNCACACCGCGCATCCCACGTCGATTTTACAGGCGGAGCCAAGCTCCTCCATAGTCATACTCTCGTTGATACTGACGGGTTTACCCTCGCAAAGTCTTTTCACCTGTAACAAAAACAGTTCATCCGCGTCATTCGCAGCGAAAATGCTTTTTGTCCTGCCGCTGTTCACGGCTTTTTTTGTCTGATTCAGCCCGACTACTTTTTTCGCGGCTGACAGTTCCGATATATCCATAAAAAAAATCCAAATATCCTTTAAATACATTAAAAACACAAATATCCGATTATATTCAAACATATAAACGATACATCTTTCATTTTACCACAAAATCATATGCCGTGTCAAGCGGTATTTACAATTTTTTAAAATTTCAGAATAATCACCAAATAAATGCGCTTTGAGCGTACCTGTTTTATTTATCTTTTCTTTCTTGTACTGATAAACACAAGCAGCCCGACGGCTACGATTGCTATACCGACAAATATAATTATCTGCCAGGGTGTATCTCCCGTATTCGGCGAATAAATCGCTCCCGCGATGTTTTCTGCGAGCGGTGCGAATAACCTGTAAGCCGATACAAAAATTATAGTCAGAGCCGCTGTAAGCGGCGTAATAATTTTTTTCACGTTTTTTCTCTCCTTCTTGATTTTTAACTTAATTTTCAATTTTTTGCTGTTATCCTATATATTATATCAGATTCGCACAAAATAATCAATACATATTTTTCAAAAACAGTTGACAAATATAATTTTTGGTGTTAAAATGTATCTTGTAAAAGCGTTTGAAAATCGGATACGCGCTGTAAATAATTATATCACAGAGAGGGTTTGTCCGCTGAAAAAACCTATATAATCTTACATCGATACCACCAGTTTGAGCTTTTGTGTTAATTAAAATAAAAATCATAAGTGCGCCGCTGTTTTTGACTGGCGGCGAAATCGGGTGGAACCGCGGAAGTTTGTTTTGACTTTCGTCCCTTTAAAGTTTTTTAAACCATAGGGACAAAAGTCTTTTTTTGTCTCTTTTCAACAGAAAAACAAAATTTTAGGAGAGTGTATTATTTATGAGCAAAATTAATTTTGATTTGCCCGAGGACAGAAAAATCTTTTGGCATACATCGTCGCATATTCTCGCGCAGGCGGTGAAAAGACTTTTCCCGACCGCAAAACTCGCGATTGGTCCGGCGATTGAAAATGGATTTTATTATGATTTCGACATTGAAAAACCGTTTTCACCCGAAGATTTGGAAACAATCGAAAAAGAAATGGCAAAAATAACAAAAGAAAACCTCAAAGTCCGCAGATTTACTTTATCCAGAGACGAAGCGTTAAAATTAATGCAGGATAAAACCGAACCTTATAAAGTCGAACTTATCGAAGAAATCCCAGAAGGCGAAGAAATTTCGTTTTATGAACAGGGCGAATTTGTCGATTTGTGCGCCGGTCCGCATCTTGATTACGTAAGCACAGTCAAAGCGTTTAAACTTATAAACGCGACGGGCGCGTATTGGAAAGGCAACGAAAAAAATAAAATGCTTACGCGAATCTACGGCGTTTCTTACCCGAATAAAACTGCACTCGAAGAATATCTCGTAATGCTCGAAGAAGCGAAAAAACGCGACCATAATAAACTCGGCAGAGAGCTTGAATATTTCACAACGGTCGATTATATCGGTCAGGGACTTCCCATAATGATGCCCAAAGGCGCGAGAGTTTTGCAGATTCTTCAAAGATTTGTCGAGGACGAGGAAGAAAAGAGGGGCTATCTCTTAACAAAAACACCGTTTATGGCGAAAAGCGATTTGTATAAAATTTCGGGACACTGGGACCATTACCGCGACGGTATGTTTATTTTGGGCGACGATAAATCCGAAGAAAAAGGTGCGGAAGTGTTTGCGCTGCGTCCCATGACATGCCCGTTCCAGTTTCAGGTTTATCTCGCGAAAATGAGAAGTTACAGGGACTTGCCCATGAGATTCAACGAAACCTCTTATCTTTTCAGAAACGAATCGTCGGGAGAAATGCACGGACTTATAAGAGTGCGTCAGTTTACTTTGTCCGAAGGTCATATCGCATGTACTGCGGAACAGCTCGAAGAAGAATTTGCGGGCTGTCTCGATTTGGCTAAATTTATGCTCGAAACGCTCGGACTTGACGACGACGTTAGTTACAGATTCTCAAAATGGGACGAAAACAATAAAGAAAAATATATAGGCTCTGCGGACGAATGGGAAAGAGTTCAGGATAAAATGCGTAATATATTAAACGATTTAAAAATAAATTATTATGAAGCCGACGGCGAAGCGGCATTTTACGGACCGAAACTCGATATACAGATAAAGAATGTCCACGGAAAAGAAGATACTCTTATAACAATCCAGATAGATTTCCAGCTCGCGTCAAGATTCGGCATGGAATACGTCGATTCCGACGGTGTAAAGAAAAATCCCTATGTAATACACAGAAGCTCGATAGGCTGCTATGAAAGAACCCTCGCTCTGCTTATAGAAAAATACGCAGGAGCAATGCCCGCATGGCTCGCGCCGACACAGGTTAAAATACTGCCGATAGGGTACGGTCAGCATGATTACGCGTATGAGATACAAAAGAAAATGCAAAATTCAGGTATGCGCGTTGAAGTTGACGACAGAAACGAAAAAATAGGATATAAAATCAGGGAAGCACAGACAGATAAAGTGCCGTATATGCTTATAATCGGTGAAAAAGAAGCCGGAAGCGGTACGGTTTCCGTTCGTTCACGTAAAAAAGGAGAACTCGGCGCAGTTCCGGCTGATGATTTTATAAAAGATATTCTCGAAGAAATAAAAAACAGAACGGTGTAAACCCCTCCACCGCCGCGGCGGTCCCCCTCCCCTTTCAGGGGAGGCA
>JGI994J12354_10000499_pt1 | contig 39084 bp, 40 predicted proteins | sample IntmicLarv3ML3BL_FD_12354 | JGI IMG/M metagenome (IMG submission 12354) | reverse complement strand
TTCGACCGTGATGTGACCGAACGACCAGCCCGTTTCCGCGATGCCATTGGCAAGCGCAGCTGTATGGCTTGCCAACGCGGAGGCTCCGTCGCCGTTCGCTTGTGCTTCAATACTAAGCACCGAATCCGTAACGATCGCGTGCATCAGCACCGTACCAAGGCGCGTACCGAGCGAGAGTGCCATATTGACAGTTGCCTCGTCAGCCTGCTCGTTCAACATATATATATGAACATCGGCCGTTTTACCGTTTCTGTTAACAGGAATATGGTACGACCGCGTCGCGGCGGCGATGGCGCTTTGCAAACGCAACGTGCGTACAACAGCATCCAGCGGCTTTGTCACGTCCGCCTCCTGTGCTTGCGCCGCAAGGTCGGCAAGGCGGCCAAGCATTTCCGCCGGGCTCTCCCCTTCCTTCAACGAAGTAAGCGTATCGTCCGGCAACGCTGTTGTGAGGGTTTCAATCGCCGTGGATTCATTCAACAGCTCTTCCAACGCGTCCGGTTCACGGGTAAGCTTGCGGTATGCCAATAAGTTCGGCAATGTCAGCGGCACGCCACAAGCTTGCAAAAATGCGGCGGACGCCGCCGAAATATGTTCCGCAGACAGCAACATATCCTGCACTGATTTTTCCGTATCGACGCTTGTGTTTTTCGTCTCCGCGAGGAAATCCGCCACCGTATCCAGCGGCCATGCATCCCCGTTTTGCCTGAGCAATCCGTGCAGCAGCGCGGGCAAAGCGTGGCGGACAACCTTGGAAACCATGTGACGCGCGAGGAAGGCTGTTTCCGTATGGGTAGACGCGTGCCGGTTGGCCTCGTCGTCCGCAAGTGTGATATCCACGGCGGAAAACCGCCCCGCCGCCGCGCGGAAGGCGTCCGCCGTCTCCGCAAGGTTCGAGAGCGTCAACGTCCGCCCTGCGCGTATCGCCGCGCCCAGCGCCGCGCTGTCATTCGCCTGCGCCTTGTGGAGCGCGCGGTACACATCCAGGAGCGCCTCGCGCTCCTGCGGGGACAAAGTGTTCTGCCGGTCGAGGGCGGCGATGTGTGCCGCAAGATGGTCGACATCTGTTTTACCGTTTTCCGCCTCAAACGAAGCGATATGCGCTGTCAACTCATCCAGTGTGAGTGCTGACGGGTCGTAGCCGTCTTTCAACAGCCGCGCCGTCAAAAACGGATGCAGCCGTGAAGCGACATGCTCCAATTGCGCATTCAAGCCGCGCACCGCAAATATGGCATCCGGTGTGATATCGGTTTGGCTCCGACTCAACAGCCGCGCCGCACGCAGATTTTCCTCCGTCGCAGGGAGATTCATAGCTTCTAAAAGTGAAGCAAATTGGTCGGCCACATTCGCAAAGGAATCACCGTATTTCGCGCTGACAGGCGTCGCGGCGAGGTCATACGATTCCAACGCGGCCATGCGGGAAACAAACGCAGGTGTGAGCTTCGTCCTGTTTTCCAACAACACAGGATACGCCATAGCAGGCAGCAGTCGAAAGCTCTTAAGCTGCCCGGACAGCGTCATCAGCGCGGTGACATTCTGCGGTGAATCCGGTGCACCCGCTTGCCGAAGCGTGCTTGCCGCGTCTTCGGTTTCCAGCATCCGCAGCGCCGCAAGCGCTTCCTCAGGCAACGCAGTCTCCAGCCGGAAACCCTTCCGCGCCAGCCGCAGCGCCGCCTCGCGCGTCATGGTGACTTGTAGCTCCATCAATTGCCGCTTGAAACGGATGGCATCCTCGTTGAACCCCGGTGTTTCCGGCACGAAGGCATTCGAAAGTGCCCGAAGCGTACCCAACGTCGGCGCCATACTTTGCAACAGGGCGAGGTCGATATGCGACGGGGTCAACAACGGAAGAGCTTCGGCGACAGCAACGTTATCGTCCTGTAAGGCAGACGTATCTGCCGGATTATCATCAATTATAAGAAAAGAAACCGCCGATTCATGTTTTGCAAGCTGCGCCGCACCGCGGGAAAGCACCGTATCGCGGCTAAGCTCGCGCGAAATTTGACGCAGAAAACGCGCATTGTCCAGATTTGTTTTAGACACAGCAGCGCCGTTTGCAAGCAGCAACCGCGCCGTATCTAAATTCTCCACCGTATCTGGCACATCTTCCCGTGCTAAGCTTCTCCGCACAGACGACGCAAGTTTGGCCCAATCTGTATCGGGCATCGTTTTCGGCTGCGGCACGCGAAAGCGCTGGTTGTGCGCATATTCCAATGTCAGCGGCGCATCTTCACGCAACACGGAAACGATTTCCGCATCGGTCATGTCCGAAAGCCGCGCATACATACTGTCCGCATTTTCCAGTGCAAGCAGATTCCGCACTGTGACCGCCGCACCCGCACCGGCAAGCTTCATTGCATATTCATCGAACCTTTTCGCAACTTCGGGCAGCAGGTTGTAATCCTCCGTCAGCACAGCAACGCGCGCACGCACAGCGAATTCGTCCGCCGTTTCAACATCGGGATTCGCCTCGATTTCCGCAAGAACCTCGTTCAGCACATCCAGGCTGATTTTTTCCAAGCTCAAACCATACGCGACAAGGGTTGCGATGGCCGTACGGCTCGCGTTGTCCACCACGCCGGAAAGCTGACGGCGCAAGCTTGCTTCCGCTTTCGCCACAGTCTCGCGCGCTTCCAGCGCCTGCGACTGCGCATCGGTATCCAGCGGGCTTTCCTCCGGCTCAATGAACTCAGCGGTTTGCAACAGTTTTTGTAATGCCTTCGCATCAAGCTGCTTGATAGCTTGCGGCGCTTCACCTGCGGTGAGAACGCTTGCAACCTCCGCCGTTTCCGCAGCGGCGCTTTTTCGTTTATGCGACTCGATATTCGGCAACACATCCGCAGCCGGGTGTCGTTCGGTTCTCAGATTCGTTTGCAAGGCGGACAACTCCGTTCTTGTGTTTTCTACTCATATATCGGCGTATTATTCACGATTGCTTAGACAGAAAAACCGTGGGGGCAATAGCCCCCACGGTCTAATTTTTTGAAAAAACTGCCCGAAGGTGTTCAGGGTCGGCTTTGAAATTACGATGTTCGTCCATCACCCCGTTGACCTCCTGCTGCACATCCGTCGTCTGTGTGTAGCAATACCCGCAGACATACGGCAGCCGCAGTATCGCGTCCGTCACATCCGCCATCCGCGCAAGAAGCGCTTCCTCATCCGCGACGCCGTTGCCATACCCCCAAGCGGTTCCCTGCTTATCGGCGGAATAGGCCGCGCCGCCGTACTCGCTGATGATGACCGGCTGTCCCCGATAGGTGTATCCCTGCGCCAGCGCGGTTTTGAAATCGTTGTGCGCAAGTGTCCCCGCGAAGATTTCATCTTTTCGCGTGGTATACCGCTCAAAGAACGCGTCACCCTTTTCCTCATAATCATGCAATGTGAAGATATCGGAAATCGTATGCTCCCAGCCGTCGTTCACAATCACCGGCCTCGTTTGGTCTATAGCCTTCGTGGCATAATACACCGCCTCGGTGAACTGCTGCTGTGCCCGGTCAGTGAGGATATCTTCCACCCCCCAAGACTCGTTGATGGGCGTCCACGTGACGACACAGGGATGGTTGTAATGCAACCGTACGACCTCCAGCCATTCCGCAAGGAAAGCCTGCGTCATACCGTCGCTGTATTCATACGCGGCGGGCATTTCGCTCCAGACAAGCAACCCCTTCACGTCACAGAAATAGTAGAACCGCTCGTCCTCAACCTTTTGGTGCTTCCGCGCGCCGTTAAATCCAAGTGCCTTCGTTTTTTCAATATCCTCCAGAAGCGCGGCCTCATCCGGCGGCGTCAGGTGTGAATCGGCCCAATACCCTTGGTCAAGCAAAAGCCGCTGGTAGTACGGCTTACCGTTCAGCAATATCTGCCCGTCGGCAATCGCCACCTCGCGCAGCCCGAAATAGGACTGCACACTGTCGAGCACTTCGCCGTCCGCGACCAGCTCAACCGTGAGGTCATACAGCGCAGGATTTTCCGGTGACCAAAGCGAAAGCACCTCCGGCGCAAGTGTGAGCGCGCCGCGCACCACATTCGCCTCGCAAGTTGCCGAAGCGACAGGCTTCCCGTCCAGATATGCACTGACACGCATGTGTATATCTGTCGCTTCCGCAGGTGCCGCACCTACGGTTGTCCATTCCACACGGACGTCCTTCATACTTGGCGTAAGCTTCAACGATTCCACATACCGTTCGGGCACATATTCTATCCAGACCGGCTTCCAAATCCCCGTCGTTTGCACGTACCAACAACCGAAGTTCTCCGGCTCCCACCGCTGCTTCCCGCGGGGTTGGCCTTTGTCAAAAGAATCCTCCGCGCGGACAACGATGGTATTCGACTTCGTGCGGAGCAAATCCGTCACGTCAAATGTGAAACGTGTATACCCCCCGACATGCGCCCCGGCAAACTGCCCGTTCACCCATACAGTCGTGCGGTAGTCACAGCCCTCAAAGTGCAACAACACGCGCTTGCCCGCCTGCGCGGCATCCGGTGTAAACGTGCGGCGGTACCATACAACAGGGTGCATCGTTTCATCCTGGATACCGCTCGCCTTCGTTTCGTAGGCAAAAGGAACAACAATGCGCTGACCGGTGGGAAAAATTTCATACCAACGTTCGGCGGCATTACAGCCCTGATTATCATCGTCGAACGCAAAATCCCAAACACCGTTCAAATCCTCCCATGCCTCCCGCACAAACTGCGGCCGGGGATAATTCCCGATATGTCTCGGCATACTCTCTCTCCTTCAATATCCTTATTTGCGTTTATGCCAGCAGAAATTTCCGTAAGATGGCAAGCACCTCGTCAAAGCGAATCGGCTTTCCTAAATGTTCGTTCATACCCGCCGCTACGCAGCGCTCAATATCTTCACGGAACACATTGGCCGTCATGGCGATAATAGGAATTTCCTTCGCATTCGGTACATCCATTGCGCGGATTTGTCGCGTAGCTTCCAAGCCGTCCACCTCAGGCATTTGCATGTCCATCAAAATTAAATCGTATTTATGCGGTTCGGCGGAAAACATCGCAACCGCCTCCCGCCCGTCGCTAGCTTTCTTCATCGTAACATTTGTAGATTCCAACAAAGCGAAAATGATTTCCAGATTGATATCCACATCATCCGCAGCAAGGATGGTGAAACCGGTCAAATCACACACACCATCGTCCGCCGGATCGATCGGCGTATCCTCGATTGCTTCCGTAAGCGGTATTCCCAAGCGTGCCGTAAAGTTGAAGCAAGACCCCTCGCCCTTCACCGACTCAACCCATATATCCCCGCCCATCAGTTCCAGGATGCGTTTGGAAATCGCCAAGCCAAGCCCGCTCCCGCCAAATTTCCGCGCGGTGCCCGCATCCGCCTGCTGGAAGAGATTGAACAACTTCTCCTGCTCCTGCGGCGTCATGCCGATACCGGAATCGCGCACAGATATTTGCAACATACAACTCTCCCCGTCACACGCAGCCACTTCCACTTTGCATACAATTGTACCGCCATCGGGTGTAAATTTTGTGGCATTTGAAAGGATGTTTGTGATGACCTGGGCCAAATGTTGGTCGTCACCGACAAGGTGCAGCGGAATCTGCGGGTCAAGTTCCAATGTGAAAACTTGTTTTTTGTCCTGCATTTTTTGCATACTGACAACGAGCACACGGTCAAGCATCTTTGTGAAATGGAACGGTACCAAAGATAGTTCCATTTTACCGGATTCGATTTTAGAAATATCCAGAACATCGTTGATAACACCCAGCAAATGCTGTGATGCACTTTCGATTCGGTTTAACGCATAATCCTTCCGCGCGGGGTCGGCTTCATTCTGGCCAATGACAGTCATGCCGATAATGGCATTCAGCGGTGTACGGATTTCATGACTCATATTGGACAGGAACGAACTCTTCGCCTTGCTCGCGGCAAGTGCCTCCTCCCGCGAACGAATCAACTCCGTCACATCATGGAACATAATCATTAGGCTGCTCACCTGCCGTTCCTCATCCCACATCGGCACAAGCAACCCGGTAAAGCGCTCCCACTTTCCTTCCCGTGTGAAGTCAAACGCAACATCAAGAGATACCGGCGTTCGTGATTCCACGGCGGCGATGCTTTGTGCCAACAGCGTCTCATGCGATTCCGCTGTCATAAATCCGGAAAGTGCCTCTGTCAGAGTCCGCCCCAGCACATCGCCGACGCTATCCGTTCCAGTCTTCGTCAAAAAGTACTCCGTACAAAATTCAACGCGCCGGGAATGATTCAAAAACAATATGACACTCGGCGAATTCGCAAGCAAAAGCGCGAGGTAGCGTTCCCGCTCCCGCTGTGTATACGTGATAGCCTTTTGCTGGTTCAGCAATGTTGAAGTCGCCGTTTTTTCCTGCACGAGGGCGGCTTTCATATGGGAAATTTCACGGGTGAGCCGCTTGTTCTCGCGCATAAGCTGCGCCAATTGCTCTGTCATATTTGCATCGTCAGATTGCATGGGAATCACAACCCCTTTTTTCCAAAATTCAAGCTCTTACAACGTAAGTGCGCAAAAAGAATAGTTGTGAAATCGATTGTGCAGCTTCCCGTCAGGCCCCCGCATCGGGCAAATTTCCCCGGCGGAGTAGCCCATCATAAACGACTTCCCGGATGTTGCAAGTTTTTCGTTTATGAGGCGCATTTCGCTTTCTTGGTCGGGAGACAGCATAAGATAACGCGTCACGCAGGGCAACAGCAACGTTACCTGCCTGTCTGCTCTATCCAATATCTTTTGCAAGCCCATCTCTGCGGATTCGAATATGCCCGCAGACGTAATACTCCCGACAGAAACGGAGGTGCCAACCGGCATTTCGCCGCCGGTTTGGAATGCACCATTGTCAAACATCGTATAGAAGCCCAATGCAACAGGTTCTGTCTGCCCGTCGTAATATACCATCAGCGGGGAGCCGTTCAAATTTTCCTTCGTGACGGAAATACCCGCATTGGCTAGGTAATCCCCCACGGGAAGGTCGTTGATTTCGTACAACATGCAGCCTGTGCTTTTTGTGATAACCGCGCGGTGGCGGGATATATTCCGCTCCGGGAGCGAGCATACAATAAAGTTGGGTTCGACTGCACCGGACAGGAACATCATCGCCAACCCCGCACCCTCATTCCTGCCGTTGCAAACCGTCTGTACCGTTTCATAATTAAAATCCACGCTGTACGTGATAGAGCCCCAGATGGGGATACTCTTGCATGTTGTATCCATGGCCGCGACAACTTCATAACCCGCAACCTCCCGCACGAAGGGCATGAATGAAATTATCAAATCCGGTTCCCCGCCGGAACGGGCACAAATATCGCTAAACAACGACGTAATCTCCGTTTCATAATTGTCGGGATTAATGGCATTTGTCATGCCAACATCAAAGCGAACATCATCACTCGTCAACACCGTCAACGTAAGGTCATATATGCTGTAACCCTGTGCGTCAGCGCTTGCCATAGAAGTCATGCCGATGATAGCCATATCCGGAAAGGCTTCACACAGTGCTGTAACCATACCGCTTTCCACAAAGTCAACATGGCAGAAAATCAAGCCGCCGGTATATTTCTTCATGGCAGAAAAGTCGATTTGTTCCTTAATTTCGCGGATGGCTTCATCGAATTCATCAATTTCCGATGTTCTTGCCGTGAACATTTCAATCATGCCTGCCCGCCTCTTTTCATTTTAATAATTGCGCATCCTTTTCCACACGTCAAGTATCATCATGTAACGGTCCGGGTTGATGCCCTTGAAGGGGACATTGCTTGTGCAGTAGATATACCCGCCATTTTTTCCACCATGCGTGATGCAATACTCCGCGCTTTGGGTTAATTCCTCATCCGTGCCGGTTTGCAAGAAAGAGCAATTCACATTCCCGCAAAGGGCGACTTTGTCCCCCACCATTTCTTTCACGACCTTAATGTCCACACCCGCCATAGGGTCAAGGGAATGAATCGCATGGGGCTTGCAGGAAACAAGCTGGTCCAGAATCGGCATGATATCGCCGTCGGTATGCTTGATGACATACATGCCCGCCTTCTTGGCCTCCTCGACAATCTTTGCAAGATAAGGCGTAACGAATTCAGAAAACATTTGCGGCGAAAGAAAGGGGCCTGAGTTGTAGCAATAATCGCTGCACATATATCCCACATCCACGCCAGCTTCCACACGGCGCTTGTTCCATTCAATGGCATCTTCCATCATCTTCTGCGCCCGCGCGTGGACACCCTCCGGGTCGTCCGCAATTTCATAAGCGAAGTCGTACATTCGGTTTCCATCCGGGATGGAAAAGGTACCATCCGCATGGTCGCCGAAGAGTACCGTGTCTCCCACCATTTCCTTAAGGTACTTTATCAACAGCTTCCGTCCGTTGTATCCCATGTCCGCGTTCTCAAACCAGCCATTACAATAATGTGCCGGGATGATACAGTATTCCAACGATGTGTAAACATGTGCCATATCTTCAGCCAGCTTATAGACCGCCTTTTCACGTTCAAGCACCGTTAATTTGACCAGGTTTTCGTACTTTAATGTTTCCGGAAAAAAGTTACAACCGAATACTTCCTTTTCCAATTGGAATTCCAACTCAAACGTCGGAATTTGGTCAGGCTGCTGCAACGTAAATGCCGCAATGGCGCGTTCTTTCGGGGTCATTACCTTTTCACTCATAAATAGCCTCCTCATATACACATTCTTCCATGATTGATTATATCATACCCATACAACGATGCAAGGTTTTTCGAGGATTTCCGCGTAAATTTCTCGCGCTTTCCGCTGGGTTGTGATACAATATATAGAAGCAATGACTTAAGTAAGGAGGGATTGTATGTCCAACCAACAGGAAACATTTATTTTCACACATTTGCCACAAAGCGCGGCGGAATTGTCCGCCATGCCGGAGGCGGCACTCACCACACCCTTCCGCGCGGCGGCGCTCACCGTGGCGGCTCTCTGCCGCTACAACGCTTCCCCGCAGGATTGCATCGCGATGTTGAATGTCTTAAAAGGCCCACAGCCTCTCTCGCCGTATGAGCAGCAGTTTTTGCGGGACAGGCTCCGGGATGCGGCTTATCTGCCCCTGTCCTATTTCGCGGGCGCGACACCGGCAAACAATTATACACCTGCGCAGCCTTATACCATCACCGTGATGGCCGACCCTTACTCTTATACGGAGGAAGGTTACGCCAAGCTCCTCGTGCAGTCTTCCGGTGCGGATCAAGCGCGCCCCATCAAACTCCGCCGCAAAGTGCAAACGCAGGAGTGGTTCCTGTGGGAGCAATTTCTGCTCTCCGGCATCCGTGTACCCGTCGCCACTGACCCATGGGCATAGGCGCACTTGTACGTTCATTCCTGAAAGTCGGCCTCGTCGGCTTTGGTGGGGGGAGCGCATTGATTCCCGTGGTGGAAAAGGAAGTCGTGGCACAAACCGGCCTTCTTCCGCCAGAAACATTTGAAGAGCATGTCATTGTCGCGAACCTGACGCCCGGCGCGCTCCCCGTGAAGCTGGGCGCGGCGGCGGGCGGGACATTGTTGGGGCCGGCGGCGGCGCTGGCCGGCGCTTTCGCCGTAGCCCTTCCGGGCGTGCTGGGGACGGTGCTCCTATTGACCGCACTGTCCGGTTTTGCCGGGGAAGCGGCATTGTATCTGGAGATGGCCGCAGCGGGCATCCTTGTGTTTATCGGTTTAATCCTGACGCATTATATCCAAGGGGTGCAAAAAAACGCACGACGGGACGGCTTCGGCGGGGTGGCGCTTGCGGTAACGCTTACCGCGTTTACCCTCACCGCCGGGAAAGAAATGTATGCGCTTGCCCGGCTGTTATTGCCGTTCACGGTGAACATCCTGCCAAACAAGCCAATATTTGACTTATCCGCTATACACGTGTTGCTTTTGGCGATTTTCATCATTGTTATCACAAGCATCCGACCCAATCGCACTGATGGTGCCGCGACGAAAAGCAGCCCGCAACACAACGGGTTCGCCGCAAAGCCAATGTTGATAACGCTGGCCTTATTTCTTGGTATCCCGCTAGTACTGGGTGCGGTTTGTGTCTTCGCCGGTGCGGCGGACGCGGGCTTTTATGGAAAAGCGGCATTGTCCGCCGTGACAAGCTTCGGCGGCGGCGAGGCATATGTCGCTGTGGCTGAGGGCTCCTTCGTCGGCGAAGGCCTCGGCTTCATCACGCGAGAGGCGCTGTACACGCGGCTCCTCCCGATTGCGAACGCTTTGCCCGGGCCCATTCTTGTCAAGCTGCTGGCAGGCATCGGGTACGATGTGGGATATACCGCAGGTGGCCTCGGTATGGCGCTCCTCTCCGCGGCGGCGTGCATGTGCATCGGCATCGGCGCGACCTGCGCGGTGTTCGTGCCTGTTCACGCGGCATACAGGCGTTTTTCCGGTCTCAGCGTGTTTACGCGGCTCAGGCGGTTTATTCTACCCGTCGTTTGCGGTCTGCTGCTAACGACAATGCTATCCATGGCGGAATCCATTTTACACACGGCGCAGGCATCGGGGCTTTCGCCTTATGCAGGGCTTGCCATGATGGCAGTTTTGGCAATAGCCGGGCATCTGCTGGCAAAAAAGGCACGTCTGCCGGATGTGCTGTGCGTGCTGCTTCTCGGCGGATTGTCTCTCGGCTTTTTGCTTGCGGCGCGCATAATATAGCCGGTTTCGGGCTAGACTTTCTCGTGAGAAATCACTATAATAGTGAAGGAGAAAGCGTATGCTTGAAAAAAAAGAAAAGAAAGCTAAGCCCCTCACGGAGCGGGATTTATTGAAGTATGAAATCGCGGAGGAACTCGGGTTCATGTCCAAGGTGACGGAGTCGGGTTGGAAATCGCTTACCTCGCGGGAGAGCGGGCAGATTGGCGGCATTCTGGCAAAGCGGCAGCGTCTCTTGCACGCCAAACGCGCGGAGGAAGCCGCAAAGGAGGAATCGGTTTGACAATGTACGGCGGGTTTGCCGCTGTTTATGACACGTTCATGTGCCCGCCCTACGACGAATGGGCGGGCTTCGTGCGGACACTCTGGCGGCGGTATGGCGAGGAGCCGAAGCTTGTGCTCGACCTCGCCTGCGGCACCGGGAACATGACGGCGCGCTTTGCGGCAATGGGATACGATATGATTGGTGTTGACCTCGCAGAGGATATGCTGGCGGAGGCGAAATTGAAAAGCCCTGACATACTCTACATTTGCCAAGACATGCGGGAAATGGAGCTGTACGGTACGGTGGATGCGGCATGCTGCCTCTGTGACGGGATGAGTTATTTGGAAGGTATTGACGACCTCATACAGGTGTTCCGGCTGATGGCGAATTACCTGAACCCCGGCGGCGTGTTTGTGTTTGATATAAATACAGCATACTATTTCGCCGAAATACTAGGCGACGGCGTGTTTGCCGAATCAAGCGATTCCGCCGCATACATATGGGAAAATGAGTACGACCCCGAAACCCGCGTGAACGAATATGCCGTCACCTTCTTCGTGCGGGCGGAAAACGGGATGTTCCGCCGGTTTGAAGAGCTGCACCGTGAGTATGCCTTCACCGACGAGGATATACGCAACGCGGCGGCTGCAGCGGGCTTGACCGTCTGCGGCGCGTTCGCAGATATGGATTTCACACCGCCCTCAGCAATGAGTGAGCGTATATTTTATGCAGTGCGAAGGGAGAAGGAGTAATGTTGCAAGAGTTCAAAAAGTTTATGCTGCGGGGGAATATTATCGACCTCTCCGTCGGCGTCATCATCGGCGGGGCGTTTAATAAAATTGTATCCTCACTGACAGCGGACATCATCACGCCGCTGCTCACGCTATTGATAGGCAGCTTTTACAAAGGCGAAAACGGATTCTCCGGACTAAATTACTACATTAACGAGAATCTTTCCATCAATGTCGGCACATTCATCACGTACATACTAGATTTCTTGATTACCGGCGCGGCAATTTTCTTGCTGGTCAAGCTCATTAACAAGCTGAATGACAGGATGAAAAAACCTGTCGCCGCCGCCCCGCCGACAACAAAGAAATGCCCGTATTGCCTGAGCGAAATTTCTATCGAGGCCACGCGCTGCCCATTCTGCACATCTGAACAGCCGGAACCGGAGCTTGAACCGAATGAAGACGACGCGGCGGCGGTTGTGTCATGAAACCGAAGCGCCGCTTGCCCATGACCGGCTGTGCCATCCTCGGTGTATACCTGCTTTTCCGTCCGTACAATGCCATTGCGGTGATGCTCGGCTTTTTGCTGTGCCTTTCGGTCTTTGCGGTGATTTCTGTCAAGCGCGGCTCCCTGGCTCTTATGCGAGACGGCTTCGTGCGGATGGATCGGCCTGCACTGGTGATGCGCGTGCTAGCCTTGGCGGTTTTCATTTGCCTCAGCCTTCTCTGGCCGGATGCGGGGCTACTGGCGTTGTGCATTGTCTTCGCTGCCGGTTTGATTGTGTATGATGTCCGTATATTCCGCCGGTTCCTGCGCAAGGACGCATTCACGTTAATTGAAAAACCACGCGTGCTGTTTGCGCGGTTGCGCTCGGGCGGTTTACTGCTGCTGGCCGCACTGCTCCTTATGTTGAGCACAACGGCAAGGCTTGCCGTGCCGCGGATGGATGACTTCTATACATGGCACGCGGCCGTCCCCACGCCCGGAACCATCCTCCGGTCGGAACCGGTTGCCACAGGCGACGAAGGCATCCGCGCATGGCGCATCCTCTACAGCACCACGCGCGATGCGTCAAATCTGCCGGACATTGCCTCGGCAATGGTGTTCGCTCCTTTATCTTCCGAAGCCATGCCCCTCATTACATGGGCGCATGGCACGATCGGCATTGTACCGCACGCCGCACCGTCTGTCTCGTTGACCTTGGATGCGCAGATGGCCGCCATCCCCGCTTTTGACGATGCCATGGCGAACGGCTGGGCCGTCGTTGCGCCGGACTATTCCGGGCTGGGTGCAGGATACCGTACACACGGGTACTTAATTGGCGAAGATGCGGCGCGCTCTGTACTGGACGCCATCCGCGCAGTTCGGGCGCTTGACGACCTAACGCTTACCGACGAAATGGTTGTTTGGGGGCACTCACAGGGCGGCCACGCGGCGCTTTGGACGGGAATCCTCGCGCCTTCATATGCGCCGGACATCATGCTCAGCGGTATCGCCGTCGCCGCACCCGCGACGGACTTGCCGAGCCTCTTGTGGGCGAGCCGGAATCACTTCGTCGGGAACGCACTGGGCGCATTCGCGGTCTACGCGTACGAGGCGGCCTACCCGGACATCGACGCGAAGGACATCGTAAAATGGCAGCTCCTCCCCGTGGTGAAAAGCCTCGCTCTTCGCAGTGTGGAGGAGCCCGCAACACTCGTATCCGTTGTGACGGCGTTGAACATCCACGGGGACATTTATACAAAAGACGCGCTGTCCGGCGTGTACAACGACCGGCTGGTTGATAACATACCCGACGGCACCATCGCTGCACCGCTCTTCATTGCGCAGGGTGCAGACGACCCGCTGATTACGCCAGCTATTCAGGAAAGCTTTGTCGAGCATCTTCGTACAGGCGGGCAGACGTTGGATTACACGGTTTACCCCGGTGACCACATGGGCATTCTCGCCCAGGAAAGCGGGTTCTTAAAGGATTTGGCGGCGTGGACGCAACGTATAATCGATAAATGAAATTTGTTTGCGAAAACGCTTGCAATTAGCGGGCTTCCATGATATAATTCTTAATTGTGACTACGGATGTTCCGCTGGCGCGAAGCGTGGATGAGCATCTCGGATGGAAGGAGGAACCAATTATGAGCGATATGATTAGACAAATCGAAGCTGAGCAGATGAAGAAAGAAGTACCGGCTTTCCGCATTGGCGATACAGTGCGCGTGTACGCGAAGATTGTCGAGGGTACGCGTGAGCGTATTCAGATGTTTGAGGGTACTGTCATCAAACGTCAGAACGGCGGCGTCCGCGAGACGTTCACCGTCCGCAGACTGTCCTACGGCGTAGGGGTCGAAAAGACATGGCCGCTGCATTCGCCGCGTCTTGACCGTGTGGAAGTGGTTCGCCGCGGTATTGTCCGCCGTGCGAAACTGTTTTACCTGCGTGATAGAATCGGTAAAAAGGCGAAGGTCAAAGAAGCCATCATACAGAAATAGCATAAAGGCCGCCGCGTGCGGCCTTTTTTGTCATTGTTACATTGTCATTTACGGAGGATGAATGCGCTATGTTGAAAAAATGGATTCCAAACGATAATCTGCGAAACATCGCGGAATGGGTACTGGTGCTGGTTTCCGCCGCAGTGCTTGCACTGCTGGTGAATACGTTCCTTTTGCGGACGGCCAATGTAACCGGCGCAAGCATGGTGCCGACGCTGGAACATGCCGACAAAGTGATTGTGGACAAGCTTTCCTATCGTTTCGGCACGCCGCAGTATGACGATATCGTGGTGTTCCCGTTCGCTGGGAATCCATCGGAACATTATATCAAGCGCGTCATCGGCCTGCCAGGCGACAGCATTGATTGGCGGGACGGCTTTTTCTTGCGGAACGGGGAGTATCTCGACGACGCGTTTTCCAGCGAGTGGGTGCATTGCGGAAACACGCCATTCCCGATTATAGTGCCAGAGGGAACTTGCTTCGTGTTGGGGGATAACCGCCGCATCAGTGAAGATAGCCGCTTTACCGAGGTCGGTTGCGTGCCGTTCGAGCAACTGACCGGCAAGGTGTCTCTTCGATATTTTCCGTTTTCGAAAATCGGCGTGTTGCATTAAAAAAGCCCTCGGGACAATCCCGAGGGCTTTTTTTCTACCAGAAACAAATATCCATGCCGCGAAGCTTGAGAATGGCCTCAATGAAGAAGAAATCACCATATACAAGGTTGTAGTCCTTATCCTCGTCACCGCCCCAATGGTATGCAAGCGACCCATGCATAAGGATGCCATCCTCGTCCTCTGTCCAATCGCAGCACTTGCTGTCCAACGCACGCAGAATGCGAACCGCCGCGTTCAGATACATCGCCTTGTCCCATTCCTCTGCCTGTGCCGCGATTTCAATCAGGCCACAAGCCGCAATCGCCCCAGCAGATGTATCCTTATACGCCGGCTCCGCCGGCTGGCGGAAATCGATACGCGGAATAAAATCATCCAGAATTGAGCAGATGAAATAATGTGCCACTCGCTTCGCCGCATCTAGGTACCGCGCTTCCTTCGTATAGCGATACTCCAGCGCGAAGCCGTACAACGCCCAACTTGCTCCGCGTGACCAGCTCGAACCGACCTCATACCCCTGCCCTGCCAGCGTTTCCAACTTTTCGCCCGTTTGCGGATCATACACAACGATGTGATTGACCGAACCGTCGCCGCGCAGGACATTCGCAATTGTCTTGTCTGCATGAATCATCGCTGCATCGCGGTACCGCGACAAGCCTGTCTCCTCCGTCGCCCAGTGCAGCAGCGGCAGGTTCATCATCGTATCCACAATCGACCAGCCCTCATACTCCTTTTCCGGCCAAGCGACAAAATATCCCGCATTCGGTTGGAAACGCGACATTAAATAATTCGCTGCAATCAAACCGCGCCGCCGCGCGTCCTTGCTGCCCGTTAAACGATAACCCGCCACGCTGATGAGCTCCCACATGAAGCCGACATCATGATGCAGGCTTTCAATGCCGCGCCCACTCGTACCGTAAAGTGCTTCGTCCATCCGCAGCTCAAGCCCTTCAGCCGCCTCGCGGTAGCTTTCTTTCTTCGCACCATAATACATCAACCATAATGAACCCGGCCAGAAGCCGTTCGTCCAGCCATACACGCCGTCCGGTCCCGCCGTCAGCTTGTCATCGTGCACACCGTTCTTCGTTGTGTACGGGATTTTTGCGCCGCTTCTTTTGTGGACCAAATCCATTTTTTTTACTATTTTGCCCCATACCTCGTCTGTCCAGCTTTTATCTACCGCTGATAAATTCATTCGTTACCCTCCCACAAAAATTCATATTTCTTCCATTATACCTTGTCCGGAGGGCGGCTGTAAAGCCTAATCTTTCCGTGCGCGGACGGCATCAAGCTTGTGCTCCGTCATATGCTTGCGGAAATACATCGGCAGCATCCGGCGTTGTTGTTTCGGGTTGCGCCGCTCGCGGATTTCGATTGCGTCATAAAACGCAGCCCACAGCGCTTCGTACCCGTCTCCATCTGCCGCAATGGAAGCCGCTTCCGCGGGCGCATCCATGACCGCCCACTCCCGCGTGTTGTATACGGCGGCAGAGCCGCGCCGCACATCATGGATTATCCAGCGCTCATTGCCCAAGCGCTCCTCAAAATGTGTTGCCAAAATGTGCAGCACATCGCATTTCGGTGAAATATCCGCATAAAACACGCCGTCCTTTGTTTTCATAAATCGCACGAAGCCCTTCAGCAAATGCGCCTCACTATTAACATGTCGCGCCAGTCGGTGCACCGCGAGGATATAATCAATTTGCTCATACGCGTCTAGTGCGCGGCCATAATGAAACCCCGCCACGATATATTGAAAAACCGCATAAAACCGCGTAGCATCATAATGCAAAAAAGCCGAAAACGCGTTGTGTACGGCATCGGATGACAGCTTCTTTTTCATCCCGGCGAGCACGGCTTCCGCCTTGTCCTCATCCGTCGCAATCGTCACATATTCCGTCCCAAGCATCGGCTGATAGGTTTTTTGCTCTTCGACTTCCACCGGCAGAAGGCGGTCGTAATAATACGCATGCACAACACTAAGAAGCCCTGAAAAGCTCCCGTCGAACAACACGCCTACAGCTCGCCGGTCAGACATTTGACCTCATCCTCCCCTGTCGGCAACGGCAGAAGCGCCGAACTCCCCGAAATCAGCGGTACATCTTTTCTAGAAATATCCGGCATAAACTCCGGTAAAAAGCGCCCCGAATCACGGTCAAACATGGAAATTTGCTCATACAATCCATTCGTTTTGTTCTCCGACAAGCGCCTTGTGAGCACATCCTCGTCAATCGCAAGCCGTTCCATCATCCGCCCGCCACAGGTGATGAAATACTTCGCACGCTTCAACACGATGCCCATTTTCTTCAAATTGTCGAACCCGAGCGCACCCACGCGCCGTGCCGCCACAATTCTATCCGCGGAACGCACGCCGACACCCGGCACGCGGAGGAGCATTTCCCGCGGGGCACGGTTGATTTCGATAGGAAATTGTTCAAGATGATGCACCGCCCAATTGCACTTGGGGTCCATATTCAAATCAAGATTCGGCGCTTTATCGTCTAAAATCTCTTCCGCATTGAAGCCATAAAACCGCAGCAACCAATCCGCCTGATAAAGCCTGTGCTCCCGCAGCAGAGGTGTTTTCGCCACTGGCAGAAGCGGATTCGCCGATCGCACCGGGATGAACGCAGAATAAAACACGCGTCGGAGTGAAAAATTCTTATATAACCCTTCCGCAAGCGTCACGATTTTTTTGTCTGTGTCCGGCGTTGCGCCGACAATCATCTGCGTACTCTGCCCCGCCGGCACAAACTGCGGCGCGTGGCGGTACACGGTCAACTCGTTTTTCGCCTGTACAATGGTATCCGTAAGCTGCCGCATGGGTTTCAAAATGGATTCTTTTGTTTTATCCGGCGCAAAAAGTTTGAGCCCATCCTGCGACGGCAATTCGATATTGACACTCATCCTATCCGCTAAAAGACCCGCCGCATGCACAAGCTCCTTCGACGCGCCGGGGATGCCCTTGACATGGATGTATCCGTTAAATCCATATTCCTCGCGTACGATACGCAGCGTATGGATAAGCAGCTCCATCGTATGGTCGGGCGACTTCACCACGGCGGAACTGAGAAAAAGCCCTTCTATATAATTGCGTTTATAAAAATTCATAGTGAGATCCGCGATTTCACGCGGAGTAAACGCGGCACGCGGCACGTCGTTGGAGCGGCGGTTCACACAATACTGACAATCGTAGGCGCAGTGGTTTGTCAAAAGAATTTTAAGCAACGAAATGCAGCGGCCATCGCCGGAAAAACTGTGGCAAATGCCGCAAGCCTCCGTTTTCCCCGTCATACCCTTCTTCGCTCCGCGGGATGAGCCGCTCGACGTGCAAGCTACATCGTACTTTGCCGCATCCGCAAGGATTTTCAGCTTGCTTTTGATATCCATACCCCACCGCCAATCGAACATACATCTTCCATTTCGTATATAATAACATATATTAACCACTTTTGCAAACATTTGTTTTGAAAGCCATCTTCTATATTACACGCCGCACACATACATTGAAAAGGGGTGATGGCATGAAGCAACCGTACTTCGAGAGTAATTCATTTACGCGCGCGCTTACCGCCGCGATACCGCATATGGCACCACAATACCGCCGCACTTTACATATGGCTGTTAAAATATCGGAATTGGCGCAGGCACATGACTTTTATGCTGAAAAGGAAGCGAATTCCGAAACGCAGGCCGTGCAAAAGCAATCATGGCGGCAGGATATGCTCCGCGCCATGCAGCCTTGTTTTTCAACAGAACAGCAGAAAACGCTGGACATTCTAGCGACCTGCTTCGAAGCGCAAGCCATGATGAAAGATTTCCTACAATTCAAGGAGGATTTTGAGATATGAACATCAATGATATGTTGCAAAACCAGGCTTTCCGAACACTGGAGCCGACAAGAGTGGAGGCATTGAAGGGTGTGATGCATCGCTTAGAGGGAAAGACCACAACAGAATCCCTACCCATTGTGATGGATTTCATGAAAAAGCTCCCCGCCGGGCATGAATTGTCCCGTGAGGAGCTCAATGCAATGGCGGAGGCTATCCTCTCCGGGCTTCCGGAAAGCGACCGCAACCGCTTCAAAACGATGTTAAAGATGATGGGGATGTAAACCCCCTTTCCTTCTGCGGGCTATAGACCCGCTAAAAGCGCATAGAAATCCGGGAATGACACAGCCGCGCTTTCTGCACCGAGGATGTCCACCGTATCCGCCGCAACAAGCCCCGCGATAGCCATACTCATGGCGATGCGATGGTCGCCCCGGCTGTCTGTCGTCCCGCCCGAAAGCCGCTGCCCTCCCGGGATAACCATGCCATCATCCGTCTCGTGGATGACACCACCAAGTTTACCCAGCTCCGCCGCCATGACGCGAATACGGTTGGATTCTTTGACCTTTAGCTCACGCGCGTCGCGGATAACCGTCTCCCCCTTGGCGCAGAGCGCGGCAATGGCAAGAACAGGGATTTCGTCAATCATACGCGGAATCATGGCACCGCCAATCTCAATTCCCTGTAAATTGCTGGTGATTACTTCCAAGTCAGCAACTTCTTCACCGCAAACTGTGCGTTGATTCAACAACCGAATATTCGCACCCATCATACGCAATGCGTCCAAGATACCCGTTCGCGTTTCGTTTACATTCACGTTTTGAATGACAACATGTGAATCCGGCACAAGCAAGGCCGCCACGATGAAAAAGGCCGCCGACGATATGTCTCCCGGCACTTCTATCGGCATCGGCAGGAGCCGCTCAACCGAGCGGCTCGTTATAACCCCATTTGATACTCGGATTTTTGCGCCGAGTCCGTTCAGCATCCGTTCCGTATGGTCCCGCGAGGGAAACGGCTCCGTGATGGCCGTCTCGCCTTCCGCGTACAGACCCGCAAGGAGAATGGCCGACTTGACCTGCGCACTCGCCATCGGCATATCATAGGAAATGCCTCGCAGTGCGCCTCCGCGTATTGTTAACGGCGCAAACCCGCTTCCATTTACGCCTGTCATATTCGCACCCATTTGCACAAGCGGCGTAATGATGCGATCCATCGGGCGGCGTTGAATCATCGCGTCACCCGTTATTTCACAGGTGAAATCCTGCGCCACCAGAATACCACAGATTAACCGAATCGTAGTGCCGCTATTCCCCACGTCGAGGACGCCCTGCGGTGCGGAAAGCCCTCGCAAGCCTTTTCCTTCGACGGTAACACGCGTCCCGTCTTTCGTAATATTCACGCCTAATTGACGAAAGCACGCGATTGTTGAACGGCAATCCTCTCCGTCAAGAAAGCCTGTGATTTCCGTCGTCCCCTCTGCAATCGCACCAAACATGATGGCGCGATGCGATATGGATTTATCCCCCGGCACACGGATTGTCCCACGTAATGCCTGCTTCGGGCCGATACTTTTCGTCATCAAAATCAACCTCTATTCATATACAGTGAAACCCGTTTTTTTCAGTAACAACACCGCTTCTTCTCGGCCCTTCGCACTATCAAGCACGATTTGCAACACGCCATCATGATACGTCCGGTTGTGGACAATACCGATGTTTTTGATGTTGATTCCATTCTCGCTCAACAATGTCGCGACCATTGCGATGCTGCCAGGCTTATCCAAGATATCAAGATGCACGACAAAGGATTCCGCATATTTCGCCCGTGTAGAAGCAGCGAAACCATCCCTGTACTCCTTTGCGGATTCGAATATATTACGAACCCCATTGCTGTCCGCCAGCGCTTGCCGGAATCCCCTCATTTGCACTATGAATTCATCCACCACGTTGAGAACTTCATCACGGTTTTCCGCACAAATGGCCTCCCACAATGCCCCGTCGGATGAGGCAATGCGCGTAACATCCTTGAAACCGCCTGCCGCAAGCGCCTGCATGTCCCCTCGCCCGGCGTCAAGCGCGCATACCGTATTCACCAGCGCCGCCGCCACAACATGCGGCCCGTGGCTGATAGCCGCCACAACCTTGTCATGGTATTCCGCCGCCAGCACAACCGGAATCGCACCCATTGCATACGCCAGCGTTTGCAATCGTTCGATGGCAAATGGCGGTGTTTCCGGCATCGGTGTAAGGATGTAGTATGCGTTTTCAAACAGATACTCCGCCGCCGCATTATAACCCGATTTTTCCGACCCGGCCATGGGGTGTCCACCGACAAAGCAAAGCCCGAGCCCTGCCACGGCACGCATGACCGGCGCTTTCACGCTACCGACATCCGTCACAACACAGTCCGCCCGCACAACAGTCACGAGCCGCTCCGCCGTTTCTGCAATTTTGTGGACAGGGACGCATATGTACACCACGTCACAATCCGAGAACAGCGCATAATCGTCCGCCGTCGTCGCATCCGCCGCGCCGTCCGCCAATGCCGCATCCCTTGCCGATGCGCTGCGCGTCATGACCGTGATATACGTATTGCTCTGCCGATTTTTCAACGCGCGGGCAATCGAGCCGCCAATCAGCCCGAGCCCGATGATTCCGATATTCATATTTGTCCCCCGATTACAGTTCGGTTTCAACGCCATACATACGACCGATTTCGTCCAACCCTTCCAGAATTTCCTCCCGTGAGAAGCCGCCCATTTCCAATTCAACATCCCGCATACGGTTCAGTTTGATGTAAAATGAAAATGCTGCTTGCAAAACGATTGATGGCGCATCGTCTGTCAATCGTTCAAAGAGTAAATCCTCCGCCCCGCCAAAATTTTGACCCGCGACAAAAGCATCAACCGCATCCATGAATGTGGAATCTACGCTAAGTACATCCATTTCATACGCATCGCATTTGAGGAGAATAAAACAGAGCATCCGAATCTTTGCATCAATCTGCCGCGCAAGATAATTATCCGCCAGCATAGGTATCCCTCCGCTTACAGAATCGTTTGCAGCGCTGCGACAAAGCCTTGCATCTGCACCATTGTGCCCAATGAAATCCGCAGGAATGTCGGCATCCCAAACGCCACGCCCGGACGAATGATATAACCCTTCTTCATCAGGTCGGAAAAAGCCTGTGCGCTGTCCTTTTTGATGTCAACCATCACGAAGTTCGCCTGTGACGGAATGTAAGAAAGTCCGAGCTTGTCGCATTCCGCGCAAAGATACGCACGCACGGCGGCATTGTTTTGAACCGTCTCCGCAAGGAATTCACTATCCGCAAGCGCAGCAGCAGCAGCAGCCTGTGCCTGTACGGATACATTGAACGGACCGCGGATTTTTTCAAACAACTCTATGACATCCGGCTGGCCGATGGCGTACCCCACACGGAGCGACGCAAGGCCATATGCCTTCGAGAACGTCTTCATATACAATATATTCGGGTATTTATCCAGCACTGCAACCGTATCGGGATAGTCCGGCGCATCCGCGAATTCGCTGTACGCCTCATCAAACGCGACAAGGATATTCGCGGGCACTTTTTCCATAAACGCCGCCTGCTCCGCCGCGGAATGCGTCGTGCCGGTGGGGTTGTTCGGGTTCGCGACAAAGATAACCTTTGTTTTATCGGTGATTTTCGTCAAAATGTCCGCCAAATCGAAGCCATGGTTTTTCATCGGCGAATATACCATCGTGCCACCCATAGAGATGACCGATGCGGCATATTGCGAGAAAGAAACTGCCGCTGATATGCACTCATCACCCGGATTCACAAACACCTTGCCAATCATCGCGATGATTTCATCTGTGCCGCAGCCAAATACAATCCGCTCCGGCGCAACATTGTACTTCGCCGCCAACGCTACACGCAAAGCGGTGCAGGCGCCGTCGGGGTATAATGCACCCGCTTCCCCGCTCATGCTGTCGATAACCGCCTGTTTCGCCTTGGGGGAGCATCCGTAGGGATTCTCATTCGAAGCGAGTTTAATCACCTCGGAAAGGCCGTATTCACGCTTCACATCGTCTATCGGGCGGCCCGGAACATAGGGACGCATGGGGTCAATCACGGTGCGGTGCGGTACTTGATTCATATTCAACAACTCCTTCGATATTTTTCATGAATTCTATTATACTCACTCTTGCACTGTAAAGCAATACATTTCTACAATTTTTTGTCCTTCGTAATCGCCGCATCCACCGCTTTGATAACTGCCGTCGAAAAGCTGTCCGCCTCCAGACTACATACCCCCTCAATCGTCATGCCGCCTGGGGAGCATACCTTATCAACCAACACGCTTGGATGTTCGCCGGATTCCAATACCATCTTCGCGCTGCCAAGCGTCATCTGCGCAGCGACTTCCAGCGCCTTTTTCTTGTCGAGTCCGGCCTTGTGCGCTGCCTTCGCCACCGATTCGATGAACATGTAAGCAAACGCGGGCGCGGATGCGCCAATGGCCGAATACACGCTGCTATATGTTTCATCAATCTCAAATGTCATACCCATGGCATCGAAGCAATGCCGCACAACCGCTTTATGCGCCTCTGTAACATGCGCATTCCCGCAGAACCACGTCACGCTCTCGCCGACGGCGGCGTTCACATTCGGCATCACGCGAACAAGTGGCACCTTCACACCGTCCAACGCTTCTTCGGCAAAAGCAATGCTCTTTCCCGCCGCAATATACACAACAAGCGGCATTGTTTTGGCAAGTGCCTCCCGCAGCCCTGCCAGCACCCCCGCAAGCTGGTGCGGCTTCACCGCGATGAACACGGTTTCCGCATAAACGGCCAAGGTTTCCGCGTCGCCGCATGATGCGATTTGATACTTTTTGCACATGTATTCCAGCCGCGACGGGTATTGCTCCACGATCGCGATGTCACACGCGGCCGCCACACCCTTTGCTAGCATACCCGCAATCGCCGCTTCGGCGATATTTCCCGCTCCGATAAACCCATATTTCATTCGCCACACCTCGCATTGTAAGAATCCCTACATTATATCACAGGCAAGGAAACAGTTCAAGAGCGCGGACGCAAACCATGCAGGCCGCATAGCGGGATGTCTTTGCGGTTCAAAAAAGTATTGACATATCCATTCTACAGTTGTAAAATGTATTTATGTTTTACATCTGTAGAAAGAGGTGGCTAAGAATGTATGCTAAATTACCGGATGCGGAATTGGAAATCATGAAAATCATTTGGGGGAACACTGTACCGACGACCTCGGCGTATGTATGCGAACAACTCGCCGGGAAAAAAGATTGGGCGGTAACAACGGTATTGAATTTTTTGGCGCGCCTGGTGAACCGCGGTTTTTTATCTGTGCAGCGGACGGGAAAAACAAATATCTACACACCGACCGTTGGCGAAGCGGAATATGTCGAGAACGAAAGCAAATCGTTTCTGGAAAAGCTGCATGGCAACTCGTTACAGCGCTTTGTCGCATCGTTGTACAATGGTAAGGCAATTTCGTCGAAGGAGCTTGATGAGTTGAAACGTTTTATCGACGAGAAGGCAGGTGAAGCAAATGCCAATTCTTAACGCACTCCTCAGCACGACGGCCATCGCCACGCCGCTGATTGTTCTTCTTCTCCTGCTCACACCATTGTTGGACAAATGGTATTCTGCACGAGGACGGTATTGGTTGTGGATGCTCCTCTTATGCGGCTTGTGTCTGCCGCTGCTCGCCTTCGTATCCCGGCCGCAGGTAAGGTTTGACGTGCCTGTTGCTGTGCCGACCGCTATCCGCGATAACATTGATCCTGCACCTGTAGAGCTTTCGCTAAGTGAACAAACGCAACAAACTTTGCCATCAACCGAACCTGCTTCGGATACGAACCCGCGTGCATTATTACCGACAATGAACACAGCGGCATGGGTGCTCATCATTTGGCTGACTGGTGTTTTACTCTCGCTGGGCATCCATGCCGTAAGCTATTGGCGGTTGAATCGTTACATCAAGCGCTGGAGCATCACGCCGGACGATGCAACATTGAGGAACCGTTTTGATGAAATGCGCGCCGCCTTGCACATTCACAAACCTATTCACCTTCGGATATGCAAAAACATCCGTTCACCCTTTCTGATAGGCTACGGCGTACCCATGCTGCTCCTCCCAACGGAACCGATGGACGACACCGACTTGCTGTACATTTTCCGCCATGAACTGACGCATTATAGGCGTAAGGATTTGTGGGTAAAACTTGCGCTCGCGTTTGTGCGGAGCCTTCATTGGTTTAACCCCGCCGTCCACCTGCTGGCGGCGCAAATGAATAAAGATATGGAAGCCATCTGCGATACGCTGACGGTTTCATCCTTAGCGTTATCGGAGCGTAAAGTATACAGTGAAATCATCCTGCATATGGCTGCCGGACACAACATATTCCGGGGGACGCTTACGACAAGCTTCGCCAGTGGGAAGCGCGCACTGCGGAAGCGGTTCGAAAATATATTGGGGGACGGTAAAAGAAATGGCTCCGTACTGTTCGTCATGCTGGGTATTGTAATTTTGTTATCCTTGTTTTTCGTCGCGTGCCATTTCGTACCGACAACAGAGCTTGAACCGACGGATACACAACACCCTGTACCGTCCGCGCCATCTGCCGCAAACGAAGCGCCTGTTATACCCGACACTGACGACAGCCGCTTCGGCATAGATACATTTGTTTCCGGCATACTGGACAGCGTGGCGGGTATTACAAATACAGCGTTGTCCGTCATGGATGCAAGCTTGGCCAATGTGGATATACCCCTGTATCCGGAGGCTATCATTACGGAGCATTCTTATACAGGTATTTCGTCCTTGGCCATCAGCACATCACGGGATGCAGTCAAGATTTCCACCGGCGGGGAGGCACTCCTTCTCCGCTACAGCGAATGGACGGAAGACCAGTATACGCTGTCTGTTGAAAACGGGCTATTACAGCTTACAGAAAGCACCGTTACCTTACACCTTGACGAAGCGGATAAGGGCAACATTCTCAACACAGGCATCGGTGCGATTTTGCAAGCAAAGGGTAAGCCTGCTGGTATGATTGAAATCGTCATCCCTACGGCTTGGCTACTCGACGCTGTGTCCGTTTCCACCACAAACGGGGCCATAACAATCGATAATGGCAATCTGGCGAATCTCGCCGTCAACACCACAAACGGCACCATCAACATGACGGATTGCACGCTGCGCGGTACCGCAGCCGCAAACAGCACAAACGGCGCAATTCAGGTATCACGCGGTATTTTTGATACGCTTGCCATCGCCACAACCAACGGCGGAATTCACGTTGCGGACTGCACCTTCGGCCGGCTGGATATATCCAGCACAAGTGGCTCCGGCGCCTTACAATTGCGCCAAAGCATCGGTGAATACAATCTCCTCCTTCGTTCTGTTTCCGGCGGCATCACCTATAATGGCATGCCGCTCAAATCAAGCGATATGATTGACGGCCAAAAACCAACCGTGAATTTGTCGTCCGTTTCAGGTACATTCACTATCAACGATTAAGCAAACAAAGCGGCACGGCGGAAATTTCCGCCGTGCCGCTTTGTATACAGCTCTATTCGTATTTGTAACCCTTTGTCGTGTCAATCACAATCGCTTGCAGTTTCGCGTCGTAATCCACAAAGAAATCCAACGCCATGCCCACCTCGCGCAGCTTGAAGTAGTTGTTGTTTTGGATATTGTAGGCCATCAAGTCGATAATCTTGCCGTCGAGGAACACTTTTGACGCATTGGCCTTCACGCCGTCGCCGCTTTTCCCCGCGAGAACAAGCTCCCCGCCGACAGGTGTATAGGACGCGCCGCTTGTCATGGTGATGCGGTTGTTTGTGCCGTCCCAACCAACCTCGAACTGCTTCCCTGTACCGTCCAACGCCATGGCCAAATCGCGCAGCTTGAAGTAATTGCTGTTCTCAATATTGTACGCGTCGAACTTTACCTCCGCACCGTTCACATACACGGCGGAGGATGTCAGCTTAGCGGTAACACCGCCCACCGGCTTTGGTGTGGACACTGGTACACTGGGCTTCGGCGTAGGCGTCGGCGCAACCGCACCACTGTAGTCGATGATGGCGATGACATTGTTCAGCTTCCGCCCCGCTTCTTGCACCGTCCGCCCATTCGCGTGGATAAAGCTGGATGCGCCGCCGTCCAGCGCCATGGCATCCACACACACCTGCTTCTTCAACGCTTCCGCTGCGTCTGCATAGGAACATGAGCCTTCGCCGATGATGATGGTATTGTCCGCTTTCACGCCGATAAACGTGCGCTGCGCTACGCCGACATGCTTAGCGGAGCCCGCAAATCCTACGTTAATCGTCGCATCGTCTGCGACATTCACGCCACCGCGCAGGAGCAACGGGCCCGCGCCGACAGCCATCGTGATATGCGCCCAATCGGCCGTTTTCTCTGTCTGGGAGGGTGCGAAAAATGTGTTGATTGTGATGGTAGAACCGATGTGCGGCCCGGTATCCCATCGGTCCATCTGCGCTTGCGCTGTCGGCCCGATGACAATGACATTTTCCCCAGCGGCCGGTGTGAACGCTGCCGTCACAATCTTCGTCACAACACCGTCCTTCACGACATATCCCTTACCGCCCGCAAGCATCGGTGCTTCCATGCCGAGTGCGTCCGTATACAGGATGACGGCATCAGCAGCGTTGTTCGTGCGGTTTACCGCGTAGAAGCCATGCACGCGCTTCGCATCGCCGTCCACCATGAAGGTGGAAGTCGTCGTCACTTTATCAATCAGCCATTTCCCGTCCGCGTTGAAGCCAAGCATGATGGAGCTGCCCTTGGACATGACATTTCCGTTCATATACAGGTCGCCTTCCACAAGCGCCGTGTTGTCCGGGAATGTACGCGGCTTTGACGCGTCATAATATGCATTGAAATACGCGCCATTTACCATGGCAACAAGTGTGCCGCGCGCACCCGCTGTGGCGACAAAATTCGCTGCATTCGTATCCGTCGTCACAAGATTGCCGGCTGTAATAATGCTCGGGCTGCGGTTCGCCGCCGGGCTGATTGTTACGAGGTTGATGCTTTTACCCGCCGGTGTCGAGACGCCGTTTTGCACTGCAACACCTGTTGCTGCGCTCACGCTGAACACAGAGGACAGCGCCATCATACCCGCCAATAAAACTGCCAGCTTCGCAATTGTCTTTTTCATATCCTGCTCTCTCCTTTTTGAAGAAAAGACCCACGCTCATCTCAGCGCAGGTCTTATTCTTTCAATCTCGAATATACATTTAGATTGCTCTCGTAAATTTTTGCGAGCGCAGGCACTTCATGCACATGTTCACCGTCTTCACGGCGCCGTTTTCTAAAATTCTTACTTTTTTGACGTTCGGCTTCCAAGTCTTGTGCGCACGGCGCGAGACATGGCTTCTTGTAATACTGATTTTCGAGCCGGTCAATATGCTTTTATCACAGATTTCGCATTTTGCCATTGGTTTCCACCTCCTACGAGTCATTCGCGAATCAACAGAAATCATTCTAACAGATTTCCACCAACATTTCAACACTTTCCGAAAGAATTTTTGAATATGTAAATTTTACGAATCATGTAAAGTTTTTCTTGCAATTTTGTGAATAAAAGGTTACAATGGGGTAAGAAGTAGTTGAAAGTGGTGGGAAGTGGTTTTGCGGCTTCCATCGCTGTGAATTACCGGACGAAACAGCATGGGAAGTGAAAACATGTTCCGCGGTGAGAGCCAGCACAGCATCGACGCAAAAGGTAGGATGATTCTTCCCGCGCGCTTTCGCGAGGCGTTGGGCGGTTCTTTTATTGTCACGCGCGGACTGGACAAATGCCTCTTTGTCTATTCCTTGGAGGAATGGAACAAATACGAAGCCAAGGTGCAAAACCTCCCCGTGACCGACCCCGACGCACGTAAGTTTATCCGTTTTTTCTTCGGCGGTGCCTGTGAAGCGGAAATCGACGGACAGGGCCGCGCGCTTCTTCCCCCCAATCTGCGTGAATATGCCGGATTGCAAAAGGAAATCGTCACCATCGGTGTGGTAAACCGGATAGAGATTTGGCAGAAGGAAAATTGGGACGAATACAACAGCAATGATAACTTTATTGATACGGAAGTCGCCAAACGCATGGCGGAGTTGGGGATTTAGGTGGAGAGCATGAACTTTCAGCACACATCCGTGTTGCTTCAGGAATGTATCGAATCGCTGGCCATTAAGCCAGATGGTATTTATATGGACGGCACCCTCGGCGGTGCAGGACATTCGTCGGAAATCGTAAAACGCCTCACAACAGGCAGGTTGATTGGCGTTGACCGGGATGCGGACGCGCTGGCGAAAGCCGGTGAGGTTCTTGCAACGGACACGAACAAGGTCACTCTCCTGCGTTACAACTTCGCAGAAGCGAATGACATTCTCTCCGCGGCGAATGTGACGGGATTGGACGGTGTACTGCTCGACCTCGGGGTGTCCAGCTTCCAATTGGACGAGCCTTCACGCGGGTTCTCGTACATGCATGATGCACCGCTGGATATGCGGATGGATAACCGCGATTCTCTCAGCGCCTACGAAGTGGTGAACACATACGATGAACGACGCCTCAGCGACCTTATATTCGCATACGGCGAGGAACGCTGGGCTAAACGCATCGCACAGTTCATCGTGGCGGAACGGGCCGCAGCGCCGTTACAAACGACGTTTGAGCTTGTGACCGCCATCAAAAAGGCTATACCCAAGGCCGCACGTTCCGACGGACCGCACCCGGCCAAGCGTACCTTTCAGGCGATACGCATTGAGGTCAACGGAGAACTAGCCTTACTGGAGAATGCAATTGCCGATTTGGCAAAAGCGCTCAACCCAGGCGGACGTATTTGCATCATCAGCTTTCATTCATTGGAAGATAGAATCGTGAAAAACATTTTCCGCACGTTGGAGAACCCTTGCACCTGTCCGGCGGACTTCCCCGTTTGCGTGTGCGGCAAGAAACCTCTTCTCCGCACGGTAACGCGGAAGCCGATTCTCCCCTCTGCGGAAGAATTGGAAGCGAACCACCGCTCCCGCAGCGCCAAGCTCCGCGTAGCGGAACGCATTACAGAATAGGCAATCGAAATCAAACATAAAACAAAAGAAGCGAGGGTGACAAAATGGCGCAGGCTAACCGCAGAACAACCAGCACTACCGCAAGCAGCTATGACCGTTACATCGCGGGCGGATACTATTCGCACACCTCGCAGGCGTATAAGCTTGAAGCGTATGCACAACCGGCGGAGTATGAGCCGGAAAGACCCGCACGCCGTCCCTCCCCCGCCCGCAAGCCCGCCACCGCGCATCCGCAGCGAAAGGTAAAAAAAGGAAAGAAAGCAAAAATCCAACGCGGCACACCGAAGCCAAAGACCGTTTATAAAATCAACATGCAGAACCACCGCGCTTTCTCTCCCATGAGTTTTCTGCTGATAGTCGTCGTATTCGGCGGCATCGTCGCATGGGTATCCGGTACAGCTTTTGCCGCACAACGACGGTATGCTCTCTCCACCGCGCAGGCAACATTGAAAACCATTAAGCAAGAAAACAGCGATTTGCTCAAAGATTTATATGAAGACTATGACCTCGTGGATATTGAATATGTCGCCACCGTAAAATTAGGCATGACAAAACCGGAAGAGCACCAAATCATCCATGTAAATGTACCGAAGCAAAGCTACAATGTGCAATACGACAACACTACGGAAGAAAATCTTGAATTTTCTTTCTTCAGCCTTTCCTCGCTGATGAATTTCTTTGTCAAGGATTGATATTATGGACAAGCACAACCCGCGTAAACGAAGTGCCGAACGGGAACGGCTCAGCAAACCGCCGACGCGCCGCGCGCCGAAACCGAAAAAAGACGGAAGCCAAGGAAGACGAGCGAAATTTACGCTTTTCTTCATTGGCTTTATTGCGTGTTTACTCTATTTAAGCTGGCAGATTCTTGCGATAAAAAATGACAAGGGTACCGAATACGAGCTGACCGCCTTACGGCAATTGGTGGAACGTTCCACAGGCGACAAAGCAATATTGCCAAACCGCGGTGCCATCATGGATCGGAACAAGCAGGCTCTCGCCATTAGCACGACGGTATATGACATCGTGTTAGATGTACGGACAATCTTGCACTTTGAAAACGACATGGCGCAGGAACGTTATCAAGCACTTTCCGCCGAAGAGAAAGCGAATTCCTTGGCAAACCAGCAAAAAACCTTGGAGATTATTCATCGTGTCCTCGGTGTAGAGCATGGCATCGACGGGCTTGATATGACTACACTGCAAGGCTATCTCGCCATCGACACGGCAACAAGCCGGCCGACACGGGACACGTTTTATCTCATCATCGCACAGAATGTGCCGCGCAAGGCGGCGACCGCACTGACTGCGGCACTTGCGGAAGAAAACTTGCGACATGTATACGCCGATGAGGACACGGAGCGAAGGTATGTGTACGACAACCTTGCTTCGTCCGTGCTCGGCTTCATCCGAGGTGATTCCAACTGGGGGTTGGAGCGGCAATACGGTGCAGAACTGACAGGCGTACCCGGCCGTGTTTTCAATGCCTTTGGAGACAATGGCTCTGTACAAGCCGAACGTGTGGAACCCATTGAAGGGCACACGATTGTCACAACGCTCGACCTCGCCATCCAGCAATACGCAGAACGCGTTTGCGAGAAATATGCTGAGATTTACCACGCGCCCTACGCGTCCGCCATCGTGATGGATCCTTACACGGCGGAGCTGTATGCACTCGCGCAATACCCGTCGGTAAACTTGAACGCACCGGCGGATGTATCCTTCATCAACAAAGACGAATACGCACGGGATTGGGCCAACCTTCCGATGGATGAGTTAATACATAAATTGAATTCACTTTGGGCGAATTTTAATTTGACCTCCACCTTTGAACCCGGCTCGATTTACAAGCCCCTCACTGTGGCGGCGGCGTTGGAGGAAGGTGTTATCCGCACGGATCAAACATTTTACTGCAACGGTGAGCGCTGGTACGGCGAAACACGCATCCCTTGCCACAAGACGGATGGCCACGGCTGGCAGACGCTGGAACAAGCCTTGGCAAATTCTTGCAACGTGGCGATGATGGAGATTGCGGATACGCTTGGCCGCGAATCATTTTACAACTACCGGAATGACTTCGGCTACAGTGACCGCACGGGTATCGACCTTCCGGCGGAGGGCTTTGGTGTCATCCATCCCTATAGCAATTTCCATACGACGGAGCTAGCGACCGCGTCCTTCGGGCAGCGTTTCACCTGCACGGCACTTCAAGCCATCACTAGCTTTTGCGCAACGATTAACGGCGGTAATATAATGCGGCCTTACATTGTATCGCAGGTAGTGGACGAACGCGGGTACATCATCGCGGAAAACAAACCGCTCGTCCAGCGCAAGGTCATTTCCCAGGAAACGTCGGATTACCTCCGCACAGCGATGGAATCCGTCATTTCCCCGAACGGCACGGGATGGCGTGCGGTGATTGATGGCTGGGCCATCGGCGGCAAAACTGCCACGGGTGAGCAAGGTATCAAGGGAACAGATGATTATTCCTATTCCATTTCGTTCATTACCTATTTCCCGGTGGAAAAGCCGCAATACGCTGTTTTGGTCTTGCTGCATCAAATCAGCGAGGAAGAATATGACAACGGCGCAACACCGGGCAACATGGCGAAAGAGCTTATGCTGGATATTATCAAATACAAGGCCATTCCACCCTCGTATGATGTTGGGGATGTCGGATTGATGTCGAATGATATGCTGATTATCGAAGATTATACCGGGCAATCCATCACGGAGGTAACGCGTGGGCTGAACCGGCTTTCCATGGATTATGAAATTGTCGGCGGTAGCTGTGCTGTTGTGACGGGGCAATTCCCGTCAGGCGGTTCCCGCATCCCGAAGGGCAGCACGGTCATCCTCACGACCGGCCCGCAGGATGGTGTCACGCTCACGGAAGTACCCAATGTTGTGGGCTTGGATATCAGCCAGGCGGAAGCGTTGCTTACTGCCGCCGGGTTTGGCCCGTTTGTCGTTTACCCGGAAGCAGAAGCAACACCCGCAAGCGGAGCCCCGGCTGATTCGTCCGACACAACGGAAACACCCCCTGCTTTACCCCAGGTGATTCTAACGCAATCCCCCGAAGCGGGCGTGCGTGCCATGCCGGGGACGGAAGTGCGGTTGAAAATTGAGTAAAGAAAAACCCCGCGATTGCTCGCGGGGTTTTTCTTTACTCCAGTGTTTTCAAGGCTTCCGAAAGGTACTTCGGCTGCGCAAAAATGACGACCCTCGTCTTTTCTTCGCTCTCGATATACTCGCTTGAGAAGCTCATCCAATTGTTCGGCGTATCCTCATAGGCGTTGATGAATTCCATCAACTTTTCCAGCTTCGCGGCCACAAACTCCTTCGGTTGATACAAATCGACAATTGTCAGGCCTTGCATTTCGCCCTTGCCAAAATCGTTCACGCCATCCAGGAAATCATTGATGTCTTGCCGCAAATTGCTGAAGTATTCCTTTTGGTAGGTTCCGTTTTCCATCATGGTTTTAACGTCCTCCTCTGTAAAACGCCACTGCCCGCCGATTTTCCGTCCTTTCAAGATTCCTTCCTTGATGTAGGTACGGATTGTCCGGCTCGTCAGCATTGTCATGGTGGCGATGTCTTCCACTGTATAGAGCTTATCCATATTGCCACTTCCTTTCGTATGAATGACAGAAAAGCAAATCGCGCGTTTTGTTTTCCTGCAACTTCATTATATTGCATATATTCAACTCTGTCAATACATAATTTCACATTTTCATGTTTTGTCTTCATGTATTTTCATATACAAAGAACCCCGCGCCAATGGCGCGGGGTTCTTTGTATGAACATTCTACAACTCTTGCGGCATAATTGCCCAACAGACAATATACAGTATTATCATAATCGGCACGGATAACGTGATGAGCGTCAACACGACCCAAATCACGCGCACAAGCGTCGGGTCAAGGTTAAACGATTCGGAAATTCCGCCACACACGCCTGCGATGACTTTATTCTTTTTTGACAAATGCAATCTCTGGTTCATGCTTTTCACCTCTTCCACCACAGATACGCACCTATTCAACGGAAGTCTGTTCTGTTTGCGTAAAATTCTCCGTACAGGCATCAAGTTGCGCCCACAATGCATCCTTCCCCGTTTTCGCTTCGCTGGAAAATGCGATTATCGGCGTATCTGCATCCGTCTTCAATTCACGCTTTAGCATAGCGAGCTGCTTCGGAACCTGCGAACGGTTCAGCTTGTCCGCCTTTGTCGCAACAATGATGAATGGTTTGTTGTAATACCGCAGCCAATCCAGCATGATTTTATCATTCGCGGAAGGTTCATGCCGGATGTCGATAAGCCAGACAATGCGGCATAATGTTTCCCTCGTCTTAAGGTATATCTCAATCATCTTGCCCCATTTTTCGCTCTCGGATTTCGATGTTTTCGCATAACCATAACCCGGTAAATCCACAAACCACAGCATGTTCTCAATATTATAGAAATTGATTGTCCGCGTTTTGCCCGGTGAACTGCTTGTCCGCGCAAGCGCCTTCCGGTTAATCATCGTATTAATCAACGAAGATTTCCCCACATTCGACCGCCCGATAAACGCAAATTCCGGCAGACCCGCCAGTGGGTAATGCTCCGGCGAGGTACCTACCGCATCCAGTGATACATTGTTGACATTCATATGCTTCTCCTATCCTAAGTAAACAGAATAAATGGGCTTGCGCCGCAAGCCCACACAGTTTGTACTTTGTTTTACCGCTTGATAACGAATACGATTTCATCCTTGCGGATCATATTCAATCGTTCCCGTGCCATTTTTTCAAAAAACGCATCGCTGCCGATATAGTCCGATTCTAGAAGGAGCTCCGCCTGCACAGCTTTCTCCCTTGCGATCTCCGCCTCGACTGTTATGATTTGCGCCTCGACCGCCTGCACGGATGCCACTTGTGACAGCGCAAGGTATGTAAAAAAGCACGCAAAGCCAACCAGCGCACACAACTGCGCCACAAAGGTAAAACCTTTTGCCGGGGTATTCCGCTTTTTTGTGTCCTGCTCCATACCGTCGCGTCCTCTCATGTTTTCTTTCGTATAATATGCAAATCCCGTACAAGGTTACGTATCTTTATTTTGACATAAACGCGCGCCTTATGCAAGAGTTTTTTTGCGGACAATACATGTTTTTTCGCAAAAACACGGCATTTTACGTACGGAATATACAAAACCCTTCGCAAAAAACGCAATGGCCATGTCACAAGCATTAAAAACGAGACAATTACCTGTTTCGTCATACCGATGAGCCAGATAAATAAGCGTAAAACCGGGCGGCTCACTGTATTGAAATACAACGTCATCCCCAATGCAAAGCCCAGCAAAACATAGCCGCGCATAATACCGTTATTCCGTGTGAAAAGGAGCCAAATCACCAGCGCGAATACAAGGAGCCAATACAGCGCGTCTTCGACCTGCGTCAAAGCGTTTGGATGCAGGAATACACGCCGCAACGCACGAAACACATCAAACAGCAAGCCCGCCGCTGCACCGGTCATGCCAAACCACAGAAAAACGGATGCCTGCGCGGATACGGATAGAATCATACGCGTGCACCGCCCATCAACGGAACAGCTTAGTGAAAAACGCGGATTTACCCTTCGCACGGTGGCCGGGTTCGTCATATGTGAGGCTATCGATACTGCCGTCCAAGTCAATTTGGCCGCTCTCCAGATTCAACACGCTCACATGCAACTTTTCACCGCGCACAACAACAATGCCCTGCTCCGTATCCGCGATAATGCAGGCCTCGTCGAACGATACCACGTCCAGCACGCCTGTTATTGTTGCCCTCTCTCGATGTTCCAATGTAATACGATGGCGCGACGGCGCTTTTCTTGCTTCCACCATAATGCACTCCCCCTTTGCATAATTTTATGCGGGATTGTCCGGAGGTATAACCATAAGAGAAAGACCCTTCTGGCTCCGCCCCCCAATACCCCCGCAAGGGGATGTATCCCCTTGATCCCATAAAGAACCCGCACAAAATGTGAGGGTTCTTTATAAATATATAAGCACCTCGCGTCATTTGCGAGGTGCTTAACGGGTCAAGAGACGAGTCCCTTGCGGGGTTCAGGGCGGCGCCCCGAGATTTTATCCTTATTCCTTTTCTTCCAATATCTTGAACATCCCGCCAGCATCCTCTTTACGAACATGCTCCGATAGGGCGAGCACTTCCGCGCGGGTCAGGCTGCTGCCGAACCGTATCTCGATAACGTCCCCAATTTTCAACTCAAAACCCGGCTTGGCAACCTTGCCGTTCACCGACACGCGCCCTGCGTCGCATGCGTCATTCGCGACCGACCGCCGCTTGATAATCCGCGACACTTTCAAGTATTTATCCAACCGCATGGCAATTCTCCTTTCATCCATCAAAATTTTGATAAAAAATCCGCGCCTGCATTTGCAAGCACGGATTTGTGAAAGCTTTTGTAGAACTTATTTGTTCACAGCATCCTTCAGAGCCTTGCCGACCTTGAATCTGGGTGCCTTGGAAGCAGCAATCTCGATTTCCTTCTTCGTCTGCGGGTTTCTGCCCTTGCGCGCCGCTCTCACGGAAACATCAAATGTACCGAAACCAACAAGCTGCACCTTACCACCGTTCACAAGCTCATCCGTCACAGCTGCCTGAAACGCCTGCAAAGCCTTCTCAGCATCCTTCTTGCTCAAGCCTGCCTTCTCAGCGATCGCAACAACCAAATCTGTTTTGTTCATTCTTTTTTCCTCCTTGATGGATAATAATTGCAAACCATATAAGCCGCCTTGCTCCATAGGGTAACCCTACCGATTCCCGTATGTATGGGCGCGCTCAATGTCCTCAAATTTATTTATATACGTTTCCACTGCATTTGTCAAGGCAAATTCGGGATTTATTTGCAGAATTGCGGAAATATAGCCCAAATCAAGCAAAGTTCTGCCATATTTTTCCACAAATTGAGGGTTTTTTGCTCCCTCACCCGCCCGTAGCGTTTTTGCAAGTGCTTCCAGCATATCCGCCGCACCATCAACGGAAAAGCTTTCCTCGTCTGTCCTGAGCGCCTTTTTCACAACCTTATTGGCATACATCAATGCCGGCAGATTGCGCGGCACCGCACGGAGTACTTCCGTTGCGGATGCCTGATGCTTCTCTTCCTTCTTGATTTCTTCCCAATTCCGCAGCACTTCCTCCGGCGTATCCGCCACAACATCACTGAAAATATGCGGATGCCGGGAAACCATTTTGTTCGTTACGCCTGCCGCCACATCTTTGAAGGTGAACAGCCCCGCTTTTTCCGCCAATTTCGCATGGAACACGACTTGTAAGAGCACGTCGCCTAGCTCCTCACACAGCCCAGTCATGTCCTGCTTATCGATGGCATCTAACACCTCGTAACATTCCTCAATCATATATGGTTTCAAGGATTCATGCGTCTGCTCCTTATCCCATGGGCAACCATTCTCACCTAAAAGCCGTTCCATCACCCGTAAAAATTCATCCATATCGTTGTCTCCTTTGTCTACACATCCAGCCGCAATTGCAACCCGGACACGTTATAACCATGCCGAATCATACGGTTCACCACCGGCATATCGTACACTATCTGCTGCTGCTCACATTCCTCCGTAAAAGCCTCCCACAATTTCTTCGCGCGCGGTGACTGGCAGCGGTATTTATGCCCGAACTTTTTTGTGTAGTTCTCAGCAGTGCCCGGATAGCACCGTTCTGCTTTTTCGAAGAAATAATCCCGCTGGATACCCTCCATCGTCACACCCATGGATGCATAAATATATTGCGCACCGGCCGCCTTTGCTCGTTGTACAATACCGCGTATATTTTTTTCGTTATCCGTAATATAAGGCAACACCGGGTCCAACAATACCCTAGCCATAATCCCCTGCTTCGCCAACGCCGTTATTGCCGCAAAGCGTTTGCTGCTGCTGGGTGCGAAAGGCTCGACCTTCGTGCAGATTTCATCCCCGGCACAAGTGATGGAAAAGCTCACATTCACAGGCGAATGTGCTTTGATATCACAAAGTACATCCGCATCGCGGACGACAAGGTCACTCTTTGTCAAGATGCAGCTCCCGAATGTAAATGCATTCAATAGCTCCAGCGAATGCCGCGACAACAGGTGCTCCCGCTCCATTGGGTTATATGGGTCGGACATGCCGCCCGTTGACACAATGCCCGGCAGCACCTTCCGCGCCAGCTCATCCCGGACAATACGAAGCGCATCTTTCTTTGCACGCACCCTGTCAAAATCCGGTATCTGGTAGTATGCACCCCGCGCAAAGCAATATATGCAACCATGACTGCACCCGCGATACAGGTTCATCGTATACTCCGCAGCCAGATAGTCATTGTTCAAAGTTTGGTTTTTCGTGACAATGGTTTTTGCATCCACCCATTCCATGGCTTTCCCCTATTCCATCATGGATTTCTTGTGGAAATCCTTCAGGCGTTTATACACCTTCCCATGTACCGAAGACGCCGGGAACTTGCCTTTTTCATTCCGTGTACCCGCGACCTCATTTAAGAGAAGCGCAAGCCCTTCATCCACGCTGTTGATGGCATAAATATGGAATACACCCGCGCGAACGGCCTCCGCAACCTCGTCCGACAGCACCAACTCCCGCACATTTGCTTCGGGGATGATGACGCCCTGCTTTCCTGTCAGCCCACGCTTTTGGCATAGATCAAAGAAGCCCTCCACTTTATGCGTCACGCCGCCGATAGCTTGAATTTCGCCATGCTGGTTCATGCTCCCCGTTACGGCCAGCTCCTGGTTCACAGGCAGGCCGGATAAGCTGGATAGCACAGCGTACAGTTCTGTACTGGAAGCGCTGTCGCCGTCGATGCCGCTGTAATTTTGTTCAAAACAAATACGGCAAGAAAGGCTCAAGGGGAACTCCTGTGCGTATGTCTGCCCAAGGTAGCCAATGAGCACCTGCACGCCCTTGTCATGGATAGCGCCGCTCATCTCCGCTTCCTTCTCGATATTCACGATACCTGCTTTGCCCACATACGCCGTCGCAGTGATGCGGCTCGGCTTGGCGAATACATAATCGCCTGTATCCAGCACGGCAAGGCCGTTGATTTGCCCGACCTTCTTGCCCGTGGTATCTATCATGATGACATTCTGCTCTATCAGCTCCGACAACTTATCTTCATACAGATTCAATCTGGATTCACGCTCAGCGATGGCTTTCCGCACCACACTTGCCGTAATGGTTTCGCTGGCATCCAAACGCGCCCACGTTGCAGATTCCGCCATGATTTCCCATAACTTATTGAATTGCGCCGTGAGTTTATCCTGCCGTTCGGACAGCCGCGTTGCATATTCCAACAACACTGCGACCGCCGCGCAATCGAATTCCGC
>JGI994J12354_10000498_pt1 | contig 39127 bp, 29 predicted proteins | sample IntmicLarv3ML3BL_FD_12354 | JGI IMG/M metagenome (IMG submission 12354) | reverse complement strand
ATCGAGAATGATGCCCCTCGAATGGTGCGTACTCCGTGGTTTGAGGATGAGGTTCCGTTCAATATGGCGGCAGAGGTCGGCACTCATAAGGTCATCACCGAGCATTCTACAATCGGGCTTGTAATCACTACTGACGGCAGTGTTTCTGACATTCCTCGCACTGAATACGAAGAGGCGGAAGAGCGAGTGATTTCAGAGCTGAAGTCTACGGGAAAGCCGTTCATCATTATACTCAACTGCGCTTATCCCACCAGTGTAGGCGCGGTCGAACTTGCAAAATCTTTGTCTGAAAAGTACGGAGTGCGAGTGCTCGCTAAGTCCTGCATGGATATTGAAAATGACGATGTTGAAGAGATTTTAGAGAGCGTTCTGTTCGAGTTCCCTGTGTCGGAAATTCGCGTTAATGCTCCGAAATGGCTCGCAAGTTTGCCGAAAGGGCATTCGCTTAAATCGTCAGTGTTCTCTTCTATTAAAGACAGCTATGCTAAGATTGGCAAGATTTCAGAGCTCAGCGAAGCCACGGCGGGGATCTATCATAACGAATATGTAAGCGACGCTGTGTTGAATACTATCGACCTTGGAACAGGCACCGCAGAGGTTGAGGTTGCTCTGCAATCTGACCTTTTCTACAAGATTTTGGGCGAGCAGGCAGGGATTGAAATTGCCGACGAGTCTGCATTAATGGCGCTCGTTATTGAGCTTGCTGCTGCTAAGAAGCAATACGACAAGTTCAAGGGGGCTTTGGACGAGGTGAACGCGACGGGCTATGGCATTGTGACGCCGACCATGGACGAGCTTAAGCTTGACGAGCCGCGGATTATCGGACATGGAAACAAGTACGGCATTCAGCTTAAGGCTTCTGCTCCGTCGATACATGTTGGGAGGTATAAACAGAAGTGTGGTGTTTGCGAGTTTGCAAAAGAAAAATCCGTTAGCGGCTTTTAGAGGAAAGTCACTAACGGATTTTTTGGTTTATAAACTCACGATTATCAATATAAAAGCTGCTTGAAAAGTCAATAAAAGCAACTTCTCGCAATTAGTTCAAGAAGTTGCTTTTACTTTGTTTCTTCATAAATTTTATGTGTTGAAATCAAGTGCGAAAAGATATTTTGGATAATTATCACTTAGTTTTCAACAAACGTGGATAAAAAAAGAACTTAACTATTATTTATCACCTTATTGGCTTTTTTAGTGATTGCAATAAACGTCGAATTGTGGTATACTTACAAATTGTGGAATAAGATAATAAACTTAGATAATTGTATGAGGTGTGGCGTGCCATCAGTCATTGAAAATTCACGAGTTAAGGAAAAGTGCCAAATATTCACTCCGACTCAAATAGTTAATATGATGTTGGATTCGGCCGGATATAAGAATAATGTTTTCGGGAAAAGAGTTTTAGAAAATTCCTGTGGTGATGGTAAAATATTGTCTATTATTGTCGAACGATATATAGAAGATGCAAAAAGGAATCACATTAAGGAAAGCGTAATAAAAGAGGGATTAGAACAAGATATAACCGCTTTTGATATTGATGCTGATTTAGTTTTAGCTTGCAAAAACAAGTTAACCGAGATTGCTTTGAAATATAAAATTGAAAATGTAAATTGGAATGTGAAGTGTGAAGATTATCTTACAACTGACATCTCCATGCGTTTTGAGTACATTATTGGAAATCCCCCATATATTGCTTACCCAGATTTGCCGCAAGAAGTTCAACTTTATATTAGGGATAACTTCGAAACTTGTAAAAAGGGTAAATTTGATTATAGCTATGCTTTTATTGAGAAATCATATAGTATGCTTACAAACAGTGGTCGTTTGATTTATATTGTTCCAAGTAATATATTTAAAAATGTTTTTGCAGAAAAGCTTAGAGAATTGATAATAGGGGATTTGGTTTCTATTTTTGATTTTCCAAACGATCAGATTTTTGAAAATGCGTTGGTTTCACCTGCAATAATTAAAATTGAAAAAAACTCGAACATTAATGAAATAGAGTATTCAGAGAGCACTGGCGAATCGTTTGACAGTCAAGTTATTTGTAAAAATTCATTTTTGAGCAAGTGGTTTTTCAAACAGCAAAAACTTTCCGAGGGCAAAAAGCTGGGCGACTATTTTAAGGTTTCAAGTGCAATTGCCACTCTTTGCAATGAAGCATTCGTGCTTAAGAAGGGAGAACCTATGGAAGATTTCTATTGTATTGGCGATTACAAAATAGAAATGTCGCTTTTAAAAAAAGCGGCAAGTCCAAAAAACAAAAAATATAAAAAATATGATGAATATATTATTTTTCCTTATTATTTCAGTCAAGATGGACACCTTTGTCGATACGAAGAGAAAGAGATGTATATCAAATTTCCGTATGCTATGAAATATTTAGAATCATTCAAAGAAAAACTTAAAGAAAGAGATGCTGATCAAAGTGCAAAGTGGTTTGAATACGGAAGATCGCAAGCACTTCACAACATGAATAAACAAATGATGTTGATATCGTCCATAATATCAGAATGCACAGAAGCTTATTTATTGGAGGATGGGGAAATACCATATTCCGGACTCTATATTATTTCTACCGACGAAATTCCTTTTTCAGATTTGATTGACAAACTAAACTCAAAAGCTTTTAAGGCATACGCTTCGAACGTGGGAGTATGTGTAAGTGGCTCCTCGAAACGAATAACACCAAGCGATATTGAAAATTATATTTTTTAGGAGATTCATCATGGAAAAGTTGAAATACAAGATATCTTCTCGGGCGACAATTTTGTTAGGTCGAGAGGGAGTTTCAAAAGCGGATGGTGCAATTATAGAACTGATAAAAAATACTTATGATGCTGATGCGGATTTTTGCTATATCGCTTTCGATATAAAAAATGACAAAATTTATATTATAGACAATGGTGTTGGGATGACACGAAATATTGTTGAATCTTTTTGGATGCTAATCGGAACAGACAATAAGAAAACACAACATATGAGTAATAGAAATCGTGTTCGCTCAGGAGAAAAAGGTATAGGACGATTTGCGCTTGATAGACTTGGCAGTAAATGTACGATGTATACTAAACACAAGTCTGAAAATTTAGTTTATTGGTTTAACGACTGGGATAAATTCGAAGAATCCGGCAAGACGCTTGATGAGATTGAAGCAGATTTTGAGTACTTGGACAAAGATTTTTCTGAGATTATTCCCCAATACATAAAAAACAATATTGAGAAAGTATCAAAACGCAAATCAGAAGAAACGAAAGAAAATGGTAATGATACTGCACCTTTTTCTTTAAATACAGGAACATTATTTATAATAAGCGGTCTTAGAGATAAGTGGGATGTACAAGACATTAATAAAATATACTCTGTGCTTGGTTTTCTTGTGCCACCAATTGAGCAAACTCAATACTATATTTTCGCACAAAAAAGTCAAAAAGATGATTTGGAAGAAATTGAAAGCGAAGCAATTGACGACTATGATTATAGAGTAAAAGCAACATTTGACGGAGAAAATATTACTGCTGTCGTTGAAAGAAATGAATTTGACTTGAATATAATGCCAAAAGAACTTTTTTCCACAGAACCTTTCAAAATTGAACCATATACTTTGGATGAATTTAAGAAAAAAACCTTCACTATAACAAAAACGTTATCAGAATTGACTGGAAATGATAACGGAGATTTCTTAAGCAAAGCAAAAGAGGTTGGAAAGTTTGAGTTTCAATATATGTTTATGAAGCTTAGTGGTGGCGAAGGGAACTATTATTATAAAGTGAGTAATAATAAAAGAAAGCTTTGGATGAAAGAACACGGAGGCATAAAAATTTACCGTGACAATTTTGTCGTTCGTCCTTATGGAGATTCAGAATCAAACGCATTTGATTGGCTTGGTTTGGATTCAAGAAAAAGCGCAGACCCCGTTGCCATTTCTGCTAAATCCGAACGATGGCATGTAAATAATGCGCAAATTCAAGGTACAGTTTTAATTTCACGAGTCGAGAATAACTCAATATCAGACAAGTCCAGCAGAGAAGGCGTTATTGAAAATGAACATTTTGTGATATTGACGAAAATTTTGACTGCAATCATATCAATTTTTGAAAAAGATCGCGCTTATATTGTGCGTAACATAAAAGAATATAAGGACGAAAAAGAAGAAAAAAGTGCAACGAGAGAGTATGCTTCCGAAATTGCTGATAGGGTATTGAAGACGAGAAATACAAATGGAGAGAAAACGAAAACCGAAGCTGATGAACAAACCGAACAACTGGCCAAAGCAGTAAAGTTTTATGAGGAGGAACGAGAAGAAACTATATCTGAAATAAAACTTTTAAGAGCTCTGGCAACGAATGGTTTAATGACGACTTCTATGGTACATGATTTGAAAAATATTAATGAGCAGCTTGTTTCTAGAGTAAATACTTTGCAGATTGCTATTAACAAAAATAATGAAAAATTAATAAAAAGAAATCTCAATGATTTAGAGACAAATGATGAGTTCTTAAGATCATGGATTACCGTAATTACTACTCAATCAAATCGGGATCGTCGCAAGCGTCAAAAAAAAGATTTAGCCCAAACCATACAATCGGCAATCAAGCTTCTTAATCCCATTCTTGACCGTAAAAAAGTTGATTTGATTTTTAGTACTGACAAGGTTCCATCTCCAAAACGAATATTTGAAACGGACTTTGATAGTATTATTTACAATTTAATTATAAATTCGATTGAATCATTCGAAGATACTAAATGTATTAATAGGACTATAAATATATCTCTTAAAACTGATGACGGTTTTCATATTCATTATCTTGATAATGGACATGGACTATCAAAGGCTTTTCTTTCTAGTCCATATGATATTTTTAAATCTGGTACGACCAGTAAGTTTGACTCAAGCGGAAATCAAATTGGCACAGGATTGGGTATGTATATTGTTGCATCAAGCGTAAATGAGTATAATGGTACATATACTATTACAGAAGTTCAAAATGGGTTTGGATTGGATATAACAATTCCGTTAACTACTTAATTTTTAGAAAGGTGCACTTTATGAATTATAATGTTGGTATAATTGATGATGATGAAACAAAAATCACTCACTTGCTAACTTATCTGGAGTTAGGTTGGGATGACAACGATGGAAAGTTGCTTAAGGAACAATATGGCGATGTAAAATTGTTTCCTCAAAAGATTGATTTGGAAGACAACATAAATAGCATGGTTGAAAAAATTTGTGTCGCTAATTTTGATGCATTAGTCATTGATTATAAGCTGTCGTCTCAACAGAATGTTTCTTATTCGGGAATAAGTTTAGCGAAGGCTATTGATAATAAGTTGCGTGGCTTTCCTATTTTTATATTAACATCGTATCAAGATGATTTATATGCCAAAGAATGCTTTGATGTATATCAAGTATTTGAATTTGGAAGATACATTGGTGATTTCAATGAACGTATTGAAATAAACTCAAAAATTGTAGAACAAATAAGAAAATATAATAAAACAATCGAACAATGGAAAGCAGAGTTGTCGGAGTTGCTCCCCGAAATCGGAACTAATGTTTATGTTGATGAAAAAATTGTAGAGCTTGATACTTTAATTGAGAACAGCATCGATGGAACTTCTGCGTTATCCCCTAAAATGAAAAATGAGCTTGGTGCTAACCATATACAAGCTTTAATTGATAAAATTGATGAAATAATCGCTGAGGAATAGATAAAATGTTGAGGAAGGAAGTGCCAGTTCGCTCACATTCTGGTGAATTTAGAACAACCAACAAAAGCAACAAGAAATATTTAGCAGAAGACTTCAAACATCGTTGTGCTTATTGTGATGATTTGGATTCAATTTATGGTGGATACAACATGTATCAGGTTGAGCATTTTGCTCCAAAAGGAAAATTCCCTAAATTGGAAAGCACATATGAAAACTTGCTTTATTCTTGTCCTTACTGTAATTCTTCAAAAGGCGATGATTGGCCAAGTGATGAGGCGAACACAAATGTTGCTGGCGACGAAGGATATGTTGATCCGTGCAATGCAGAATATGAAGACCATCTTGATAGAAGTGACGATGGCAGAATTATTCACAAAACCAATTTAGGCAAATATATGTTCATACACTTGAACTTGAGCCTTTTGAGACATTCGCGTATATATAATATAGACAAAATCCAAAACAAATGCAAAGAACTTGAAGAAAAAATAAACATAGATAAATCGCAGGGCAAGAATACCATAAAAAAAGAGGAGGCACTTAATTCGTTATACAAAGATTTTCAAAAATATTATTGCCAACTGCAAGTGGAACCAAATACATAAAAAACATTTTGAAAAGGGATACATAACCGAAGAAATGTATTAAGGCAAAAGAGCTTATCTGCTTGAAAATATGAGGATGTTGAGAGTGGGTTTATATGATGTGAGGAATGAATTAAACAGCGGCAAATCGATTTACGATTTGCCGCTTAAAGTTACATACTATGTTCATGTGTTCTATACACTCGTGGGGGAGATGAAAACAAGTTGACGAAAATTGACACTACTTCAAAACGGAGGACAATATGCTAATTTATATTATCTATGAATTTACTCAGATATTCTCTTAAGTCATTGTCGCAAACATATACATATGTTCCTTCAATTGCTCTCGTAAGCAAAACGGCATAAGTGTTTAAAACATATTCTCTTACAGTTTCAGTAGCTGTACCTTTTTTTACTTTATTATCGAAAAAATGATTAAGATTTACTTTTATTTTATTGTCTTGCTTATCAAAATAGAGATCCGGACCGATAACAACACCCGCATAATTTAAATCAAGACCCGCAAGAGTATATATGCTTCCCATTTCTTTTTCGTGCTTGGGGTTGCTGAGCCAGCCATTTGTTCTTTTATTCCACTTTATAAATATTCCCTCAATTTCAATATCAAATAAGGATTCGTCTTTTTTGCTTATATACTTCCATGGGTAACCGCTGCATAGCCTGGAAAGACCAATCTCTTTGTTTTTTTTAAATAAATTTTTGTGCATTTCAGCAAAAGAAGAATAAAGCATAAATTCGTATTTCTTAAAATTCTTTTTTTGTTTCGCTTTTTGAAACAGCACATCGTATATATAGGGAACGTAACCTCGACCGGCTTTTACTCTTTGCTGTTTTTTTAGTTCTATAGATCGAACGCCCATTTGTCTATCGTTTATTCTTTGTTCAAAATATGTTTTGTCCAATTCGGACGGACAGACAGATTGCTTGTTATCATAAAATAAAATGCAACTTTTGCTTTTTTCAAATATCCAATCCAATTCGTCGCATTTAGTATAATCCAAATTAAGGCGCTCACAAGCATCCATAAAATTCTTTTTGTACATGAATTGATTTTTAATATTTCTTAGTTTGTGAGCTTCATCACAAATAATTATATCATAATCTTTTAAATTACAATCTTTTTTTGTAATATCTGTAGGAGATATTACATTATTTTTATATAATCCTTTCACAGTTTTGAAAACCTGTTGTATCTCGTGCCTCATAGATGGATTTGGTATTATGAGTGCGATTTTTTTATCTTGGGATTTTTTGTCAAATTTCAAGTGGTAAAACAGAGATGTGGCAACTATAGTTTTTCCCATACCAGCGTCGCCATTGACCAAAACAGGTCTGTCTTTAAATCCTGTGTTGTGTGCGTGAGTCTCTCCGGATGTTAGAACTTTAACAATGCTATTTAATGCAGATTCTTGCTCTGAATTTATGTTTGTATAGGGAGAATACTTGTAGTTGTTTGAATTTAATATTGAAAAGAATTGTTTTTGATTGACTAAGCCTTTTGCCGTTAGTTTAGACCAAAAGTTATCAAATTCTGATTCAAAGAATTTTTTTCGCTTATAGTGTATTTTTATTTGTCCGTCGTTTTTATTTAAGATTTTAAATTTTCCGTCAGCGCGCATAATCTTTATTAGAATTCTTTCATAATGTTTTGCGGGAGTCTCTTCAAAGTCGTCATGAGTAATTACATGCATATTTTGAAGCTTGTAATTCTTTTTTATTTTATCTACATCATGTTGTTTGGCTCTATCGTGCACATCTGTACTTTCACCGATATATGCATGTTTTCCATTTTCAAGAATATATACCGCATGATAATCATTTTCAAGTTTCCAGCTGCTGAATTCTCGTTTTGAAAAATCATATGAATTAATATGTAACATCGTATCACTAACCTTGTAATTATTTAGATTGAATTTTTTGTAAAAATAGTAAATGAATTAATTCTAAAACAAAAATATATCATATTTTATTGAAAAAGCAAATGTTTTCCGGTATTTTTATGGAAAAATTTGTTTTTGCAAAACAGAACGGCGTTCACTTAAATGTTGTTTTGCTTATATACTCTAACAGATACTTTATTCCTTCTGATTCTGTGCAAAAATCTTTTGTTTCGGCACTAACGGATCTGTTGTTGATTTTAAAAATAAATCTGCAACCTTTTCGCTTGTTTTCCAAATATGCTGTGTATTTTTTTGAATTTTGAAACCCAATACCTATCCATTGCTTTTCGTTAATTTTAATCCAATCTATATATGGATTTAATCTCTCTAACGCATTTCTAAACTCTGCCGAAGTTTTAAAGCGCTTTTCAATATCTTTGGCACAAGCTTTCTTAACAATTCGTTTAATTGAATTTGGTATATGTGGCGAAAAAGGTAATTTATTAATCAATGTGCCATTTTCAATGAGCGACGAACAGTTCGGTATATTATCACATATATTATCCCAATCATTAACGTTGTTTACAATTCTATATAGAGTCATACCCATGGCAAATATATCAGTTTGTGCGTTTACGTTGCCATCAATAAAAATTTCACATGGAGTATGCAATATATACATTAATTCTTCTTTCAAAACCGTTTTAGTAGGAACGCTTAATCCGAAATCAGATATTTTAGGTGAATCATTCATCAACATAATATTTGCTGTCTTAATATTTCTATGTATTATTCCTCTATTGTGTGCAAATTCCAAACCAGACAAAGATTCTGAAACATACTTTATTGCCCTCTGTGTGCTAACAAACGATTTATTAATCAAATCTTGAATAGAGTCGCCATTTTTATATATTCCATGTCAATTATAACGTTGACGTGACCCTCTACTGTTTTAATGTCCGCAGATTTGACAGAGCCAATATTTTTATGTACGCACTTATACGGAATTTCTGCTTCTTTAAAATGTTTTGCGATATCTTCTTTTTTACTTACATGAGTAAGCATTAGTTTTTGCCAATCCATCTTTTTCAAGTACAGCAATCGCCAATTCATTTGTAGTAATGCTTATTCCAAGAACTCTCAATATTTTTTATACCTCCAATTTTAAATCCTATTTATTACATTCATCTCATACCACTCCGACACTCTGTCAGTCGAGATATATGCCTGCTCAAAAATGCTATATAGCTCTGAATATTGAATTCCATTCTTAACGATAGTTTTGAGTTCCGAGGTTTGTAGCGGGATTATCTTCATTCCGCTTACATATCGGGATGTATCTTGCGTATCGAACCATTCCGTTGTTTTTCTGCTTCTAAAATCTGAAATCACATTGATATTCAAATAATTCGATGAAAACACGCAATAAGAATTTAAATTGCCTGTTCGCAATAAATGCTGACCGAGATGGCGTGAAACAGGCTCCATTTCCATACTGCGCTGATTTCTTGCGTTGGCAAGGGTAGCTTCAAGCAATAAGCAATGTTCTGGGTAATGCTCTGTTTTTTCGTATTCGTAAACGATATCAGCTTCGCCGCCTGTGGCATGAGATTTTGGCAACAAATCCGCATCGAGCGACAGTTTCATGTATTTCAATATCTTGCCTGTTCGTTTACTTGCCTTGTACCAAATGATACCCAGTACATATTCAAAAATAGTTGGAATATCGGCATTATCAGTCGTTAGGTTATTTATTTCATCGTCTGTTCTGCTTTCAAACAAATCAAGCAGATTGACGAGCTTGTCGTCCGTAAACCTCGTGTCAATTAAATCCTGCAAGCGGCGGTAACGCTCATCCTCAACTACTGAATACGCTTCGTCAATAGTTTTTACCCTCGTCCCCAATTCGGAATTAATTCCGTTGATGATTTTCGCCTCATCAACAATTAAAGCCGGGTGAATATCCGTAAGCGAAACATTATTATGAATATACTCAGATTGCTCAAAGGCAATGGATAATAGTTTATCAATAACGCTCTCAAAAAAGTGTTTTGGAATAGTATCAAACTTAGCTTGGCTGTCCTCAAATAGAACAACATCTGTAGTTTTGATATAGCGTCGGTTCAAGTCAAAATAATCCGAAAGCGTGGCTTTTGCTTTAAATAGGTGCATTGCCTTGAAAAACGCAACTTTGAAGTCATTTTCGTTTAACGCTTTGGACAATGCGGTTTTATTAAAATGTGCCATTGGCTCTTTTTCAATGGCTCTTTCTGAAGCTGTGTCGAAGAGAAAATCGCGCCAATATTTTCCAATTTTGATTTGACGGGTGCATTTATAAGCTTCAATAATCGCATTGCTATTCTTCTTGACACAAGCGTTGTAGAGAGCTTTATAAAGTGGGAAATAAGGCTTGTCATAACTTCTGCTTTTACGGTTGAATCCGATTGTGCAAATCAGTTCTTCTATAACTTCAGAATCAAGAAATAATTGAAGTGCAACAATATAATTGCTCATTCCCATAAGAGTTTCAATAATAACATCATCAATGTTTTTTCTTCCAAGACGGACGAGCGCTATGTCCCTGCATATGTTTGCTGTTGTTGTTTTATCTACGCAAAGTGGCAATAAAAAGGCAAACTCATCATAAGTAAGATATTCAAGCCTTGAAAGCAGATGAATAAGAACGATAAAAGGTCTGACAATTTTTCCGTCCACATCTATTGCGGTTTTCAACAGTTGTTTCAGATAAATAAAACTGTCTTTTTGGATGTGCAAATCGTTGTCAATCGAAAAATCACCGCTCCGGCTTATGGAAAGCAGCACCTCGCCTGCGGAAGTCAGTTTGCGTCCTTTAGTTATTAAACCAATATCTTTAAGCCCGGAAGTCTTTTCGCGAGCATCTTTCGGCTTATTATTCGCATCACCTGTTAAAAAATCTCTTGATTTCATAAAATCATAATAAGCAGAACGTAAAGAATCATTTCCTTCCCATTTTTCGTTTGTGTTTTCGGGCAATGCCCAAAAATCCGAAAGCAACGAAAGCTGCCGCTCAATATTTTGATTGAAATTTTGAGTTCGGTAACTGGTTGTGCCAAAACACCAACAATAACTTTTATACGGAATGTTCTTAAGTTGCATGTTTCTCATCCTTTCAATAATTTATAATCAAGACTTCTTCAGTTTCTCCGGAACGGTCTTTGGTATGGTAATTGGAATTAGCGTAATTATAATCCAATTTAACAGCTTTGTATTTGTTTTTATTGACATCAAGCCAATTAAGCAAGATTCTATTTTCTTTCCCTTTGCTCCGCAGTACATTGGACAACGCAAAACGGATACCTTTTTCATTCGCCTTATCCAAAAACGCAAGTAAATCTTTTTCGGTTTGTTCATTCCATCCATCTTGCTCGTTATATGTGGCGCAGGTTATCAAATAAGGAGGGTCGGCATAAATAAAGCTGTTTTTATCCAAATTGTCAAGGTCGTATTCTCTAAAGTCTTTACTCGCAAAGGAAAAATCACCGCTCTTCAAGCGATCGATAAATTTTGACAGCTTTTGCTCCATCTTTGAGTTGAAATCACGTTTGCCGACAGGAAGATTAAATTCGCCCGCACGGTTAAAGCGGATTTGATTGTTAAACGAAAATATTATCAAAACATATAGCATTATATAGTAGTAATAATCCTCGTCTTTTTTATCGTTAAAATCTTGACGAAGCTTTAAGAATCCATTTTTATTGTAATCTCCAAGACCACTGGAACTTTGGCAATCGTAATAATCATATCCATTTTTATTAGAGCGTGAAAGCCCATATTTATCTATAGTTTGTTTGATTAACTCAAAAGTTGTTTCTTTGTCGAGATTTTTAAATGTATTGTAAAGATAAAGTAGTTTTTCGTTGTAATCATTAAAGATTACTCGTTGAGCCTTGGCGTTTATCCCAACATTACATCCTCCGCAAAACAAATCCACAAGTAAACCGATATTTTCAGGAAACAAAGGCAGAATTTGCGGCAACAGCTTGAATTTGCCTCCAGTGTAATTAAGCGGAGAAGAAATCACAGGTTTTTCGGCATCATAACACTTGCATAGGAAAAGTCTCTCTTCATTACCGGAAATATTAGATTTTCCTGTGGTAAATGCTTTGTAGCTTTCCGAAAAAACCTGCACCTCGCCTTTTTCACCGAGAATTCTGAAAATATCTTCATCAGAGATTTTTGCGTTGGAACGGTCGTTACCCTTTTCTTTCATGTTGTTATAAGAAAGGAGGATGTATTTTGCTTTAACATTTTTTATTAAATCTTCAAAGGCTTTTGTTGCCTTCATTGTGCAATAGTCGCTTTTGAGGGTGCTTCTGTCCGGCTTTCGGGCAATGCCGAAAACTTCGGGTTTTTCCCACCTAGCCACATTTTCAAGCAAATGATATGCATCGCAATATTGACGAGAATTATATGGAGGATCGATATAAATCAAGTCTGCTTCAATGTTACGAATTAGTTCGTTTGCATCCATGTTAAAGCAAAGGTTGTTTTCGTTGTTGTTTTCATCGGGAGTTGGCACATACAATTCGAGTGAGCGTTCAAAAGCACCGTTTTGACGAAAAGCGTCATAATGCCCACAAGTGTTGGCGATTTTGTCCATTGCGTATAAGAGTGCAGTAATCAGAATTGCCCGTTCACGCTCGTTGATTTCGTTGCAAATATATTTCTTTTCTATATCCTCACGAATAAATCCGATTTTCACACAGTCAGATTTGCTGAAATATGTATCGGCAAAGTTTTTAGAAAAGTAGTTTTCTTCGGCAATATCTAAGACATTGTATTCAACAATAATGTTCGCAACTTTTTCAAAAGAATAGCGTTCAGAACCAAACCAAGCAAAATTGCATATGTAATTGCTATACATTATATCATTAGTTATAATTTTTTGTTTGGGGAAAATAGAAGCCACCGCACCTGTGCCTGTAAAAATATCGGCAACCGTTCCTAAGTCTGCACAGTTTTCGGACACTATTTTTTCTATGAATGGTAAGAGTTTATACTTATTACCTAAATAGCGACGGTTGTTTATTTTTGATGTTTTATAATCAGGTTGAATTTCTTCAGTTTCGTTCGATTTGTTTTTTTCTAAATAAGATTGAATTTCCGGAACTAAATTTTCATTCCAAACAATCTGTCCATTTTTAGAGGTTTCATATGAAAAAGCTCCATTATCCTTAAGATAATAAAGGTAGGAACGAGAAATGTTTAATTCACCCGCAATTTTTGTTGCTGATATTTTTGCCATATCAAAACCTCATTTATGCAACTTAATTATACTTAATATTGGACAGTATAACATATTAAAAGGAATAATTCAAGCATAATCGGTAAAATATTTCTTGTTTCGATAAATAAAACGGATGCTAAATTCAGATTGTCAAAACCATAACCTCTTAATAATTAGCATCCAAACCCCGAATTTTCCCGCAAAAATTAATTTTTCATCCAACTGCCGCTAAGCTGTACATTTTTCTCACATATTTTGCGATTTTAGTTAGTCAGTTACGACCTTGTACAAGCAGTGACGTGAACAACTTTTTTATTTCTTTTTTCAGAGGCTTCTGCAAGAAGTCCTTGCTCCGCAAGGAGCACTCTCCGCCGAGGACGTAGTGTTTTCATCAGAAAACACATAAACGGCAGGAATAGCGGACTGTCGGCCACAACGCAACAGGTTAAAGGCGAAGCCTTCGACACGACATTAAATTATACTCGCGAATGTTTTTCGACATTTACAGTAATTTTATAATGTTTTCAACTTTTGTCCTTTTTTGCCTTCTCCCACGGATATATTATAAGGGTAATTTTTGAATTTTTGCGAGCGGTATTGGTTCTAATTGTCAACGCAATGTCATAGATTTTAGTTATGAATAAAGAAGACGAAAGAAGTGACAAAATAAATACTTTTCTCACGGAAATAAAATTGTCTGTCAATCACAGGCTGTTCGAAAAAGGACACATAACCGAAGAAATGTATGTCAAGGCAAAAGAGCTTATAATCAAACAAGCTGCTTAGAAAACGCAAGAATGCGAAAAATGGATTTATATAGTGCAAGAAACGAACTAAACAGCGGCAAATCGATTTACGATTTGCCGCTTAATGTCACATACTATGCTCGTGTATCTACCGATAAAGACGAGCAGGCGCACTCGCTTAAAAATCAAATTGAGTACTATACCGACTTCATAACCCGCAATAAAAACTGGCAATTTGTCGAGGGATATATCGACGAGGGAATATCCGGGACGAGCGTATCAAAGCGTGATAGTTTTCTTAAAATGATTGATGACGCTGGGCTTGGCAAGTTTGATTTTATTATCACGAAAGAAATCAGCCGCTTTAGCCGTAATACTCTTGACAGTATAAAATACACGCAGGAACTTTTGCAAAAAGGCGTGGGGGTATTATTTCAATCGGACAACATCAATACCTTATTGCCCGACAGCGAGCTTAGGCTTACTATCATGTCGAGCATTGCACAGGACGAGGTTCGCAAAATATCCGAGCGTGTGAAGTTCGGGTTCAGACGCGCAATTGACAATGGTATTGTGCTTGGGAACAGCAAAATATGGGGGTATGAAAAAAGCGGCGGAAAGCTTGTCATAAACGAAGAACAAGCCGAAGTTGTGCGTTTGATTTTTGATATGTATGCTAATCAAAATATTGGCATACGGACGGTTGCCAATGAGCTGACGAAGAGGGGTTATTTGAACACGAACGGTAATCCTTTTTCTTTTTCAACTATCAAAAATATATTGACGAATCCAAAGTATAAAGGCTATTACTGCGGTAACAAGTCGCATAAATATGACTATCGTTCTGACGAACGTAAATATTTTGATAAAGAAGAGTGGACGATGTACAAAGATGAGGAAAATGTTCCTCCTATTGTAAGCGAGGAATTGTGGGATAAAGCTAATCGCATTTTAGCCAAGCGCAGCGAGAAAATGTCAAGTGACAACCGTACAAGCTATGCCAATAAATACGCTTACTCCGGCAAAATAGTTTGCGGCGAGCATGGTTGCAGTTATCAGCGAGGGCTATATCGCTATCCAAGCGGGAACAAGGAAATATGGCAGTGCAAGGAGTATATACAGCGGGGGAAAAGCGGGTGCACTATGCCGGTGCTTTATACCACAGAGCTTAATGAGATTATGAAGGAGTGCTATGATAAAATAGTCACGAACAAAGTGGATATCATACACGATTTGATAAAAACGTATTCCACGATTTCTCAAAAATCGAACATTAAAGAGGACATGGCGAAATGCCGAGTTTCGATAAATGATATAATGAAACGCAAGGACAAGTTGCTTGATTTGTCTATTTCAGGGAAGCTATCTGATGATGAATTTGAAGTCCGCAATAGTTCATTCAACAATGAAATAGAGAGCTTGAAATCAAAAATTGCGGACTTAGAGAAACAGGAAATTCAAAATGCTGATATTGAAGAAAGCGTTGAAAAGTTGCGTCAACTTATAGCCAAAGAATTGGATTTTGAGGATGGGTTTGACAATGTTGTCATAGACAGTTTGCTGGACAAAATTGAGGTGCACAAGACAGACGAGAAGAATGTTATTGATGTTAAGATATTTATAAAGGTGACAGACGACACGCTTGAATATCGTATAAATAGGGGTCGTAATAACACTACTGTTTGTTGCGTTCATTACACATGATGCGGGCGGATATCACAACCGAAGTAAGCCCGATTGTAGGCTCTGAAAAACAGAGTCAAGAGCTTGTGAACTATCTGCTTTCCGAGTTCGAGGAAAGCCCCGAGAAAATTTGGGAGAGCAATATTTTCGGGAAGTCTCTGCATGAGCTTGTTAACGAGGGGCTTCGCGGTAAGCTCTATCGCATGCCGGGTGACGCAAGACTTAAACTTCAGGAAACTGTTGAGCGGATTATCAATGACGGGTGCAACGGGCTGATTTGTATTATAATCTAAAACAAACTTTGATATAACAGAAAAGCCGTCCATATTTGGACGGCTTTTCTTATTCATTTTTTATTTCATAGCTAACAATGTTGAGCCAGTTCCTTTGCTGTCTGCAAATTCACCCTCCCAATAAGATTCATATGAAAACGCACATTCATCGCTAAATTCTAATACTCCGGAGTTCGTTATTTTTAACTTATCACAATACTCGATTAGTATATTCTTATTTAACCTTTTCTTCACCATCCTGTTTTTATAGTAATCTTCATTTTCAAAAAATGCGGGTTCTCCAACATTAGCAAACACCCACCTATATTCGTCACTAGCATATACAGTTCTTTCGTTGCCGCTATTGCTGTAAGTAAAATAATTTGATGGAAGAAGAATTTTTTTATCGTCCATGATACGCATGTAGCATGAAGTTGCTTTCATATTTTGCGTTATTTGTCTTGACAGCGAGCGCCATCCGTCTTGTAATTTCGGGAACATAATGCAAGTATTTTCTGTCACCTTAAAAAAGGTAGCTCTAAGCGGATTTGGATTATATGCATACTCTAAATTCAAAAGAGAGGTAATGTCTACATCGTCTGAAAAAACAGTATTTTCTGATTGTCCGTTTTCCAAAAATGATTTTATTGATTTAATGTCTTTCCAAAAGAATGTAAATAGCAAGGCATCTAAATTATTAATATCTATTTTCAAAGTGTATCACCTCAAATGTTTTGATTAATCATAATAGTGCAATCCCACAACTGAAAGAAAATTTCACCATATAACTATATCTTTATTCCCGAACCATCCGCATAGGCAGTCTAGCCAGTCGCCTATCAAATCTTCACGGTATTCCTCCAAGTCGCCTCCTTTGCGTCTGTTGTCTAAATAAATATGGCAAACTGTATTGAAGGCATTAGCCTGCGTTCCTCCGTTTGTTTTGTATGCTGAAAGCAGCTTATGCCCTTCCTTAAACAGACGGCAATATGTTTCGTTATCGTGGGTTAGCTCGCAACGCAATTTCTCTAAGCTGTCATACAATTCAGGTTCAAATTGTATGACCAGTTTCTCTGATTCATCGCTGTACACAAGAAATAATTTGTAGTCATCAATGCTATTAAAGTGCAATTCGACGTCTGAATATTTATATATAAGCGGCGGATTTTCTTCTGAAACTTTGTCGGGTTCGCCGAGTACGGCAATGACTTCGGAATGCGTCATGCCGAATTCTAAGGGGGTTATTGCTTTGTATGGTTTGCTGAATAGTTTGTTTCGCCATTCGGTTATCATCATTTGTTTGCTTTCCATGATCAAAAATCGAATAAATAATCTCGCTTTCCTGTTTCAAAATACTCCCATCTTGTTATATAACAGCCGACAGCCGTTTTTTCTATTTCGTCAGGATTATTGGTGTATACTCCCGCCAAGCCAATGCGGCTTTGTTTTATCAAGCTTTTATACAGTCTTCCGTGCCAATTTGTTATCATTTGCGGCTTGGTATCTCGTATAGATAGTGAAGATAAGTCGATGTTTTCAAAATCTGTTTTTGCTTCGTAGGAGGCATCAAGCTGTTGCGCGCAGGCATAGGTTCCGCCTTTGTCCGTGTGATGTCTGTAGACCAAAAACAAGTAGAATTTTTCGTTTGTATGCTGATAGTAGAAAACTTCTCCTATTTTATACGGAGTAATATTCACGGGCCGTTTTTTAACAGGCTTTGCGGCGGGCTGTTCTGAAAGTAATGTTTGCTTCAGCTTTTCCAGCACTGCTTCGCGCTTCTTTACATCTTTCGCGTCCGCCCCGAGGTTTTGCCAATCTTTTAAGTTTTCGCCGCTGTCTATTATGGCTATCGCTTTTTCTTTTACTTCGTCTTCAAGCCTGCCTAATTTATACTCGATAAGCGAGAGCACAAGCCAAAATTCACGGGAATCTTCGTTGTTATCTTCGGTTATTCCATGTTCTTTCTGCAACAAGACACGCGCCTCTTTCGGGGCTTTACCATTGGCAATATGTTCTTTATAATCATTCTTCGCGTCTGCGGCTAAATCATTTGAAAAAATGGCTGTTCCCCATGTTCCCATGCCTTTACTCCTTTTTTGCTATTCAATATCTATAAATCCCTGTACCCCAGACAAATACCCCTCTTCCAGTTCTTTTACCATGCACCACTTTGCGGTTTTGTTTTTTTTGTGGTATATTTCATGCTCGTAAGTAGGAACAAAGCCGAACCTTTCGTAATAGGCGGGGCTTCCGCACAGAAAAACAGCTTTATATCCAAGCGCTAAAGCACGGCGGCAGCCCTCTTCGATTAAGCTTGCGCCTATTCCTTGCCCGAAATAGTCGGGGTGGACGGACAACGGCGAGAGAACAAGCTGAACCTCGTCAGCTATCTGCATTTTGTACAACACTATCTGCCCGACTATTTTATCTTCGAGTACAGCCACTAAAGACAGTTCGGGGATAAATGTGTCTTTGTTTCTGATTTCGTTTAGATAGTCCTGCTCTGTGCCGTCGCTATAATCAGTGGTTGCGAAAGAGTTTTTTACCATATCGTAGACCTCTGCATAGTCGGACGGTGTTTCTTTTCGTATGGTCAATGTTGGATGTTCTGAAAATTCTAAATTTAATGCGGCTAGAATTTTCTTTGCCTTTTGATTATCTTGTTTTTTCGCTTTTTCAAACTCGTTTGTCAAACCTGTTAAAAACAAACGTTCATTGTCTGTCAATGTAGAAAGTTCTCGCTTATCTTCATAAGGCGGAGAAAAGGCGGTCCAGTTGTCATTAACTAGAATTTCCCATTGGTCAAATTCCGGTTGGCGCTTGTCGCGTCCTTTAATACGAACCGGCATGATGTAGTCAAGGTTACAAAAATCATGCGGTTCGGATATATATATCCAGTCATTAGGTTTAATATTGTAATCGTCATAACAGCATTTTTCAGCTTGTTCAACGTTTTCGTACCAATTATCCCAAAGACAGTTACAATCAAAAATGGTGTCATATCCAAAAAGATATGTACCATTGTTAGACTCATAAATCATTATCTTTTTAATGCATTTGTTATTGTTTGCTGTGAAAGCTATTTTTCGCATAGTTTTTCCTAATAAATTAATGCTTTATGTCCAAAGCGAGGTTATAAACATCGGCGTTATATCTTCTCCTCTTTCAAAGCCGCAGTGCTCGTAAAACTCAATCTCTTTGTCGTACGCTATCAAAACTATGCGCAAATAGTCTTTGTATCGCTCTGACACTAAGCGGACAAGTTCCTTTCCTATGCCTTGCCCCTGATAGGAAGGATTTATCAGCAAATAATGAACATACGCGGTCATTATGCCGTCGTCCAAAGCGTTTATAAGACCCACAAGCTTGCCGCCGTCCCATGCGGTGAATACTGCTCCGCAGTTTTTCATGGCAATCACCAACTTGTCAGGATAGTGTCCTGATGACCAATTTACTGACAAAAACAGATCCTTTAAGTCGTTCTCGTTAAAATCTTTAATGTTGCGGTATTCAATCGGCATAGTGCCCCCTGTTCCTCAAAACTTATAGTACCCCATATATAATATATCACACAGACAGATTTAAGTCAATATTTTCAGTTGACATAAAGCCGTTTGTATGGTACAATAATATTTGTATACTTTCACCAAAATAACGTGGTTTTCATGAAAAAATTTATATCAATTTTCCTTGCAATTTGCCTTATGGCTTTGATAACTCCGTTCGCTCTTTCGGCGAACCTTTCGGGGTTTACGGGACTTTCAGGAACATGGTCGTTCCCGAACACTACTACGGCAGATGGACAGGGCAGCGGCGACTGTTTCGCTATGTCGAACACAACTTCTTCGACAAACTTTATTTATTCCGCAGATGTAACTTTCCGAAGCGGGACGGCTGCATCTTTAGTATTCCGCAGCAGCAATGACGCAAAAACCTGCTATGTTGCGAACATCGACCGCTCCGCGGGAACTGCTCGGATTTTCAAGTTTACCAATCCGGGTGACGCGAATGTTGGATTGGTGTATCATTTGCCCGACTCGACCAAGGACAAATATAATATTCGTGTTGAGGTAATCGGTTCGAAAATGCGCTATTTCGTTGACGATGTTCTCGCTGTAGAAACTGAGGATACCCAGTTTTCAAGCGGAAGATTCGGGCTTTTGAATTATAATGCCAACGTTTTGTACGAAAATTTGACCTATACAAATGCTACTTTTTCCGGTGGCTCGCCGGCAGCACGGCTTACCGGACTTACAGGACTTGCGGGGTTCAGCACCTCGACTTACACATACGAACTTGATGTTCCGTTTGCGACCGAAAGCATCACTCTTACGCCGACAGTTGCATCTGGGAATACTATTAAATGCAACGGACAGACGGTAAGCGGGCAGATAAACGTTCCGCTTGCCGAGGGAAAAAACGATATAATTTTTGAAACTTTCAAAGGAAGCGACAGAGGCATGACAACAGTTGTGAAAATCCGCAGAGAGGCCGACCCCGACAAATACTACTACGAAAAATATCGCCCACAGTGGCATGTTACTCCGCCAAGCGGATGGCTTAACGACCCGAACGGAATGGTGTATTACAAAGGACAGTGGCATTTGTTCTATCAGCACGACCCTAACACGAAGTACGCGGGGCTCGACAAATGGTGGGGGCACGTAGTGTCAGACGACCTCGTAAACTGGGAACATCGCCCGATTGCGCTTTCGCCCGACATTCACGGCAGTATCTTCTCTGGAAGTGCTATCGTTGACGTAAATAACGACAGCGGGCTTTTCGGCTCTGTCGGCGGACAGGGGCTTATCGCGTTTTACACAAGCCACGCGGGCAACGGAAATCAGCGCCAGTGTATGGCATACAGCCTTGACGACGGCGAAACTTGGATAAAATACAACGGCGGTGCACCTATAATTGGCAACAGTTTGACAGAAGACCCGCTTAATGTTCCTCGCGATTTCCGCGACCCTAAAGTTTTCTGGCATGAAGAAAGCGGCAAATGGATGATGGTTGTTGCGGGCGGACCTTTGCGTTTTTACTCGTCCGCCAACCTCATTAACTGGACCGCAGAAGGAATGCAGAATGAAATTTGGACAGAATGTCCCGACTTCTTCCAGCTCTCTGTAAATGGCGGGGCAGAGAAAAAATGGGTGCTTACAAACAGCGGCGTTACCTATATGATTGGCGAGTTCAGCAATGCGTCAGGCAAGTGGAAGTTCGTTCCTGACAGCATGGACAGATACGACATGAACTTCGGTCCCGACAGCTATGCTATGCAGACATTCTCGGATACTCCTGACGGACGTCGAATTAAAATCGACTGGATGGTCGACCTTGGCTATGCAGGCAGAATTCTGGACATCACCGACCCGTGGTCACAGGCTTTGACCATGCCGTACGAAGTCAATCTTATCCATGAAAACGGACGCTATTCGCTTACGCAAACTCCTGTTGAAGAGATGGATTTGCTTCGTGACGGTAACGGTGTTTCGTTTACGGACGATGTTACGGTTTCGCCCGAAGACGGGAATATTTACTCTGATATAAGGCTTGAAAGCGGCGTTATGAAAGCGGAAATCGACGTTTCTGACGGCGGCGGATTCCTTTACCGCTTGCGCGCAGGAAACGGACAGCACACTGACATTAAATACAGTCCTGTATCCGGACTTTTGACTGTTGACAGAGCAAACTCGGGGGCTATGCCGTTCAGCGGTTTTGGCTCTGCCTTTTCTGCAAGTGTCAAACCGATTGACGGAAAAATCAGCCTTGAAGTCTTTATCGACTGGGGTTCTATTGAAGTGTTCGCTAACGGAGGCCGCGCGGTTTGCACTGCTTTGATTTACCCCGACAGAGAAAGCGACGGAATCGAGTTCTACGCCATCGGCGGAGATGTTACGGTAAAGCACTTCGAAGCAGAAGAATTCAAGTCGATATGGCGTGAAGAGGGCACTCCTGTATTACCCGAGCCTTCAGAATACAAGCTTTCGGCGGCAAAGACTGACGTGCTTGTCGGCGATAGCCTTACCGTGTGGGTATCACCCGCAACGGACAAAGAGGTGAAGTGGACTGTGCCTGACGACGGAATTGTCGAGGTTATAGAAAGCTCTGACGGCGGCACTACGCTTAAAGCAGTAGGCGCAGGAAGTGCTGTTATCAGTGCTGAATTCGTTCCTACAGGTGCGATTACAAGCCTTACAATCAATGTACAAGAGGACGGATTTAACACTAATCTCACCGGCCTTTCCGCTTTGAGCGGAAGTTGGGAGCACACTGCCGAGGGGTACAAAGGCATTTCGGGGAACAGCAATGGCTCTGTATTTGCGGGAAATTCTACGGCGGACTTCGCGTACACGGGCACGGTAAAGTTCGGCTCGGCAGATGATGTTGCGGCGGCTATGATTTTCCGCACTTCTGACGATTTATCAAGCTGGTATTCGGTTGACCTTAACATTGACCAAAAACAAACTAGACTTTTGAAATTTACGCGCGACCCTGTTACGGGTTCTACAAGTGATGAAGCTGTTTCAAGTACGTATTCCTTTACAGAAAGTGCCGACAACACATATACTATCAAAATTCTCGGCAAGGGCTCAACCGTTCGTATTTGGGTGAATGGTACGTTCGTTTTCTCGGGTTCGACAGGTGCGGCAACTTCGGGGCGGTTCGGTCTTAATGTATATGGCTCGACGACTTTATGGAATGATGTTTACGCCGTCACTCTCGGCGACAGCGACATTGACGGCACTGTCACCGCGGCGGACGCGTTAGCGGCACTTAAAGATGTGGTTAATATTGAGAAGCTTTCGGGCTTTAATAAAGATGCCGCGGACATGGACATAAACGGAAGTATCTCAATTTTGGATGCTCGTGCGATATTGCTCGCGGCGATACAGTAAGGTTTCATCAATAAAAAGCCCCCTCTTCAAAAATGAAGAGGGGGCTTTTGTTTATGTTTTATTAATCTGCAAAACCAAAATATAAAGTCCGAAGTGTTCTTTGTCAATTGGTTCGCCTGCATTAAACTGCTCTAAATATTTTTCAAGAGCCTCTTTTTCGGTAGGATTAGAGGAACTATTTATAGCTCTTACTATGGCTTCTCTTTCTTCCTGATAGTTCTTCGCCCAAAGACTTTCTTTGTAATCAATTAGTTCTACAATCGTGTCGCCGTGTTCGGTTACTGCCCGTGATGTTTCGGCAAATGTTTCATACTCTGGGTGCTCGCTTTTTAACTTGTCAGTATACAAATAGGCATCGGCAATTACAATGTATCCCTTGTCCTTTACACATTTTCGTAAATTTTCTATTGTCTGATTATAATTGCTCCATAAATGCGGCGAGGCAATCCACAGCAACAAATCGTGCTCGTCGCTTTTGTCAATCACATTTCGTATGTCGTCAGTATAAAACTTGCAAAGCCCGCTTACTTTCTGCTCTGTCGCATAGTCATTTGCGTTGTCAACATAGCCTTTTAGCAGATCGTACCCGTCGACAGAAACGCCATACTCTTTCGCCAGATGAACCGAAACGCCGCCCTGTCCGCATGGAATATCAAGCACCGTTTGGTTTGGCACTAAGTTCAGCATGCGGAAAATTTTTGGAAGTTCTTCTCGCCAAGGGTTTAAAACATTGTCAGCAAATCTAATCTCTGGCAGTATTGCCACGGTTTCTTCATCTACTCCCATTATTTTTGCTGTTTCCGATATACAGTTACTCCTCAAAGTACTTACAGAACTCTTCTGCTTCTTTCTCGGTCTTTACAAGAACAAACACAGTGTCGTCGCCGGCGAGAGTCCCAACGACATGAATCGGAGTGTTCGCAAGGTCAATCGTCGCCGCTACGGCATTCGCCATTCCGGGGCGGCACTTTATACAGGCTATGTTCCCTGCGGGCTCTCCGCCGATGACTGCCGCCTCAATGATTGGATTTTGAAAGTCTTTAATACTCATGATAGTTTCCTTTTATGTTTATCTTATTTCTGCCGTTTTTATGCCGTACTCCAAAAATTCCGGAGTGTCAGTAAAGCGGTCGTCCTCAAGGAATGTATGCGGAGCAACATACTCGAAGTTGCGAATATCCTTTATCCATGTAGGACCCGTGAGATTGTAAAGCGAGGTATATGCCACTGCTTTCACGCTGTGCTCTCCCTTTTTAAGCGACGAGATGTCGAAGATAAACGGCTTCATAATCTGCGTTCCAATCGACTTTCCGTCGACGAAAAGCTCGACACATGTTGCCGTTGCATCAGGGAAAGAAATCTCATTTGCAGGGGATTTCACGCTGAAAGTGTACTCCATTTTGCCCGCGTATGTGGGATAGCTTTCGGGAGAGGCAGATTTTGCTGTGATAATTCCTCTGCCGTTTTTGTATTTTACTCCGAAATCGCCGACAATATTTATCGCGTCAATTTCTGTCGGTTTGTGATTTTCAAAGTCTTCCACCCCGATATGACAGCCGTCATTCACTACGTTGTTGACCTTCTTGCCTTCTATCTTTATAATGTTTACTCCTTTAACAAGCTTGCCTGTAATGTCAACTTTCTCCCATGCATTATCCTGCCAAAAACCACCGGTAGCGTTTACTTTTGTGCCGTTGACCAAGATTTCATCGAGGTTGCTTGCAGTTTCAATTGTCGCAAACAGTTTGCCGCTTGGAACGCTGTCAACTGTGAACTTGTACTCGGCAGTGAACGGAGTTCCGTCAGGTTGCTGATAGAAGCCCGCTTTTCTTCCGTTACGAGCGTGCCAAATCCACGCGAGCAAAGCATCGTCCGTTCGTTTTTCGTCGCCGAGCGTTACACTTGCATAGTTAAGCACAAGCGTGTTCGGGTCGGATGCTGTAAACGAAGTCGGCTTTACAATCTTCGAAGTTTTCTTAAACACGTGGGTCAAAACTCCTGTATCCAAAGCCGCAGGAGCGAGTTCTGCGCGAACATACGGAGCTTCAAGCAACAGCAAAAAGCTGCCTTTCGGAAGGAATGTATAGCCCAAGTGAATTGTGTCGCCGTAACGGCGGAACGGAGCGCGATACTGCTCGCCTGTCGCAAGGTCGAGTATGTACGGTGATTTGTCAGTTTGTATGACTATTCTCGCGCGGTGCTGGTTCGTACGGTCGGTATTTGCGAAGAATATAAGCTCTGTTCCGTCCTCAAGAACACGCTCGTGCGTGATGATTTCAGGAACGTTCTTACCGCCGTAGCCTGTAAGACGAAGACGGGTATCATAAAGAGAGTCGAGTTTCTCGACGACCTCTTCGCCGAATGTTCCGAACTTCTCGGTCTTTGTTGCTTTGCCGTCCACGAGTGTCGGCATCTCTGCCGCCCAGATTACTCGGTCATCTCCTGCGAGTTTTGCAAAATCGTTTAAAATACTAATAGTATTTTTCGAGAGTGTTTGTACATTCGGTACAACTACTGTGTGGTATTCGTGGTTACCGATTACTATGGTTTTGTTTTCTTCGTTTATGCGCGCGTGGTCCTCCATGACTATCTCATCGCCGTAATGGAAGTCAAGGTGGTTGTCAATAAGTTGCTTTGACAGGTGGTTGAACGGATGGAAATACGCGTCCATAATCTCGCCGTTGTCGTGTCCGCCCCACTTAAATTCGCACCAGTATGATGATATCGGATGAATTACAAGTATATCCGTTTTGCGTTTTCCGCGTGTCAACGCATACGACTGTCGGGTAACATAGTCGGCATAGACGTGCTCTTTCTCCCACCAAGGCTGCGCCCATGTAAAGTTGCACGGATAGTCGCGCTTGCGCTCGCCGCGCATAGAGTAGAGAGTAAGGTGGCTGTTTTGGAAGTTTACTCCAAGTGCCGATTCCCAGTCGCCAATCCACTTACGGTCAGAGAAATCTTTCTCTTGCCCTATACATCCGAACACTTCGGATAGCGCTCGCTCTTTGCCCATCTGGTCCGCAACCGAGCTCATCTGCTTTACGGTTACCCACTGACCTGTGTGATAGCCAAGCTTGTCAATTCCGGGATAGCCCATGTGCTCGTAATGCGGCATGGTCGAGCCAAGCCACTTTGTGGTTTCGTTGAAGTCGTCCTCTGCCATAAGATGGCCTATCATTTTGACTCCGTTTTGCTCGCACCAGTCGCCGTACTGCTTGGTAAAGCTTTTGACGAACAGTCTTGTAAGTGCGTAGTAGAAGTTGAAGCGAGTTTGTTTATATGTGCCCTCTGCGAAGAAAAGCTCGTGCAGTTTTTCGGCTATGTCATAGCCCCATATTCCTTTAAAGAACTCGGGGAATGCATCTGTCCACGGCAGGAACGAAGCATTCCACGGCGAGCCCATGAAAAGGTAACACGGCTCGTCAGTGAAAATTCCTTTGACTTTTTCGCCCCACAATTCGCCCAGCGAGTCTTTATATTTTTGATGGGTGATTTGAATGAAGTGGTCCACTGCTTCGGCGTTTAACAGGTCGACATAGCAGGTTCCGTTGAACCACGCATTGCCCATATTGTCGATACGGCGGACGATGTAATATTCCTTGCCGTCACGCGAAAACTCGGCAAGCACGTCATCGGGAAAGTCGCGGTTTTCGTCTTTTTGCTGTTTTTCTATAAGGCAGAGAGCACGTGCACGATAGTCGCCGTCCAAGTCGCCGTCGAACGTTTTTCCGCCCGCGAAACCTGACGGCCATTTGTCCTCGTCATAAAGCCAGAAGTCGTTGCCTTGCTCGGCAGCTTTCTCTGTTGATTTTTTGATAAGTTCCATCCATTTGTCGGACAGATAGCCAGTAACCAAGCCGACGCGGCTATGGAAAATGAAGTTGCCCCAGCCCTGAGCGTTCATTTCTTCAAGCTGTCGTTCGCATTCTTCGAGTTTAAGCTTGTCGTTTACGCTCCAAAACGGGGAGTTTTTGAATGATGCAGGAGGGTTTTTGAAAAGTTGCTTTTCCATGGAAGGTCCTTTGAGAGGTTTATTTATTAAAAGAAGCGACCATTGCAGGGCGCCCTTGGGATTACGATTGTTGTTTTGGCGAGAGTTCTTTGATGCGTTTGACGAGTTCCACATATATTTCATTGCGTTCGTCTTTTTCACATCTTATTAGGGGCTTTTCTATGTTTTTTTTAATAGCTTGGTAATCGCCTATACCGAAAATCTCATAATTGCAAGTGCTAACAAGCACCCAAAAAATAGTTGCGCCCGTTTCTTCAACGCTTTTCAATATTGGATCGAGTTCGCTATCTACTATGTAATCAGAAGCGAAAAAGTCAGCCGAAACCATGAGCACAGCGAATTTTGCTCTTGAGATAGCCGCTTTTATTTCTGCATCCCATTTATTACCTAATTTTATGTTTTCGTCGCTCCATGTGGTGATTTTGTTGGTTCTTTCTAGTGGCTTTAAGTGAGTTTTTAATTCTTTAACATAGTCGGTTTCTTCCATATCAGCGTGAGCATAGCTTATGAATATTTCAGTACGCTTGGCTTTGCGAGCCTCGGCAGCTTTTTCTGCAAGTTTTGCAAGTTTTGCATCGATTCCGTCTATTTGGTCTTGAATGGATTTTTTATCTGTTTCATCAGCAACTTGCCAATCCCAATAATCATTTCTTTCATCAGCAACCGTCAAAGCTTTTTCATAATATTCTTTAGATTTTTCTAAATTCTGCGTAACACCTTTTCCGTCTTGATACATTGCGCCTAAGTTACGAAAAGTACACCAATGATTTGAGTCAACGGAATGTTTGAATAGTGTGACAGCTTTATCAAAATCTTGTTCTACGCCCTTTCCCTGTTCGTAACAACAAGCTAAGTTATTTAGTGCTATCGGATTTTCTTGGTTTGCAGAACGTTCATACCATTCTACAGCTTGTTTATAATCTTGTTCTATGCCGTTTCCAAAATAATATGCATTTCCTAAATTGAGTTGTGCGCGGGATTCTCCTTTTTCGGCGGCGAGGGTATACCATTTTACAGCTTCTTTGTAGCTTTTTTCTATACCGTATCCAAAGTCGTAACAGCAGCCAACCTCGTATTGGAATGCGGCATCGTCGTTTCTTGCTTTTTCTCTTAGTTGTTTTATGAATTCCAGTTCTTTTTTTGGAATATCCACCGTGTCATCCTCCTCATGTTTCGACGTCTTATACACTAGCAATTATAGCACAACGAAAGAGCGAAGTCAATACGATTTTTCGACATTTTGACGAAAAAAAGCGACCTTTTCAGGTCGCTTTTTTGAGTGTTTATTGTTATGAAACAGAGAATACTATTTTTGTGGCATTAGTTGACCCCATATAGGTACCGCGGCTTTCTTTGAAGTTATCTCGGATGGAAAAGAGTGATTCTTCGCCAAGCGAAAAGCCGTCTTTATCGTACATTGTATAATTCAAATAGGCATATTTGCTGGTGCCCGTGATATTCCCCTCAACTTTGATTGTAAATCCGGCAACTGTAAAATTCGATTCAACCTCATTTTTACCGCCGTTGATCTCAAACAGAGTAAATTTGACATCTTTGTACTCGTCAGAATAAGAAACAGGATAGACGAAGGTTATGCCGCCTTGGTCTATCGTTTTTGTTTCTACTCTTGGTTCTGGTCTTTTTTCGGTAATGTACTCGGCGAAAATATAGCCTTTTATCTCTTTGCCGTTTTCGTCATCATATAAACGAACATGGCACCACTCGCCGGTATAATTTATAATATAAAAGCCTTTGCCGGGATTCAAAGAGCCGACAACTCCTGACGATGTGCTTGCCTCTGCACGAACGTTAACGCTAGAGTTTACGGCCATTTTTATGTATCCGGATTTGTATCCTTCTTGGTGGAACTCGTCCTCCCATGACTGAAAATGACGACCTGTGAAGGTCATTTTCGCTGCTTTTATATCAGTGAGGTCAGATTTTTTAATATCAACAATAATCTCTTTTTCGTTGAATATAAGTGTTCCGCTTATATCGCCTTTTGTGTCGCCCTGCTGGACTTTATGGGTGAAACTTGCTACGTTGCTCTCAACAGTGGCTACAATATCATTTATCGAGTTTTGCCCTTGATACCATATGGAAAAATGAACTGTTTCAGAAGTTATATTATTTATTGTAAGTTCTTTAGATTTTTCATCTCCGATGTGCCAAAATCCTAAAATACTGCTCTCGTTTTTTACAAAATCATAGGGTTCTGAAACTTCTTCTATTGACGGCTCTTCAGAAATGTCTGCATCAACCGGTTCTGCTTTTTTGAAAGGAGAGAAAAAGCAGAAAAATACCGTTGCGGCAATGATAACCGCCAATGCCGCGGACACGATTATAATGAATTTGCGGTTGAATTTTATTGTAAGTGACTTTTCTTTTGTTTCTGTTTTTGGAGAATTTGACGAGATATCCATGGACTGTGTTTCATTTTTCTCTGACATGAGAACTCCTTTTTTGATAAAAAGAAAAAAATGATGCCAAAGCGGCACCCAAGTTCAACTGACGTCGAACTTAATTGATTTGGTGCCGCTGGTCGGGGTCGAACCGACACGGTATTGCTACCATTGGATTTTGAGTCCAACACGTCTGCCAATTCCATCACAGCGGCACTATTATATGGGCAAGGGCACTATAAGCCCGTGGTCGGAGTGGCGAGACTTGAACTCGCGGCCTCTTGGTCCCGAACCAAGCACGCTACCAAACTGCGCTACACCCCGATATAAATCGTCTTATAAATATAACACAGACACAAGTAATTGTCAAGATATTTTATAGCATAACCGCAAAACAACTCCTCTTTTTCAGAAGAGCTGTTCTGCACTATCTATCCGCCTACTTCAACCTAAACCCGTTCTTCCCGTCACGGTCTAAGCAGTAAAGTCCACCACCAGAGCCATCAGAGTAAACTCGAACAAAAATCTTTCCTGCCACAAAAGCCGCACTACTCCAAGCGATATCCCCTGTCTCGTCCAATTCCCTACTATTAATCTGCTCAATGCCTGTTCCGTCTGATTTAATACGATAAAAGCCATCTTCGCCACCGTTTGCAAAATAAACAAAATCCTTGTCCGCAAATGCAACAATGATGGATTTGTTTTCGTCTGCTGTGTAAATGACTTTTTCCTTCTGTCCGTCAAGATCACACCGCCTAATGACCTTATCGCCATATAATCTGTAATATATGTATTCATCTGTAACATGAAATTCTATAACATTCTCGTCGAACACCTCAATTAAAAGTGAACTTGTGCCGTCGTTGATATTCTTCTTCATTAAAGTACCATTCGTAATATAATAAAGCGAATCCCCCATAAGACTAAATCCGCTCACTTCTTCGTCAACCACCGTCTCAACCGCAGAAGTATTAACATCTATGCGGTAAATCCCTTTTGGATACTTTCCATTTTGGTCGTTCGCGGAAAAATAAAGCCACTTTTCATCTTCACTTAGCACAACAGGGCGAACGGCTGTTGAATTGAACTCCACAAAATCAGTTGCCTCATCATCTTCGGGCTTAATACATGAAATCGTGTTAGAACCTGAATTTGAAAAGTAAAGCCTGCCGTCTTTTGACAAACTCAAACTTTCTGCACCTCCATTATAAACCAATTCACTTTCAGCGCTAAGGTCGTCAACCGCCACTCGCCTTATTTGATATTGAACTATATCCACATAATAAATCATCTTCCCGTCCGACACTGCTCTCCCGCCGTTGCCCTCTATGCCTCCGCTCCCGCCACTGTTACCCCCACACCCTGCAAACACCCCAATCGCCAACACTCCCGCCAGCAACACACTAATAAATTTCCGCATAACTTTTCTCTTTCCTTTACTGTTAAAGTTTATAATGGGTATGTCAAGCTTTGCTTGACATACCCATTATACCATGGTATAATTCGCGCCTACCTATCGCAAGGAATAAGCACCATCGCCCCCGCAGGAATTGCCTCGCCCTCAAGGTCATTCTCCTCTGCAATCGCATCAGGGTCGGCATTATACTTCCGCGCAACCTCCCAAACCGTTTCGTCCTGCCCTGCGAAATATAACGTAAGTGCCGCGGGCGAACGCTGGCCCTCTTTCTCGCCCGCAATAGCAAGCCCGGTAATCACTTCAACAGTCGCCCCGACATACACAAGCCCGTAAATCCCGACCGTCATCGACACTTCAATGCCGCCGTCCGTCTGAGAAAATTCAATCTTTCCGACCGAGGCCTCTGCATCAAACATAGCACCCGCAGCACCCGTCTTGTTCGCAATGATAAATTCCGCAGGAACAACTCGCTCAATCACGCCCATAAGCCCCTCAGAATCTTTCCCGAAAATCGCAAGCTCAATGTCCGCAGACACAGTGATATTCTCTTCCGACGTCTTAGAAGTAATGTTAGAAACGTCAGCAAGAATATCCTTTATGGCGACAAATCCCTCGTCACCGACTTCCGTCTTAAAGCCCTCCGAAGCGGTGATAAACCCAAGCGGCTTCTCCGTTTTTACCGCCTTGCTCTCTACATCAAGAATGTATTCCGTGCTGAATATGTCCGCAATTCCCTCTGTGGAGGAACTCGAAAAAGCCTTAGCACTCGCAGTGATGTCAATACCCGCCGCAAGAAGCTTCGCCGTGCCATCCTCGTCCGTTTTAAGCTCTGTTGCAACTCCTGTAACGTCAAACGACACCGCTCCGCTGTAATCCTCTGAAACGCCGTCAGCATCCACGATTTGGCTTACAGGAATGACAAAATCAGCAGTTTTGATTTCTTCCGTGCTGTCCTCAAGATAGATAATATGGAGTGTCAAATCAGCTTTGGCAATCATCTTGCCGCCTAAAATCTTCACCGTTCCCGCGGATACAGTAGCAGTTTCGTAAATGATTGTTTCTGCTCCCGCTCCGCCGAGCTCTAACTCTTCATGGATTGAGAATTGCTTAATGCCTGTGCTCTTCTTGTCGCCAAGGTCAAACGAACTCTTTTTGATTTTCACTCCGTCGCCCTCTGCCCCAATGACAATCTCTTGCTTCGAGGGAACCGACACACTTATATGTAAGCTAAGCGCCCCACTACCGCCAATACGGCGGCTGTTGATGACCCGAGTATTTACATAGTCAAGCGTAGCTTTCGCAGAGATTTCGCCCCCGTCCGCAGGAACTTTAAGATCAATGGTTTTCGAGAAAGGAATTTTCTGGTCAAGCCCGACAAGCTTGCCGCTTTCTTCGGCGCAATAAATCACCTTGACAACAGAAACGCCGTCAACAATAAGTTTGTTGCCCGAAATCCGAGTACCGTAAATTTTCGGAGTAACAATGCTTTTAAGCACCTTAAAGATGTTCGGGTTATAGTCGGGCAGAAGAAAATCAATCTCAAACGATACTTCGAACGACTGGTCAAGAATATTTTCACTTAGCACTATATTAGTTGTTTGGGTTTTAAGTTCCATATCAAAAGCTCCCATAAATCATTTGTGTTATTGCTTTAATTTATGCCGACAGTAAAGGGTTTAGAACAAACTGTTGATTTTAGGGTAACTTTGCGGTATACTATAATAGTAAACACTGCTTTTTAATAAGGTATTTATGAAATGAGCAATCCTCACCTATGCCCTGTCTGCGAAAAACATATCTTCAATGATGAATACGAATACTGCCCAATCTGCCACTGGCAAAGTGACTTCGTGCAACACAAAGACCTCGACTATTGGGGCGGCGCAAACGAACTATCCGTAAACGAAGCAAAAATTTACTATCAACTTTCCCTATGCAAAGAAAAAAGAAAACAGCTAAAAATAATTTCTGATAAAAACTACAACAATTTGTGTGAAATTCATCAAAAATATCAAGACATCAATTACCATATAGACGGAGATAAAATACACGCCGAGCTATGCAAAGAGCATGATGAATTTGTCCGTCAACTAAAAGAACTTCAATAATCTCTATGCCAAACAAAACTATCATGACCCACTACAACACAATCATAATCGGCGCAGGTCTCGCGGGGCTCACCGCTGCAATATACTCCGCACGCGGTGGCAAATCCACTCTGGTGCTCGAATCCACCGTGCTTGGCGGGCAGATTATCTACGTCGACAAAGTCGACAACTACCCCGCTCTGCCGAACACAAGCGGCGTCGACATCATCTCTGCCGCCGCAGAGCAGGCGCAAAGTCTCGGCGCAAAAATAAAGTACGAAACAGTGCTTTCCATCAATGATGGGAATTCTATCGCCTCCGACAAAACCGTCACCACTTCCTCAACCGAATACACGGCTGATAAGATTATCATCGCAATCGGCATAACCCGCAAAAAGCTCGAAGTTCTCGGCGAAGAGCAGTTCGCAGGCAGAGGCGTTTCATACTGCGCGGTCTGCGACGGCGCATTCTATAAAGGAAAAACAGCGGTAGTCATAGGCAAAGGGAAAATGGCGACCGAAGACATAGAGTTCCTCACACCAATTTGCGAGAGCGTGATTCACCTTCCCGACCCGAAAGCCATAGCAGAAATCAAAGGCGACGGAGCGGTAACCTCCGTCCTCCTCACTGACGGCACTGAAACCCCGACCGACGCAGTGTTCGTGGCTGTCGGAATGTCTGTAAATACAGCATGGCTCCCTGCTGAAATAAAGCGCACGGAAAAAGGCTTTATTATAACTGATGAAAGCTGCCAAACCTCGCTTGACGGAATTTACGCCGCAGGAGATTGCCGCGATAAAAAACACCGACAGCTCGTAACCGCCGCCGCAGACGGTTGCATAGCGGCATTAAGTTAAAGGAGCATCATGACCGAAATAATATCATTAATAGAGAACAAAAGCGACTCGCCGAAGCTACATTCCGAGCACGGCTTGTCGCTGTACGTAAAGCACGGCGGCAAGAACTATCTGATAGATACAGGGGCAAGCGGCGACTTCATCGAAAACGCCGCAAAGCTAAACGTAGACCTAAACGCCATAGACGCAGTAATAATTTCGCACAACCATTATGACCACATCGGAGGATTGCCAAAACTGTTCGAGCACAACAAAACAGCCAAAGTGTACATAAAACAGCAAGCAAAAAGCAGTTTTTATTTCAAAAAACTGTCCATAAAAAAATATATCGGCGAAGAAAAAGGACTGTTCGAAAAACACTGCGAGCGCTTCGTGTTTTTCGAAAACGAAATCGACATTTCAAGCACATTCAAACTGCTCTCAAGCATTGACAACGACAAAGAATACATCTGCAAAGACGAAAACCTCTTCGAAAAAAGAGATGATAAATACATAAAAGACCCTTTCGAACATGAACTGTTCATAGTCATAGAAGAGCAAAACAGCCTAATAATCATAAGCAGTTGCAGTCACAACGGAATTATAAATATCGTAAACACAGTCAAACAAAAGTTCGGAAGCAAGCCTATCTCGCACATAGTCGGCGGCTTTCATATGAAAGGAGCAAGCATAAGCGGCTTGAACTGCTCGAAAGAATATGTGCAGGACGTTGCGCGGCTGTTAAAAAAGAAGTGCAACCACATACACACCTGCCACTGCACAGGAACAAAAGCATATCAAATAATGAAATCTGAAATCGGCGATAGTATATCATATTTCAGCACAGGCGAGCGAATTAAAATATAGCGAAAAAGACATCCTCTGAAATCAGAGGATGTCTTTTTTATTTAGAATCTAGTCTTCTTTGGTTGTCTTCTTTTTCAGAAGAATAAGCGTTACCGCTCCGCCAATAGCGATAATCACAACACCGATAGCAACAAAGATTAAAATGCTTTCGCCTGTGTTCGCTCCCGCACCGGGACGACGATAGCTGGCATCGTCAACCACAAGAGCATAGTTAAGCCCTTCAGTCGTCATCGCCTCGTGGGTCTTGAATATCAAGTTCTTCCCGTCTGCCGACAATTCCGGTATGATAATATTGGCATTATTCTCTAAAACCATATCCTCGCCGTAGTACAGACTTCCTTCAGAATCTTTGAAAAGATGAGGGAACGTCGCCGTATAGTCATAGCTATACTTGTACGTCATAATCTTTATCTTCTTGGCATACGGCAAAGCATGCGACGGTATAGGAACCGATACTGTAACTACCCCGTCCGAAGTAAGCTCTCTGTCGTCCAAATTATTCACAAGACCCATGTATACCATCGAAGCAATGTTAAAGTCTTTCCAGAAACCGTATGCAAGCTGCTGAGCAAAACCAAGCTCGATTTCATTCAAAAGTTCCGCAGCATGTAAGCTGGAGATTGTCGGAGTCCGACCTGAAACAGTATAATTGTTGTTCGTTTTTGTTTTGTCTTCGTATACGATAGGATCCGGCTCTTTGTTACCGTCATCTTTAACAGGAGGAAGCACGTCTTTTACTTCGCCTTCAATAGTGCCCAAATAGGTTTCGTTTGAATAACCGCGTCTGCGGAAAACATCTCTCTTCCCTTCTGGAACAGCCAGCGGAGTTTTATCATCCGACAAAACAACATGGTTAAGCAAATAAATATGGAACCGCTCGTTATCAGGAATTGTTTCAGACAATCCCGTGTCAGGATTGATTCTTGTAGTAGCCCCCTGTCCGTGAAGCGCCACAAACCAGAATGTAACCGCTCTATTCATTTCTGCGTTTGCCACTGCCATTCCCGCAGGGCTGTCAGCTTCAAAATCAATTTCCATAACGATTGATTGCCACTTGCCTTCTGCTTCTTGAGTCATGTTTCCGAAACGTCCTGACTTATTGTCAAGCGCGTTTCTGAAATAAGCCATTTCATAAAGACCCGTAACCGCGTTCGCAGAATAAGGATTGTTCCAAAGATTGTCAAAAGCAATAACAAATTTCAAATATTTCTTACCCGAAGTAACACCCGAATAGGTAATCATATCGTTGGTAAACTTTGCATCGTTTGCCGAGGCAACAATAACATCGTCAATTCTTCTCTCTCTTCTAAGCGCCTGCTGTGCTTCAGAAGTAAGCCCTGCCAATTCAGAAGAAGTCGGCTGTGCGGTTCCGTTATCGTCCATAGCGGCCAAAGTTCCCAACTCTCTCCAGTTAGTGTCCTGACCGTACTCGTATGTGAACGGCTTGTTCTTATCAGGAAGACTCGCAGGAATAGAAGGTTCTGCTAAAGACTCAGGCTGTGAAGAGAATTTTCCTGGTTCGCCAACGTGCAAATTGCCTTCAAAATCTTGACGAACAAGTTCTTTCGGGTCAGCAGAAATAAGAACATATTTTGGCAAAGTCACTGTGTGCTTACTTCCTGTTCCGCCGTTTTTTATGCTGAGATTAAGTCTTCCCGAAGTAAAGTCGTGCTCAATGTTCATCGCTATAACAATCGACTGCCACTCACCGCTATAGTCAATTGCCGAAGAACCGACCGCCGCATCACAACCTGTCGCAGTATCACCAAGCGTATAGTCAAATTTAACCTGTAACATCTGGTCAGATTTGTTGCCGGTTTCTGCCGGAGTCAAGTCAGGGCGATTATGAACGGTATCAATCTCATTACCCATAAAAATAAATTTAAGGTAATAAGTACCTTTTTGAATTCTCTTGCCCGCACCCAAAGTCAAGGGAAGATCCTTCATAATAAGTTCATTGGCTTTTGTGCCTGCCTTGGTTTCAAGAAGCCCGACGTTACGGTCACTAGAAGCAGTTATTTTAGTTACCTGCGGGAATGACGAACCTGTACCGTAAAGCGCAGGAAGGTCGAAAGCGTATGCCGTTTCCGGCGGAAGCCCCGCAACAGCAGTATACCCCGGCGCAACAAAAGTAGTATCAGCCCAACCTAAAGTCGGAGTGTCACCGTCAATGTCAATCTTAGGCGCATCATTTTCATACTCAATTTCCAAAGCCTCGTCAGATGTAGAGATAACTAAATACTGTCCGATGGTGAATTTGAACTCTTCACCGACCCAGTTATTTTTGAAAATCATTTCAGCATCCGAAACGTCAGAAACCTCGAAAGGAATAACAACGCTCTGCCATTTGCCGTCAAGCTCTGCATCCACTGCGCCGAAGTCGTAAGTTTTGCCGTCAAGAAGCTGAACCGAAGCTGCGGTATTTTTATCCTCAGTCTTCACGATAGTTTCGTCGTCGCTGTTTGAAGTCTTGAACAAAAGCTTTGCATAGTAAGTTCCGGCGGCAAGAGAGCCGTCGTAAGAAGTCGAAATGCCGTCTTTGCCTGCAAGACCGTTCCAAATAACATTGTCTTCGGTCGCGCCGAAAGTTATCGAATCGTCCTTGTTCTTTGTGGCACGATAAGCCTCGTCAGAATAAGCCTCCCAATCGGCAATATCCCAAGCAAGAACGTTGGCGGTTTCACCGCCGACTTCAGGCTTAGTCATCGCCGCAGAAGCGAACATTAAAGACAAACCTGCAAGAGTCGACGACGCAAGCGCAAGCACAACAACAAGGGAAATAATTTTCTTCATCATAATAAAATATCTCTCCGCTATAGAAGATTTCATAGTTTTCCTATTCAGTATATCACACATGAAACAAAAAATCAAGTGCTTTTTTGTAATTTGTTGTGAAAAACGACAAATTATTATAATTTGTCATTTTTTCACCTATATGTTGTATACTGGTGACTAAAAGCCGTAAAGTTCGATATCAGCAATCCGAGCAATATTGTCACCGCCCGCATTAACAACGGTAAATCTCGCGAACTTAGCCGAAGTCGCCTCGACGTCAACATCAAACGCGTCAGAAGAATTGTCCGCCTGTCTGTCGATTTCCGTCCAGTTTTCGCCGTCCGCAGACACCTCAACCAAAAGCTCTTTAGTATTAAGCGACGGGTCAAGTCCCGCAAACCCTGCGTTTTTCACAACATATCTTGTAATAGTATATTCACGCGGCAAATCAAACTTTACAACGCTCTCGCCCTCAACAACGCTCTTCATGCTGTGACTTCCGTTTGCGGCCGCAGGAACAGAACACTTTACATCAGCAGACAAAGCCAAGTTGTAGGCGTTACCATTGCTCTCGTTAAGAAGCGCAAAGAAATGGTCGGCACGAAGGAACTCGATTTTGCCTGGGTGAAGCTTATCAAACTCTTTCGACAACGCATGCAAATTGTCCGCAGTCATGCTCCACGAAACACCTTGTCCCGCAAGGAAAAGCGGCGAAGAACCGTCCCAAGCCTTGATAGCTTCTTCCATGTGATTGTAAATATCAATTGTCCTCTCGCCGTATGCAGGATAGTTCGGCGCAAACGGAAGGCGGTTATTCTCGGTATAATTTGTAAGTGGTGCAGGCTGTCTGAACCAATCTTCTAAAGTCAAACCATAAAGCGAGCGGCAGTATTTTTCATAACTGCTGTAATGAGTTACGCTATTCGCGTCAAACGGGTCAGAAAGCAAATCCCAAACGGTAACAGTACGAATGCCCGTCTTGGCAAGATACTGCTCTGAAAGCTGAGCATATTTGTCCGCTAAATCTTTATCTTTAAGATAGAAGATTTTGTTGTGGCTATCATAAATAAGCGCATAACCAAGCCCGCTTGGACCCGAACAGAAACAGTCGTTGTCCGTTGCGGTATCGTAATAATAGTTAAGTAACCCCGGCCCGACATCAGCAAGTCCGGGCGAAACCGTCCAGTTAATCGGGAACGACCCGCGCGACTTATCATCCCAAAGAACCGACATTCTGTGCTGGCAGTACTGCACGTTGTCACCGTCAGAAAGGAAGATAGAAATATAAATCTTATTCTCAAGCGCAGGCTTTTTCGGCACAGCCGGCGGACGCATAGCATGCTCTTGCCCTGAATAAACCGTAGAATTCTCGTAATAGTCCGATGGAATAGTACCAACGCCGTGGCTTGTTCCTGAACCAATCCCGCTGCGCTCTTCGGCATACCAACCAAGCAGAATACTCTCGCCCGCAGTCAAATCGTCAAGGAATTTATGAAGCATCTTCTTCTCGTCGAAATTCTCGTCATAACCCGACGCGACTTCAATTCCGTCACGGTCAAGCACGCGCCCGACGTTTCCGTCATTGCGCGGGTCAAGCCATACAACAGCAGCCCCAACAGCAGCAGCCATGTCGCGGATATAAGCATAATGGTCAATCGG
>JGI994J12354_10000497_pt1 | contig 39145 bp, 37 predicted proteins | sample IntmicLarv3ML3BL_FD_12354 | JGI IMG/M metagenome (IMG submission 12354) | reverse complement strand
GAACCAATCGTCAGGTTTATTTGGTAAGGCTTTGAGGCAAGCAAGCAAACCTAAGTTTTGACATAACAACTAAACACAGAAAACTAAAAAGCGTTTAAGCATTTTTTTAGCTTAGGCGCTTTTTTTTGTAGCTCCGTTGCTAAATTTGACAGCGGGACAGGAAAGTAATATAATAATCCGTATGAAAAAGCTTTTTATATTTGGCGTGCCGGACGAAAACGACGAGGATAAATACCTCGGATTTTATTATGCTTTTTTAGCCGCTGATTTATTCGAAAAGGGAAACGAAATATCAGATGGTGAAGATATACTTATCTGCTTCGATATTCTTGACGAGCAAATTGTTATTGAAAAAGTACACGTTATTTTCGACCACAAAACCGACACCGTGGACATTGCCTTAAATGAATATAATTGCGGCGACAAGGAGCTATTTTGCGACGACAGCGGGCAATCGGTGATAAGGTTTAATACGCCGATAGAAGATGGCTGCGGGGAGAGTTTAGTAACCACCATGGTTTATGATAACCTAGAATTCTTTGAAGCAAAGCATAAAACAGGGTTTGAGAAGTGGGAAGTAATTGAAGAAGAAACCTTCCAACTAATTTATGACTGATTTGACTTTACAGCCAAAATATCTTATAATATAATCTCATTTGACTAATCCCAAATGAGCGAGCAGGGCAGCCATCAATCCAATAGCTGCCCTGTTTTTTTACTGTCATTATTTCTTAATTTCTATTCCGTACTCTTCGTGATTGGTGTTGGTCGGGTGCCAACGCCTTATGAATTGATACGTATCATTTTTGTCGGGACAATAGTAAACGCTGTGGCAATGATGCTCAGCATCCGATACTTTTATTACCTTTGTTATTGCACCATCGCGCACCCATTCCTTTTTATCGGTCGTAAGTAATACGAGACCTTCGTCACAGTAGAAATTCCCGTCACCGTCCATATAAACACGAGCCTGCTCCTCGTGCCCGTCTTTAAACCTTATTAATGCAGATCCTAAGTATTTTAATAAAGCAATGTTTTTCATAATTTTAACCCCTCTTTTTATTTCCGGTTTTTGAAAAGTTACCGGAAAAAACTTTGATTTTTACTTATGCCTCAAATTCGGTGTACTTTAAAAAGCTGATTCCTAATTTTGTTAAAGCGTCAATATAATACTTATTAGCTCCGCCAACATTTCCGAGCACTTTAACAGGTTCTTTAATGCCATTTTCTAAAGCTAAGTTTTCTAAATAAGTTGCATATTTTTCAGCTTTGTTTACCATAGCGGATTTTTCGGCATCAACCGGCTTTTCTTCTAAATCTTCTTTTGCCAAAATGCTTTTCGGACACCAAACAGAAACGCTTCCTTGTTTGATTAAAACCGCTTTTTCGGTTTCGCGCTCGATAGTTGCAGATGTGAGTAGGTATTCAGTTTTTAATAAATGTACTTCGGTATTGCTCAATTTTTCGGTTACGAACTTTGGTAAATCTAAGATATGTTTCATTTTTCTAATCCCCTTTTAATTTAATTTATAAGCTCAATCCCTGCTTACATACATATTATACCCTATTCGATAACACTTGTCAATAGGTTTTTATAACTTTTTTTACATTTTTTCAATATTTTTTAAAATATTTTTCAAAAATATATCTTCATCAGTTAATGCCTGTCTTATCTTTTTAGCTATCGTAAACGTATTGGCGGCAGTAACGCCGGTCAGCGCGGATAGCTTCCTATATGATATGTCACTGTTGAGGTTTAATATATGCGCTGTCAAAACCCATTTTCGTAAATCCATCTTGCTGCCTTGCATTGCAGTATCGACTGTTACACTGTATGATTTCTTGCAATTATTGCAGTGCAGCCTTGCCTTCCTGTTTTCGCCTGCTTGACGAGAAATACCTTTATTTGCTCCACAATAAGGGCAAGCAAGGTTGTTGCCCCACCGTACACCCTCAAGCCACACTATAAAGTCTTTCTGTTCCGGGAATAGTTTATACATCTTTTCTAAATCCACTGTTTCACCTCCTTGACAAATATTTTGTTTTGTTTTATAATATAAAAGAGAAAGGCGGGAGCCGACTGATTTCAGTCAGCCCCCTGGTTGATTTTATTTCAACTTTAATCTAATTGAAATTAGAATAAATTGAAAAACGCGTAATTCAATCAACATCTCTTTCTCCTTTCCGCTGCAGGGTGACCGCCCTGCGGCTTTTTTATTTTGTAAGCTCCTTTTGTTGCTTACATATATATTATACCCTATTTAATAACACTTGTCAAGTGTTTTTGGGCTGTTTTTAGAAAAAAATTGCGAAAAAAAATGATAAAAAAAATAAGCTGAATGTTCATTAAAAGCGATAAGTGTCAGCAACGTAAACAACGCGTTGCTAACACTTATCGCGATTTTGTGCGTAAAATCAAACAAGAAAAATGTTTCTCGAAAGTTTGGCTTCGTAAAAAAAATTACTTCGCGCGGCGTTTTTCGCTTTTCTTTTCGGCTTCTTCGCGTCCGGAGCTTTGTTTTACCTTGATTTTGATAGGTGTACCTTCGAATGGAAAGGTTTCACGCAATCTATTTTCAAAGTAGCGAACTGTGGAAAAGTGCATAAGTTCCGAGTCATTGACGAAAAAGACAAAGGTCGGAGGGCATACGTTTACCTGTGTTGCATAGTAAATCTTTAATGCCCTGCCGCGGCGTGATGCCGGTTTTTCGTAGTGTGCTTCCGCGACCAAGCGATTTAAGTCAGAAGAAGATATACGGACATTTGAGCTGTGTGATACTTCGTAAATTGAGCTTAAAAGTTCGTCGATTCCCTTCTTTTTGAGAGCTGAAATATAGACAACCGGAGCCCAATTGGCAAAAATTAACTCGTGGCGAACATCTTTCGTGAACTCTTCGAGCATCTGCGTGCGCATTTGGCTGGTAATCTGACGATTATCTTCAACAAGCCCTTCTTCATATCGCTTTTTGGTTAAAAGCGCGTCCCATTTGTTTACCGCGATAACCATTGCCTTGCCGTTCTCTTCGGCATAGCCTGCTATGCGTTTGTCTTGGTCTGTCACGCCGTCTTCGGCATTTATGAGCATTAGGACTACGTCACTTCGGTCAATTGCGGAAAAGGCGCGGACAACGCTGTAGTACTCAACATCCTCATCAATTTTCGACTTTCGCCTGATACCTGCTGTGTCCGTGAAGGTGAAGTGAATGGTATCATCTCCCGATTCGTCATCCTGCTCGCCCTTTTTCTTCGGCAACTTCCAGTCGAAATCCATATCTATGGCATCTCGCGTAGTGCCCGGAGTGTCGCTGACAATGGCTCTGTCTTCGGCGATAACAGTGTTAAGAAGGGAAGATTTACCGACATTAGGTCTGCCGACTATCGCTACGCGCAAACGGTCGTCATCTTCGTCGTCATAAACGATTTCTTTAACCGGGAGCATTTCGGCAATAGTATCAAGAAGCATATCGACATCTTGTCCGTGGAGCGCGGATACTGTGATGGGGTCACCAAGACCGAGCGCGTAAAACTCAAGCGCATCATCAGCTCTCTTTTTGCTCTCAACCTTATTTACTGCCAAAACAACCGGTTTTCCGGTGTGGCGCAAAAGGTCGGCGATATCATAGTCAATATGACTCAGCCCGCTCTTGCCGTCAACAGCAAAGACGATGAGGTCTGCCTCTTCCATGGCGAACTCTGCTTGGCGGCGTATCTCTTCAACAAAAGGCGCTTGCTCTTTGAACTGCAGTCCGCCTGTGTCGATTAAGATAAATTCCGTGCCGAACCAATTACATTCCGCGTAAAGTCTGTCTCTTGTCACGCCCGGAGTTGGCTCAACTATGGCAAGTCGAGTTCCGGAAATACGGTTAAAAAGTGTCGATTTTCCGACATTTGGTCTGCCGACTATGGCAACGATAGGTTTTACTTTATAATTTTGTTTACTCATTAGTTTTCTTATTTTTTCTTATACGTCTTAGTATAGATTTGTGCGATGAAACATCGGTCGGAAGGGAAAAGATAATATTCGTTCCCTTAGTGTTGCTTTCATTCACCCAAATTCTTCCGCCTTGTTTGGTGATAGCTTCCCTGCAAAATGTCAGCCCAAGTCCGGTTGACGGCTTTCCGCTCCTCTTTCCGTTTACTTGCGCGAATTTCTCAAAGATTTTCTTTTGCCACTCTTTTGGTATTCCTTCACCCTCATCTTTCACGCTAAAGCGGATAAAATTATCATGCTTTTGGAAGACGCGAATGGTTATATTTCCTCCGATAGGGCTATACTTTATGGCATTACTCAAGATATTTACCAGCGTTCTTACGGTGAGATCTTTGTCAACGATAATATTTTTGAGATGGCTGTCATTAAAGTATTTGATGTTGAGATTTTCTTGAACTGCCCACTGTCGCACTTCCAGTTTTGCCTTTTCAACAATCTCGTCGATAGCGATAGTCTCGCAATTTATCGTCATGCTGTTATGTTCAAACTTATCAATATCAAGTATAGAGTTTACAAGTGTTAAAAGACGGTTACTGGAAATTTCTGCCATATCGATTATTTCGGTAAATGACTCATCCTTTTTGCCCTCTTTTACATCCTCTTCAGCCATCATCTTTAGTGTTTGCAGTCCCGATAAGATATTTGTCAACGGACTTCGCAAGTCATGGACTATAAAGCGCGTAAACTTCCTTTGCGCTATCCTGCTTTCGCGTTGGATATCTATAGCTACCGTGACCACAAGCAACACCACACCGAGCGTGACTGCGTCCCAGACCTGAACGGTAACGCGCGCTTCAGGGTCAACGGTGCTTATGCCAAGATGGATAATAGTTGAGATAATGGTGATGATAAACGCCTGTCGTATACCGTATTGCCACGCTATAAGACCGACCGGGATTACGTAAAATATATTTACTGCAAAACCCTTCTCAGACAAAAAGTAATCCGTTGCGGAAATCGCTATAAGGAGCAATATCGCAATAATAAAGGGCATCGCGCTCAAAAATTTATTCGGACTCTTCTCTTTCATCAGATTATATGTTGGGCACCTCCAAAAACCTCACACACTTTCGCAAAGCAGATTTTTAGAGATACCCATATTATACCATATTCCACGTAAATTTTCAAGTAGATAAGGTGATAATGTCGTTCCATTATGCTAAAAATGAGAAATTATTGTAAATAAATTTCGCTAAACACTTGAACTATTTGCGTATATGTAGTATAATATCATATGGTGTATCTGCGCACGATTAAAAATCCGTTTACCATAGAAGGTGTCGGAATACATACCGGCAAAAAGAGCGTTCTCAGCGTAAAACCATCTGAGAGCGGAAATCGGGCATTTATCGTAGACGGCGTACGCATAGGCGCGAATGTGAGAAATGTCGTTGATACAAGGCGTTCAACAACTTTAGGGATTGATGGCAAAACTGTTTCAACGGTGGAGCATATCCTTGCGGCCTTGTATTTGGCGGGGATTGACAGCTGCGACATTGAGGTGGAAGGCGTTGAAATACCCATTCTTGACGGCGCGGCGAAAATATGGCTTGAGGAAATAAAATCTGCCGGAGTTGAGGAATTGAGTGCTTTAAAACCGGCTCCGATTATCATAAAAGAGCCGATGTTTATAACTTACGAGGGTGCAGAGTTTGTGCTCTTAAATGGTGATGATAAGAAGCTGAAAGCGTATTACAGTATATCTATTGCCGATACCTTTATTGACGCGATGATAGCCGGCGGCGAGGTTTTTGCGCCTGACGTTATAGAGCAGACGATTATAGCGCGTACCTATGGCTTAGAGCGCGAAGTGAAGGCATTGATAGAGGCAGGGTTGGCGCTCGGCGGATCTTTAGAAAACGCTGTTATTATAGGACAAGATAAATATATAAATGATGATGTTAAGCCAAATGAGCCGGCTTGGCATAAACTGTTAGATTTGATGGGCGACTTGTCGCTTACTGAACGGGCAATCTGTGGTGAAATTATCGCCATAAAGGGCGGACACCGCTCGCACGTGAAGTTGGCGGAAAAGTTAGCTTGTTTATAGGAGCAAACAAATTGTTAAATATTAATGACATTATGAACGTTTTGCCGCACAGATATCCGTTTTTATTAGTGGATAGAGTGACTGAACTTGAACCTGGAAAGCGGATTGTCGGCATTAAAAATGTAACCCGCAATGAAGAATTCTTTAACGGACATTTCCCGGGAAATCCGGTTATGCCGGGCGTTTTGATAGTGGAACATGCAGCGCAAGTAGGCGGTATATTGATGTCTAAAAGCATTGATATGGAAGAGAAGTTGGCGCTCTTTGCAGCTATAACTGAAGTAAAATTCCGCCGCCAAGTAGTGCCGGGAGACCAGCTTGTAACAGAGGTTGAGCTCTTAAAGGCAGGTTCAAAAGCAGGTAAAGTGAAGTTTACCACTCGTGTTGATGGTGAAGTAACTACAGAAGGCGTTTTAACGTTTGTTATGGTAGATGACCCAACAAAGGGAAGGGCATAAATAGAATGACTAAAATTCATAGCACAGCCATAATAGCTCCCGGAGCAGAGCTCGCGGCAGATGTGGAAGTTGGTGCCTATGCTGTTATTGATGAGCATGTTAAAATAGGCGCCGGCACAATAGTCTCTCCGCACGTTCATATAACCGGTTATACAACTATAGGTGAAGAATGCCAAATATTTACCGGTGCTGTTTTAGGTCAGCCGGCACAAGACAGACGTTACAAAAACGGCATGAAGAGCTTCCTTGAGATAGGGGATAGAAATATTATTCGTGAGTGCGTAACCTTACATTCTGCAGTAGGCGAGGGTGAAAAAACCATTATCGGTAACGAAAATATGTTTATGGCGTACAGCCACATCGGGCATAACTGCGTTATCGGTAGCAATATCTGCTTTACAAACAGCGTTGGTGTCAGTGGTGGATGCGTTATCGGCGACAGAGCGGTGATAGGTGGGCTTACAGGTGTGCATCAAAATGTAAAGATCGGCAGAATGGCAATGATTGGTGGCTTGGGGCGCATAAGTTATGATGTTCCGCCCTTTGTTATTCACGGCGAAGGCGTTTATGGTGTAAACGCTGTCGGTTTAAGGCGCGCTAATGTTCCACCTGATGTGCGACTCGTCATTAAAAATATGATTCGTGCAGTCTTTGGTAATACCGGCAACTTAAAAGAGACCGTAGCGCAATTAAGGCAGACATTACCCGATATTCCTGAAGTTAATGAGTTCTTGGATTTTGTCTCACTTAGCGGCAGATGCGGAAGACAACTCGAACGTAAATAAAATATCTGTGCTGTTAGAACTTTAATAGTGCGTGAATGGCTAAACAAAGAGGTGTATTATGAGAACTACTTTTAGGAAGTTCTTACTTGTTATTTTGATTGTATCTTTTTTTGCGCCGCTTTTTGCGCAGTATCAGGTAGAGCAGGGAAAAGAAGAAACTTTTGGTGATTGGCAATACAGAAAGAACTATAATTTAACAAACGGAAGACGGGATTTTGAAGTTGCTTATGTTAGTATCGCCAGATATACAGGTGAAGACACCGCTATAATTGTTCCCGAAACCATAGGTGATTATTCTGTCAAACAGATTGATAATTTTGCATTTTCCGGCTGTGAAAACCTTGAATCCATTATTTTGCCATCTTCTTTGACTACAATTGGAAACTATGCCTTTAATGGATGCGTAAAACTATCTGAGATAGTTTTGCCGGACTCTGTTATTTACATTGGAGATTTTGCTTTTGTTGGTTGCAAGGAATTATTGCAAATAGTGCTGCCGAGCAGCGTAGAATATTTGGGAAATAATGTCTTTTTTCTGTGCAGCAAGTTAGATCTGTTTTTAGATGAGAACGGAAATGAATATGCGCCGTCAGAAGATGGTTTTTCAGTTATTGGTAGTATCATTGTTAAATATAGCGGCAATGCTGAGCACCTTGTTATTCCCGCTGAAATAAACGGTAAACCTATTACCACTGTTGATGGGCAGGCATCGTTTATGATTGCCAATATAAAGTCTATTGATTTTTCTGAGGGCATAAAAAAGATTAACGCAAACACTTTTGGAGAAGCTAAAATAGAGTCAGTTATTTTTCCGGAAACTTTAGAATATATTGGTAACTGGTCATTTGGGCACTGTTATAAATTGGCAGGCGTTATTATTCCGGAGAGTGTGAAATATATTGGTGACGGAGCATTTTTTAAGAATACCTCAATGACTGATATTTACCTTCCGGAGGGTGTTGAAGAAATCGGCACAGGAGCGTTCGCTGATTGCGCTAACTTATATAGTGTAACGTTTTTGTCAAAAATCAAAGATATTAATGGATATTTATTTGCTAATTGTGTCAATTTAAAAGAAGTTGTTCTTCCTGTCGGTGTGGAACAGATAAGTAGTAGTGTTTTTTTGGATTGTTACAGTTTAGAGCGTGTTGTCATACCGACGACAGTTAAAAATATACATGATTTTGCGCTTGCCGGATGTAAAAATTTAAAAGAGGTCGTTGATGAAAACGGCAAGAGTTGGATTACAGAAAATGGGGATATTGTTATAAAGAATGTGACGATGCAAAGAGAACGATAAAGCCTACTATAACCGATACGAAATCTATAAAAAAAGGAAAATATTTTGATTGATCAAGCGAAAATATATATAAAATCAGGTCGCGGCGGCAACGGTTGTGTAGCGTTTCACCGTGAGAAATTTGTGCCGCGCGGAGGACCTGACGGAGGTGACGGCGGACGTGGCGGCAATGTTATAATGGTTGCCGAAAACCGCGTGCGTACATTGCTGAAATTTCGCTATGAGAGAAAGTTTGTTGCTACAAACGGCGGCGACGGCTCCGGAAATCAATGCTCGGGCAAAAAGGGCAAAGATATAAAGATTACAGTTCCCGTCGGTACTGTTGTTTATATTGAGGGCGAAGAAGAGCCGATAGTTGATCTTAATAAGCCCGGCATGAAGGCGATTTTAGCGAGCGGCGGTAGAGGCGGGCGCGGAAATCAGCATTACGCGACACCTTCACGCCAAACACCACGCTTTGCGGAAAACGGAGAGCCGGGTGAGGAATTAAACCTAAAACTTGAGCTAAAACTTTTAGCCGATGTTGGTCTTATCGGGTTGCCAAATGCCGGCAAATCCACATTCTTGTCCCGCGTTACGGCAGCTGCTCCTAAAATAGCTGATTACCCCTTCACAACGCTTGAACCGCAGCTCGGCGTGGCAAAAGATGGAAGCGGATACACTTTTGTTATTGCTGATTTGCCCGGACTTATCAGTGGTGCCGCGCAGGGCAGAGGGCAGGGACTTGACTTCTTACGTCACGCGGAAAGAAGCCGCGTTATTCTGCATATTGTTGATATCTCCGGCGGTTTTGCCGGCGAATTAGACGCTACAGAGAGTTTCTTGACCATAAATGGGGAGTTGGACCAGTATGGTGAAAAGATTTCCGCTCTGCCGACTATAGTAGCATTAAATAAAGAAGACGTTTACGCGGATGAAGAGATGGTAAATAAGTTTATTGACCTTCTTGACCGCGAAGGCATACCGCACTATATGATCTCTGCCGCGACAGGTGAGGGTGTTGATGCCCTCCTTTATGCCATGACCGCGATACTTAAAGAGAGCGATGAAGAAGAAGATGAATTCAAGGAAGCTGAAACTGTCATTATCCGTCCGCGAAGGCGTGAACTTGAGATTTCGCTCATTGATGAGGGCATTTGGGAAGTTACCGGCACTGCTGTTGAACGCCTTATAAGTATGACCAATATGGATAATGAGGAAGCTGTTTACCGTTTGCAAGGGCAGCTTGAAAGGCGCGGCGTATTTGCTATGCTAAAAGAGCGAGGCATACAAAATGGTGATACTGTTCAGATTGGCAATGCTCAGCTCGAATATTCTGAATAATTTTGTTTTATTTTCATAAAATATTGGTATACTAAATTTGTGCTATTATAAAAAAGGAGAGGGGTATGCAATCTTATAAAATAATAATACTTTTTGTAGCAATAATTTTTGCCTTCTTGATTTTTATGTTTGTCAGTGACAAGCAGACGAACAATGATCCTGCGGTAAAGCAGACGGCTGAGTTCATCGCCGCGTTTAGAGCGAACGACGCTCAAAAGGTGAAATCATTCTTAGACGCTTCAAATGTAGCGGTTAATGAAATTGACGGAAAAATAGTTTCAATCACCTTTAAAAAGTACAATTTCGGTGGTGCTTTTGCCGAGATGCCGGAAAAAACATTTACGTATGCCGAGATGACAACAGCGCTATATTTTACTGATAACGTTATTCCTATGATTTATACAACGAACGATTTGAGCTCAGTATCTTTTGACCAGAATATCACTTTCTACTATAAAAAAGATGGTGATACATACAAGCTTCTGTACATTTCGTTAAAAGCTGCTGAGGAAAAAGTACCTACATTTTAACATACAGTGGAAGATGATTTAATACAAAAAATTAAAGATATTGTTCCAACATGCGATGCTAACACTATAGTTGGCATCGGCGATGATACGGCAGTAATAAACTTCAAAAATAACCCTAATATACTCGCCACAGCTGATATGTTAATGGAAAATGTCCATTTTCGAAGAAGCTGGGGTGAGTTTTATTTGCTCGGCAAGAAAGCTGTTATGCAGAATATCTCTGACATTGCGGCTATGGGCGGCACACCGGTCAGTGCGCTTGTCTCTATCGCGGTTCCTCCAAATTATGCTGAGAGCGAGATTTTAGAGATTTATCGGGGCATTAGTGATGCTGCGCGCGAGCATAGTATCACTATAAGCGGCGGCGATACCATCAAGAGCAGCGATAAATTAGTGATTTCAGTTGCTATGTTGGGAAGTGCGGGCGATACTTATCCGCTGAGAAGCGGGGCGAAGGTTGGGGATATAGTCGCGGTTACCGGCGTTTTGGGCAACGCTTCCGAGGGACTTCGTCTGTTAGAGCAGGGGATAAAACTTGAAAACGCCACGAAAGAAGAGCGTAAACTTATGGAAGCGCAACTTCTTCCCGTGCCGCGCGTAAATGCGGGACGTATTTTATCAAAAATTCCGGTAAATGCTATGATGGATATCTCGGATGGCATAGGCCGCGACCTTAGGCGTATTTGCACTATGAGCGATGTCGGCGCAATGCTTTATGAGGAAAATATTCCGATTGATGACGATTTAAGGTCAATAGCCGAAAATCCTATACAGTCGGCGATATCCGGCGGTGAGGATTTTGAGCTTTTAGTGACCATTGACGAAGATAAATTCGAGACTGCAAGACGCGCGCTGTTACCGCTAAACTTTACCGCTATCGGCAAGATAACTGCGGATAAGCAAGTTAAATTACAGAGGAAAGATGGGGAGACCGTAGAACTGTACGAGGGTTTTTCCCACTTTTAGATTTCGTCATCATCATCTTGAATGTCGCTATATTTTTGCTTTTGTTCTTTTAAAACAGCGGGGATAACAGAGGCATATTTGTAAATAGTCATGAGTATGCTTCCCCGTTTCTTATTAACATTTTCATTCATGCTGTTTGCAAAACTGTCAACAGTTTCTAAAATAGGATCTATTTTTTCGTTTAAGGTCATGAGAAGATTTCTCAGCATAAACAGCACTGCAATAAGTGCAACCAAAATGATGAGCAAAAATACTCCTAATATTATAATTATAGTTATAGCTGCGGTTTCCATAATATTCTCCTTTTTTTTCGGGGCACCTCTAAAATCCTCATTTATTTGTTTTTGCGGCTACTTTTCCGTGATACTAGCGTCCAATATATTATTACATAACGCTCCGAGTATGCGTTTAATATATTGTCCGTGGTCTTTCGAAAAACTATCTCGCAAATACAAACAAAGCAGGTTTTTAGAGATACCCCCTATTTACAATCGTTTTGTAAGTTCGGCTAAAACTTCGCTCACGGCAGACTTTAGCGGAATGCCGACAACGCTCATACCTGCTGCGCGCTTGTGACCTCCGCCTGACCAGATTTTGGCAAATTCATTGGCATCAATGCTCCCTTCGCGGGTGCGGATGCTAACCTTAACTTCGCTGCTCTTTTCCGTAAATAATAGCGCAACTTCGGCAGTATCGACAGATTTTAGTCGGTCAATAATACCTTCGGTATCGCTCGGAGTAGCGTTTGCTGTTTTAAAATCTTCACGTGTAAGGCAGGTGTAAACTACTTTTCCACAGCACGCAATCTCGGTGCGAGAAAGTGCAAGCCCTAAGAGTTTTAGGACTGAAAAGCTCGCGCTGTTATAGAGTTTTTCGACAACCGTCTTTCTGTCAGCACCAAGCTCAACGAGTTTGCCGCTTATCTCATAAGTATTTGCCGTTGTGTTATTATTCAGATAACGGGTGGTGTCGACCTGTATTGCGGTAAATAGGAGCGTTGCCATATCACTGTCGATTTCCACATTGTTTTCTTTTAGTAATTCATAAATAATCTCACCTGTTGCTGCAGCTTTAGTATCTTGAAGGGTGAAAATACCCTCTTTAGTCTCTGCCAAGTGATGATCTATCCGAAACTTTTCTTTTGCCTCATCAAGTTCGCCACGCAAAAATCCGCAACGCTTTTCCCCTTCGGCATCTATGAACACAACAGCGGTTTCCGCAATGTTTTGTGGTAAAACATTCGTAACGAGATCAAGATGTGGCAAAAAGGCGCAATTTTCCGGCACTAAATCACGTGAATATATCGTAACGTTCGCGCCCATCCTTTTAAGGTGAATGCCGAGCGCCAACGCTGAGCCGATACAATCGCCGTCAGAGTTTACGTGTACCGCGAATAATATCTCGCTGCACTCGCGCAATCTTTTATACATATCCACGTATATGTTAGCTGTCAGACTGTTCATCTTCTTTTTCGTTCTCTTCGCCCTTTATCTGATTTAAAAGGTCGTACACCCTTGAAGCGCGCTCCAGCGAGGCATCAAGGCGAAATCTCAGCTCCGGTGTATGGCGCAAATCCAAAATCTTAGAAAGTGTCATGCGTAAAAATCCGGACGCGTTTACGAGCACGGCAAGGGATTTTTCCCGTTCTTCCTTATCACCGAGCGCGCTGATGTAAATATTCGCGATTTTTAAATCGGGAGTCAGTTCAACATCGGTTATGGAAATCATACCAAGCCGTGGGTCATTTATTTCGCGCAATATGATACTGCTGAGCTCTTCCTGTAAGAGCTTGGACATTCTTTGCTGTCTTGTTGATGCCATATTATTTATCCTTTCGGGCACCTCTAAAAATCTCATTCAGTTGTTTTTGCGGCTATTTTTTCGTGATGCTTTGTCCAATATATTATTACATAACACGCTTAGTATGCGTTTAATATATTGTCCTCGCCTCACAAAAAATTATCTCGCAAACACAACTAAAGCAGGTTTTTATAGATACCCTTATCCCTTTATTCCAAAAATTTCTCGTAAAATAACACTGAACCCATCTTCTTCAGTGCCTGATGTTATAAAAGTCGCGCTGTTTTTTACCGAATCCGGCGCTGTTTCCATCGCAACGGACGTGCCTGCCCACTGTATAGCAGGCAAATCATTTGACGCGTCACCTAAAAATATTACCTCTTCCTGCTTTACATTGTACATATCGGCAACCCGCTTTAATGCTGAACCCTTATCAGCATTTTTGGGCATAAACTCAAGGTATTCAACATTTGAAATAGTAACATAAACACGTTCACCGTATAGCGCCGACAGCTCTTTGTAAAGCTCCTTTATCTTTTCCGGCTCATCTATTATTAACATTTTGGTCGGTAACTTATGACTTGGGAACTCTTTTACTATATTTGCGTACATTCCGGTTCTGTCACCATATAATTTTAACCATTTATCATCACTTTTTGAGTACAAATTATCATCAAAATAGTAATTTAAATGCAGTTTGTTGTTATCACAATACTCTATTAATTCGTTTGGAAAACCTTGCGGCAGAGTGTCTTCGCAGACAATTTTATCATTTTCGTCAACTATCATCGCTCCGTTGTACGCTATGGTCTTTGTGCCTAAATTTAGCTCTTTTACGTACGGAAGCATTGACTTGTACATCCTGCCCGATGCTAAAACTACGATAATTCCGAGCTTTTCAAGCTCCTTTATGGTGCGGTAATTCGCTTCGCTCAGCTTATGCGCGTCATTGAGCGCTGTGCCGTCTAAGTCTGTCGCCACTAATTTATACATAAATACTTTTAATTTACCCTCTCAACTTATTTTTAAATATCTCATTTACCACGCCGGCGTTTGCTTTGCCCTTTGAGGCACGCATAACCTGACCCACTAAAAAGGCGAGCGGTTTGTCTTCGCCATTTTTATATTTTTCGGCAGCGTCCATATTTTGGCTTATCACTTCGTCAACTATCGCCTCAATAGCGCTCGTGTCGGAAATCTGCTCAAAGCCGCGCTCTTTGGCAATCTCTTCAGCTGATTTATCGGGGTTTTCGAGCATTTCAGTGAGTATTTGTCGTCCTTGTCCGCTGTTGATTTTGCCCGAGTCAATCATCTTTAACATCTCTGCTAGGGATTTCCCTGAGAGTGTTATATCTTTAAAGCTTAAGTTATTGTCGTTTAAATAGCGTAAGATTTCGCCCATTATCCAGTTAGCGGTTGTCTTTGCTTTTGCGCCATTTTGAACAGCATCGTCGAGCATTTTCGCGCTTTCAATCTCTACGGAAATAATGTCCGCGTCATTTTTGGAAAGCTCATATTCTGCCATAAAGCGATTTCTCGTCTCGAGCGGTAGCTCGCCGATTTCGTCCTTTATCTCATTTAGCTGTTCAGCGGTAAAGATGACAGGTGGCAAATCAGGATCGGGAAAGTAGCGGTAGTCGTTCGCATCCTCTTTGCTGCGCATGGCTAAAGTGATACCCTTTTCCTCGTCAAAAAGGCGTGTTTCCTGCAAAACCTCCTCACCGGCTTCATATAATTCTGTTTGTCGCTCTATCTCGTACTCTATGGCGCGCTCAACAGTCTTAAATGAATTGAGGTTTTTCATCTCAACACGTTTGTTTAGGTCATCGGTCCCTTTTTTACGTACCGATACATTGGCCTCAAAGCGTATTTGCCCAAGCTCCATTCTTGCGTCAGAGACGTTTAGGTATTTTAAAAGTTGGCGCATAGCTTCACAGTAGGATATTGCTTCATCTATGGAATGTATGTCCGGACCGGATACTATTTCTAAGAGGGGAACACTCGCCCTGTTGTAGTCCGCAAGACTATAGGTGGCGCCACGTTCAGTCGGATGCACCAATTTCCCGGCATCCTCCTCTAAATGGATATCTACAATACTTACACGTTTTGTCTCACCATTGACTTCAAAATCAAAGTATCCGTCAACACCAAATGGTGCGAGCTTTTGAGAAATCTGGTAATTTTTCGGCAAGTCGGGATAATAGTAGTTCTTCCTCTCAAAGAGCGCAGGGGTTGAAACTGTACAGTTACAAGCAAGAGCCACCTTTACAGAGTGTGCTGCCGCCTGCTTATTTAATACAGGCAACGCACCGGGCAACCCAAGGCAAACCGGACAGCAGTTTGTGTTCTCCGGAGATGTAGGGTCAGTTGAACATCCGCAAAAGACCTTACTCTTCGTATTAAGTTCAGCGTGTATTTCAAAACCTATTACCGGTTCATATATAGTACTCATAGTATATATTATACTAAATTTCGCCTGCTTTGTCCAATATATTAGGTGAAAACAGTGGGTTATGTAGATTTATTCATTTTAATTAAGCACAATTATACCAAATTTGCGTAAAAAACAAAAAAAACAGCATTTTTTATAGAAAAAATTATATCATTCATTGCATTTTCATCTTTAAAGTGTATAATTTAGTTAGATAGAGTGATGATACGCATCTGTCAAAAATCATAAAAATGGGGGGAAAATAATATGCGTAAATTAACCTTAATCGTTATGTTGGCAGCACTTACTGCTCTTTTAGTTGTCCCGGCATTTGCTCAGCGTGGTCAAGGCGGCGGACAGCAGGGCGGTGGTCAACAAGGTGGCGGACAGCAAGGTGGTCAGCAGGCACGTGGTGCGATGACCTTTGTGAATACTGCTACAGAAATGTTTATGACAGGGAGTGATATATATCTTTACAACAACAAGACAGTCTATAAGTTGACCGACAAATTAGTTGAAGTTGCAAAGGTATCTCTTGCTACTGAAGAAGAGGCAACAGCAGCAGCCGGTGCTCGTGGCGGATTCAATATGAATATGTTCCAGACCGCGAAATTTATCACTAAAGCTGATGAGGAGGGCGCTCTTTTATTCTTGCTCATTTTAGACGGCGATACCCTTTATAATATTGACCCTGCTACTTTGACTGTTATAGGAAGCGCAAAGCTTACTTTCGTAAGCAATGCCGGCGGAAATAGAATGAATATGGGCGCTATGACCGCGGACAAATTTGAGTGGGCAGGAAATATCCTCTACATTTTAAGACAAAATCAACTTATTTATATTGATTTTGATAAAGATTTTATAAGCGAACCGTACACCATAGCTGCTGAATAATCTGTCTTTTACGTTTTTTCATATTCATTCTGCGGTGTTTAAAGGTTTTTTCTTAATATCGCAGAATGAATTTATATTACAAGGAGCTAAAAAATTATGAGAATTCTTATTATAGAAGACGATGTAAATATCTGTAAAGTTTTGACCAAAGGTCTTTCAAAAGAGTATGAGGTGTTTACGGCCAATGATGGCGATACCGGGCTTGAGATGGCTTTAGACGGCGAATGGGCTGCTATTATCTTAGATATTATGCTTCCGGGCAAAGATGGATATACTATTTGCGAGACATTACGTGAAAAGCGTAACCAAACGCCAATCTTAATGCTCACAGCATGTGATGCTATAGAGCAGAGAGTGGAAGGTCTTGAAATAGGCGCAGATGATTATCTGGTAAAACCTTTTGAATTCAGTGAGCTTAACGCGCGTATTAGAGCGCTTATAAGAAGAAATAAGACGCAAAAAGGGAAGATTTTGACTGCAGCAGACGGAAATCTAGAGATAAATGTTTTAGAGAGAAGAGTAACTGTATACGGCACAGATGTGCATCTCACTTTTCGTGAATATGACCTTTTAAATGCACTGGTTTCAAGCGCCGGAACTCCTCTTACAAGAGATGTGATACAGTATAGGGTATGGAACAATGATGATACTACGTCAAATACTGTTGATGCGTTCATAAAATTGCTCAGAAAGAAGATTGAGCAAGAAGGTAAACCGCAGATAGTCCAAACCATACACGGCGTTGGCTATATGATAAAAAAATAATCGTATAAGAGTTTAGATACAAGCTCAAATATAAAAATCTAAAGCAATGAAATTTAAAAGCATAAGCTCAAAATTATTGATGTTCAATATCTGCCTTTTAGGCGTGATACTGTCTTTATTCATTATAGGTGTCTATTATGCCGTGTCTATTGTTTTGACCGGCAGTATTGACAGACGTCTTGTTGAAGCTGCCAATTTTGAGCGACGTAGATATGTGAATACTGCGCCATTTTTAAATCAACCGACCGGCAGGCCAAGCAGAACTCAAGAACAGCCGGTTCAACCGAGGAGCAGTCAACGTTTTTACAGATTAACAACTGTTTTTGATGTTGACGGAAATCAAGTGTTGTTGCAAAGTGGACCGGATACAGCATTTCCGGTCTTTGATAAGCCAACGTTTTTAAAAGCAATTAAAACCGGACGTGGACAGTTTACGACTATAAAAAATCCTGATAAAGATGATGGACACCCTACACTCCTTCGGGTTTACTATGAGCCGCTGGCCGGTGAAACTAATAAGGTAATACAGGCAGTTGTATCTTATGATGAGACAGCGCAAGCAACAAGGTCACTGTTTACTCTTTTGATAATACTCTTACCTGTAGGATTAGTGCTTGCGTATATGGCAGGGTACTTTTTTACGCACCGCACTTTAACGCCGATTAATGAGATTTGTGACGAGGCAAAACATCTAAACCCTGAAGATTTGTCATTGCGCCTTCCGGTAAATGGTACTGATGAATTTGCTGAGCTTTCTACGACCATAAATGAGATGCTTACAAAGGTGGAAGCAGGGTATAAGCAGCTCGAAGAGAGTTATAAGCGCGAAAAGAGATTTACAGCAGATGTCTCACATGAGCTTAGAACACCGCTTACAGCACTAAAAGCCCAAAGCTCACTCGCGAAAAGCTGCGATATGTCAATTGATGAATATCAAGAAGCTATAGAAATTATTGACAGCTCAGCGAATAAGACAATAACAATTATAAATGATCTTCTTCTGCTCGCGCGTTCTGACAGTGGTCAGACAATTTTAACTATTGGTGAAGTGGAGGTAGCGGAGCTAATAGATGATGTTATTTCTACTTTGCCTATAGCAAAGGAAAATTATAATTTAAAGATTAGTATATCAGAATATGTTTCGCAACTTATGGGGGATTACACTTCACTTTATCGGCTTTTTACCAATCTTTTGACTAATGCGCTTAAATACACAAAAGAGGGTGGAGATATTACGGTAAACATTTTCCCTAATGAATCTGCTGATAAGATTATCTTTGAAATAGAAGATACCGGTATAGGTATTCCTAAAGAGGATTTAGAGCATATAACCGACCGCTTTTACCGTGTTGACAGAGCGAGAACTAACAATAATGTCGGAGGCAGTATAGGACTTGGGCTCTCTATCTGTAAGAGTATCGTTTTAGCACATAATGGTTGTATGAGATTTGAAAGTGAACAGGGCAAAGGCACGAAAGTTACAGTGACATTACCTATAAATAATACTAATTTGGAAAAAGGAAACGATTGATGAAAAGAGTTATGAAAAAAGTATTTGCAGCAGCGGTTTTAGCTTGCATTGTCTATTCGGCATTTGGTGTTGAGTACACCATAAAAGAGTGTGTTGATATTGCGGTTTTGAACAACAAAGCGTTGTCTCAAAGTAACGATAAACTTTCTGAGGCAAAAGAGCGATTGAAACAAGCAAAGGGAACGCAACTTCCAACAGCTTCTGTTGGTGGCTCGGCAAGATACGGAAGTTCAACAGATGATGAGATTGTGGCAGGCATTTCTGCTGATTTGGCTTATGAGTTTTTTGATGGTGGCTTGCGTGGCGTTAGTATAAAATCTGCACAAATCGGCGTTGATCAAGCAGAAGAGAACTATAGAAGAGCTTTGCAAACACTCATATTTAATGTTGCCGGCGCTTATATTGGTGTTATAAAAGCTGATGCTTTGCTCGGCGTTTCTGAACAGAAAATTAGATATAATGAAGAACAAATAGAGATGATTAAGGCAAGGATAGAAGTTGGAGATGCTCCGCAAGCTGACCTTTACCCTTTAAGAGCAACACTTGCAAACAGCAATGTAGATTTACTTACGACTAAGAATAATAGCAGGACAGCAAGAATAACCCTGTTTACCTATATGGGAATAGGCAATATTGATGACTTTAAAGCATTACCGCTCGGTGAAGTTGGCAACATAACGGTTCCTGAAAAAGATGTAATGTACAGTTTAGCGCTTAAAAACAGCAGTGATGTGCGTTTGGCTGATATGTCTATAGAGTCTTCGCGGCTCTCTTTAAGGTCTACTGAAATATCTCAATCTCCTATTCCGACTATAACTGGTAAGGTTTCGCAACCGCTCTATAACTATAATGGCGGAGGCGCAACTTCATACGATACTACTTATGAAATATCAGTTGGTGCTTCTTGGAGCTTCTTTACCGGTGGCTCAAATGAGGCAAAGGTGAAGGAGAAAAAGATAAGCTTGGGTTCATTAACAACTGCTAAAGAAGAAGTTTTGGAAACCTTGAGCTATGATTTGGATAAAGATTATTTAGATATTGCATACGCTTACGAAAAGATTAATGCTGCGCGCGAAGGTGTTACAGCTGCGCGAACAAACTTTGATGCTCAAAATGAAATGTATAAAAATGGGCTCGCCACAGCAATAGATTTGCAAAACGCAAGCATATCTTTGGCTACAGCTGAAAATAACTTGGTAACAGCGCAAAATGACTTTTGGCTCAGCTATCTCGCTATTTATCATACTGTAGGGTTGATAGATGATGATTTAAATAACAATACACTTTTAAGGGAGTATAATGGTGAATAAGAAGAAAGATAATACAAAGAAGATTATCATTATTATTGCTATTGTTGCAGTGCTCATAATAGTCGCGGCGATTATTTTCAGTAAACGTCCAAAGGGCGAAGAGCAAGCTAAGCCGATGGTAGTAAAGGTAATGCGCGACAATATACAGACAACTATCTCTGAAACCGGTGTTATTGAACCGTCAAGGACTGTTGATGTTAAATCAAATATTGGTGGCGAAGTTGTTGAGTTGAATGTTGACGAAGGAGATATGGTACAAGCAGGGCAACTCATTGCAAGGATTGATCCTTCAGATGCACAGAGTACTGCTCGTCAAAGTATGGCAGAGCTTGAGAGCGCGAAAAGCCGTGTTAATCAAGCACAGATAAATTTAGAGCTTACAAAACAGCAACTCCCAACTCAGATATTGCAAGCGCAAAATGCTCTTAATGCTTCAATGTTAAAGTTGGAGCAGTCAGAAAAGTCGCTTGCCGTACAGATAGAAACAACAAAAGCAGCTATAAAAGCAGCTGAACAGAAAGTACATACTGCAAAGTTAAAAGTGGATCAAGCAAAGGTAGAAGCAGACCAACAACCGGCTATCACTAAGGCAAATATTGATAAAGCAAATGCCTCACTTCAGTCCGCAAAGAGCGCACTTAATAATGTGAAAGCAAGCGCTACTCCACAAAAATTGACGAGCGCACAGACAGCTTATAATCAAGCGCTTTCAGCAGACACGCAAGCACAAAAGGATTTATCCCGTCAAGAAGAGCTTTTGAATAAAGGGTACGTAGCACAGAGTGTAGTAGATGCTGCACGCGAAAAAGCTAATAATACAAAGTCCACACTTCTTAGTGCTACAGAACGCCTTACAACTGTAAAGGTTGAGATTCAAGAGGATGTTACTTCAGCAGAACTTGCTGTAAAGCAGGCAGAGCTCTCTTTAGAAACTGCTAAGCTCGGCGACATAGATGTGACTATCAAAAAGAACGCTTTAGCAACAGCTCAAGCTGAATACAGCTCTGCTCTCGACTCTTTGGAGGTGGCAAAAGCAAATGCACTTCAAGATGAGATAAAAGCAAAAGATATTTTGGTTGCAAAGGCAAATGTTGTAACAGAACAGGCAAATTTAAAGAATGCGCAAGCACAACTTAAAAAGACCAATATAAGTGAAGGAGATGTTTTACAAGCACAGGCAGCAGCTGTAAAGGCGGCAGCACAAGCAGAAAACTCCATAACGCAGTTAAATTATACGACTATCATTTCGCCAACCAGCGGCATTGTGCTTACTAAGGGCGTTGAACAGGGAACTATCGTTAGCGGCAGTAAAAACGCTTCTGCGGCATCAACGACAGTTGTAACCATTGCTGATATCAGCAAAATATATGTTACCGTGAATATTGATGAAACTGACATTGCAAACATTAAGATGGGGCAAAAGGTGAATGTTACAGTTGATGCTTACCCTGACGAAGAGTTTGTAGGGCAGGTCGTGAAAATATCTCCAACCACAACTACTGAGCAGAATATTACAACTGTTCCTGTTAAGGTACTTATAAATCAAGCTGATGCGAAATTAAAGCCCGGCATGAACGCTACTTGTGACTTTATCTTAGAAGAGCGCGCAAATGTACTTTGTGTGATAAGCAGAGCTGTTCAGCGTGACGATACCGGAAAGCAGTACGTTTTAGTCAAGAAGGGTGATAAAGAGGTGAAAACACCTGTTCAGACCGGACTGGTCGGAGCTTCTAAGACTGAGATTTTGAGCGGCGTAGAGCTTGGTGCCGAGATTGTGATACCTGTTCGCGAAGGTGTGAGTGGTATGGGCAGCGGTATGATGCAACAAGGTGGAAACCAAAGCGGTGGCGGCGGCAATAGGAGCGGCGGCAATCGAAGTGGCGGCGGTGGCGCGACAAGAATGATGATGCGCTAGCGTTATAAAGTAAGAAAAGATATTATGATACAAGTTGAACATTTACAAAAAACATACCATATGGGAACTCAAGAGGTAAAGGCGCTTCGCGGTGTGACTTTGTCTATCGGGGAAGGTGAGTTTGTCGCTATTATGGGCCCTTCGGGAAGTGGCAAAAGTACATTTATGAATATTCTCGGGTGCTTAGATAAGCCCACTGGAGGAACCTATATTTTAGATGGTGAACATGTTGACGGCTTGACCGATGATGAGCTTTCCAATGTTAGGAATCAAAAAATAGGGTTTGTTTTTCAGTCATATAATCTTATACCCCGAAAAAATACGTTAGAGCAGGTGGTGTTGCCTTTAAAATATAACCCGAATATCCCGCATCATGAGCATTATGAGATAGCGAAAGAGGCTCTTAAAAAGGTGAGTCTGCTTGACCGACTTGACCATAAGCCAACCGAGATGTCCGGCGGACAGCAACAGCGAGTAGCTATAGCAAGATCTTTAGTTTGTGACCCCAAAATTATCTTTGGCGATGAGCCGACCGGAAACCTTGATACAAGAACATCCGAAGAGATTTTAGCGATATTTCAGGAGCTAAATGACGAAGGGAAAACCATAGTAATGGTGACCCATGAAGAGGATGTTGCGCATCATGCTAAGAGAATTATCCGCTTTAAAGACGGACATTTAGTCTTTGACGAGCCGGTGACGGAAAGGGTTAATGCTCTTGATGTTTTAAAGACTTTGCCGCTCTTTGACGAAGATGATGAAGAGGAAATAGTTGGCTGATTTTTTTGTTGTTCTGTTATTTAGGAAATTAAACGATGACGATTTTTGAAACAATGCAGGTAGCATTTGAAGGAATATCCGCAAATAAGACGAGGTCGATTTTGACAGCTTTGGGCGTTATTATCGGTGTTGCCGCGGTGATTGCCATGCTTGCTATAGGAAACGGCGCAAAGCAGCAGACAGAAGAGCTTATGGAGCGTATAGGCACGAACGTTATCTCTGTTTTCCCGGGAAGACAGAGTGGGCGAGTTTCCGGCGGTTTTGGAAGTGCGCAAATTTTAAAGCCGGATGACTTGGATTATATTTTGGCTAACTGCCCGGCAGTTTTGGCAGTAGCTCCTGAAGTATCAAGCAATTCACAGGTGAAATTTGCAAACCAAAATACTAATACATCCGTACTCGGCACAACGCCGGATTATCTTATTATGCGAAATTACTCTGTTGAGCGTGGGCGTACATTTTACGCTGAAGATGTTACGGAATTTGCGCAAGTAGCGCTTTTAGGGCCAACAACCGTGACAAACCTCTTTGGCGAAGCAAACCCAATCGGCGAAACTATCAAGATACGCGGAAGAAATTATGAGGTTATCGGTGTTTTAAAATCAAAGGGAGCGGGGAGCGGTTGGAGCGACCCTGATGACCAGATAATAATACCATATACCACAGCTATGCGTAAACTGGCGGGTACTCGTTATATACGCTCAATAAATGTGCAGGCAAAGTCTTATGAGCTATTAAATGATGCGCAAACTCAGGTTGATAGTGCACTTCGCGAAAAGCACGACCTTGATGCTGAGAGCGAGAGCATAAGGATTATGAACCCATCCGAATTTATGGCGAGTATGGAGCAGAGCAATAAGACATTTACTATGCTTTTAGCGAGCATCGCATCCATTTCACTCATTGTCGGTGGTATCGGTATTATGAACATTATGCTCGTATCGGTTACCGAGCGCACGCGTGAGATAGGTATCCGTATGGCGCTTGGCGCAAGGCGACGAGATGTGTTGCTTCAGTTTTTGATAGAGTCTTTGATACTCTCTTTAATCGGTGGGTTGATTGGTGTTATGCTCGGATTTTTGGCAGCATATCTGGTCAATAAATTCTCCGATTTTCAGTCTTTGGTTGTTATGTCATCGGTATTTATGTCCTTTGGTTTTGCTGCCATTGTTGGTGTGGTTTTTGGCATCTCACCGGCATATAAGGCATCAAAGCTTGATCCGATTGACGCATTGAGATATGAGTAGCATACATTTGTATTAGGAGGTGTTAGCTATGAAAATTAAAAACAAAATTCCTTACATTATCATTGGTTGCATAGTGCTGTTGTCAGCCGTGCTTGCGGTTTCTGTTTACGCTGTTAAAGGTGGTTTTGAAGGCATAGGGAAAACAAAAGAGGGCAGAGTTGTTGCCTCAACACGAGAACGTGATAAAACGACGCAGAATCCTGACAGGTTATCAGCGAACAATGATGCTAAATTGTCGGACGAAAAAAAGGATGATGATAAAGCTCAAGATAAATCGGACGAAAAAGATTCAGCGCAAACAGCTCAAGATAAAGCAACTGACAAGAGTGATACTCCGAGCGCAAGAAATGCTGATAATGCGCAAAGACCAAGCCAAAACGGTAATCGCCCGAGCACCGGTGGTCAGCGTGAAGGTGGTCAGCGCGGCGCAGGCAATTTTGGAGGCATAATGTCAGTGAATCAGCTGATGGAAGCTAAACTTATTGATAAGGCGCAAGCCACAAAGATAATAGCTGTGCTTGAGAAGTATAAATCCAAAGATGTCAACGGTGACAATATGACAGCGCTTAACACTGAGGTTGAAAAACTTATTACCACAAGCCAAAAAGATCATTTGAAAAAGCAAGCAGAAGAGCGACAAAAAGCGTTTGAAGAGCGCCGTCAGAACAGAGAAAATAATGGAAATTCTCAGCCACAAGAGCGCCAACCGCGTGGGCAAGCAAATAGTGGAGAGAGAAGAGAGCGCCCGGCATTTAATGGTAATGGTAGCAATGGCGGAAATGCACAAGCACCATCACAAGAGAATATGAATGCTCGGTATAAAGAGCGTTTGCAAGATATGATAGACGAACTTAAAAAGATTAAGTAAAACCCAAAAAAAAATCTCCTTTTTTAGACCCATTGTGGTATTTTCACAATGGGTCATTTTTACAAAATAAGGAGTAAAAAACTATCAGCCAACCTTTTTTGGCATAAACAGATGGCTGTTCATATAATTGAGGGTGTTAAAGTTACCTGCAAGCCCTGCATCTGCTACAACTTCATTCTGAACATTTGAACATAGGGTGGAATGCCTACCGGAAATAGTGTTATCTATTAACGTATTATCTTTGACGTGTGTATTGTTCCAAAGCACGGAGTTTGAGATTTCGGAGTTTTTCCCAATATCACAGTTGTCGCCCAGTGTAACATAAGGACCGATGACGCAATTTTCTTTGATTTGCACATTTTTCCCGAGCATAACCGGCTTTATGAGAGTAACATCTTCCGGGAAACGTATCGGCTCTTCTGCAAATACACCATCCATGACCTCTTCAACCTTGCTGCATTGTGGCATTATTTCCTTATGGTCAAGGATATATTTGTGTGTTGCCAGATAATCTTCGCATGTTCCAAGGTCACTCCAATACATATCTTCCCTGTATGTCATCATTTGAAGACCATTATTTAAAATATTTGGAAATACCGTTCTCTCCAGCGAAACTGCGCCATTAGGTATCTCTTTTATAAGTTCTCTTTCCAGCATATATATACCGGCATTTATCTCCCTTTCCTGCGGCAAGATAATCTCCGGCTTTTCCATAAAATTTGTTATATACCCGTCGTCATCAGTTAGCACTACTCCAAAGCGTAAAGGGTTTTCCACTTCTTTTATGGTTAAAGTGGCATATGAGTTATGTAAATTATGAAAGTTACGTAAACGTATATAATCTAATGATGAAAAAATGTCTCCGTTTAATACGAGTACATTATCTGTTTCCATATATTGTGAAGCGTATTTTATAGCACCACCGGTGCCGAGCGGCTCATCTTCGTGCGCGAAAATAACTTCAGCATCAAATTTAAATTTGCGGAAATTTTCGAAAAACACATGGGTATTATGCCCGACAGAAATGATAATCCTGTCGTAGCCGCTGTCGATAAGCTTGTAAATCAAGCTCAAAATGAATGCCCTGTTGGTTAGTGGTATTAATGGTTTTGGCAGATGTTTAGTTAAGGGCATAAGGCGTGTACCTTTGCCACCTGCAAGTATAATAGCTTCCATAGCATAATTATACTTTATTTTTAAGCGTAAAATTGTTCATAAAATCGTACAATTTTAAGAGGTAAACGGGAATATGAGTGGAAAATTTTAATAAGAGGAAGATAAATGAGATCGGCTTGGGTTGAAGTTAATTTAAAAGCTATAGAGGAAAATACGAGAATTATTAAGGAGCTTGTGGGGGAGCAAGTCAATGTATTATCTGTTGTCAAAGCAGATGCGTACGGTCATGGACTTGTAAATAGCGCGCTTGCGGCTATCCGCGGCGGTGCTGACCTCTTAGGCGTGGCTATAGTTGAAGAGGCGCAAAATCTTCGCAGTTCAGGCATTACCAAGCCAATTTTGATATTAGGTTGCGCGTTTAAAGACCAAGCAGCAGATATTTTGGAAGTGGATGCCAGCGCTGTTGTGAGCTATGAGGATTGCGTTTGCGCGCTCTCTAATGTTGCTCTGGAGCAAGGTAAGGTGGCTCGCGTACATGTTAAGGTAAATACCGGAATGGGGCGTGTTGGCGTGCGCTATGACGATGCAGCGGACTTTATTGAGCGTGTATCAAAAGTGCCAGGTATTGAGCTTGAGGGTATTATGACCCATTACGCGACAGCTGATTACGATGACCATACCTCGCTAAATACCCAATACGAGCGTTTTGTCGCGGTTTTGGACGAGGTTAAGCGACGAGGGATAACTGTTAAGTATATCCACTCCGCAAATAGTGCGGCAATAATGTTTCATCCCAAAACTTACTTTAACACCGTGCGCCCGGGCATCATGACCTATGGGCAATTACCGGTGCCTATCGCCTCGGATGTTCCTCCGCAGCATATAGCGGAAGATCGTGCGCCGTTTTCGTCGGGCAAGGGCAAAGATAAGAGGCTTGACCTTGCGAAGTTGCGCTTTATCTCCCCTGAAGATTTGGTTGACAATAAATTATTTACCGTAAAGCTTCAACCGGCGCTCTCACTAAGGGCAAAAGTTGTGCAGGTGATGAAGCTAAACAGCGGCGATGCCGTGGGTTATGGTTTAACATATAGGGCCACTCGCGACAGTATATTTGCGCTCCTTCCCATAGGTTATGCGGACGGCGTTTCAAGATCCCTTTCCAATAGCGGATTTGTGCTTATAAACGGTCAGCGCGCGCCGATAGCTGGCAGGGTGAGTATGGATCAGACGATTGTGGATATCACCGATATCCCGCAAGTAAAAGTGGGGGATGTGGCAACTTTAATCGGCACGGACAATGACGAGAGTATAACAGCTTGGGAGGTTGCGCTCACCATGCGAACGATAGTACACGAAGTCTTATGTACTTTGGGCGCGAGATTGCCCAGAATGTATAAGTTTTAGCAATGTTTGAAGATCTTAAAAGGTGTGACGGCTGTACGCAGTGCGCTATAAAGTGCGTTGATAAGGTGAATTTTAGTCGCTTTGAGTATGAGCGTGTTGTTGAGTTTTTAAGGAAAAGCGACGATAAAGAGAATATTTTACGGATTTTAGAGCAGAATAAGACACGGGAATGGTTTGAGGACATCACCTTTGATGTTTGCGTTTTTTTGGATAACAGGAACGACTTTTGCGTGATTTATCCCTACCGTCCGCTCATCTGCCGGCTCTTTGGTATAGTTCGTCATTTGCCTTGTCCTATCGGTGAGATAACCGAGTTTGTTGATACAAGCGAAATTATCAGCGATTACACACGCGAAAATGAACTTGATACTTTTAGCAATTGGATGGCACGTGATAATATTTTCAACTTTGAAGACCTTCTTGGCGGAGATTTTCATAGATATTATGAGGTTTAAAATATGCGCGCTGTAGTGCAAAGGGTTTTATCAGCGTCTGTTGTGGTTGAGGGGAAAATAACAGGCGAAATAGAGAGCGGTATTTTGGTTTTGGTCGGAATTGAAGATGACGACCAAGATGCGGATATCGCTTACATAGCGGAAAAGCTCGTCAATTTGCGGATATTTGATGACGCGGAGGGCAAGCTGAACTTATCGGTAAAAGATATAGACGGAAAGGCACTTATAGTTTCGCAGTTTACCCTGCTGGGGGATGCGCGCCGCGGCAGGAGACCGAGCTATATAGCGGCGGCACGTCCCGAAAAGGGCAAGGAATATTATGAGAAGCTCTGCGCTCAAGTTGTGGCGTTAGGTGTCACGGTGGAGCAAGGGATTTTCCAAGCAGATATGCGGGTTTCACTCGTAAATGATGGTCCGGTGACCATACTGTTAGACAGTAAAAAAGTTTTTTAAAGAGGAATAAAAGAATGGCAAAATACGCGATAGGTATCGATTTTGGCACATTATCCGGGCGCGCAGTTTTAGTTGACGTGTCAAACGGAAAAGAGATAACTGACAGCACATTTGAGTACACCAATGCTGTTATGGACGAAAAATTGCCGAGCGGTGTTAAGCTCGGACATGACTGGGCTTTACAAGACCCTATGGATTATTTGAGGGTGTTGGAAATTACCATTCCGGCGGTTTTGAGTTCCGCAAACGTAGCGGCGGAAGAGGTGATAGGTATCGGGATTGACTTTACCGCTTGTACAATGCTGCCAACCACGGCTGACGGCACGCCGTTTTGTTTTATGGACGAGTGGAAAGAGAATCCGCACGCGTGGGTTAAGCTTTGGAAGCATCACGCAGCGCAGCCTGAGGCAAATAAGATTAACAGCATAGCAAAAGAGCGAAACGAGGAATTTTTGGCACGCTACGGCGGCATTATCTCCTCGGAATGGATGCTTGCCAAAGTATGGCAGATATTAGACGAAGCTCCGGAGATTTATGGTGCTGCTACGCGCTTTATTGAGGCCGCCGATTGGGTGATTTGGCAGTTAACCGGGAATGAGCGCAGAAATAGCTGTACTGCAGGTTATAAGGCGCTCTGGAGCAAAGAGAGCGGATACCCAAGCCGCGATTATTTACGCGCGCTTGACCCGAGATTAGAGAATCTGGCAGAGGAAAAACTCTCTTTGGACATTTACCCGCTCGGAAGCAAAGCAGGGGAGCTGACAGAGGAGATGGCAAAGCGCGTTGGGCTTAAGGCAGGCACAGCGGTTGCTGTTGCTAATGTTGATGCTCATGTTGCAGTGCCGGCATGTACGGTAACAGAGCCGAACAAGATGGTGATGATTATGGGGACGAGCATCTGCCATATGGTTTGCGGCACGGAAAGCAAAATAGTCCCCGGTATGTGTGGCGTTGTTGAAGACGGCATTTTGCCCGGATATTTTGGTTTTGAGGCAGGGCAGAGTGCGGTTGGCGACATCTTTGCGTGGTTCACGGACAATATGGTTCCTGCTGAGTACAAAGAGCAAGCAGAAAAGCTCGGCATAAGCGTGCATCAACTCTTGACAGATAAGGCGAATAAGCTAAAACCGGGTCAAAGTGGCTTGCTTGCGCTCGATTGGCATAACGGCAATCGTTCGGTTTTGGTCGATACTGACCTTACGGGAATGATTTTGGGGCTTACTTTGCAGACAAAGCCGGAAGAGATTTATCGCGCTTTGATTGAGGCAACAGCATACGGCACGGCAACGATTGTAAATACCTTTGTTAAGTACGGCGTTGATATTGACGAGATTTACTGTTGTGGTGGTCTGGCTGCCAAGAACCCGATGCTCATGCAGATTTACTCTGACGTGACAGGAAAACCGATGCTCATAAGCGACAGCAATCAGACTCCGGCGCTCGGTTCTGCTATGCAGGCCGCGGTTGCTGCAGGGGCTGTGAATGGCGGCTATGACACTATAAAAGATGCTGCCGATAAGATGGCACGCGTTAAAGAGCAGAAATATACGCCAATCCCCGAAAATCAGGCAGTTTACGCAAAATTGCTTGAAGAATACACGATACTTCACGATTACTTTGGACGTGGTGAAAATAATGTAATGAAACGACTTAAAAAAATTAAAGCTGAAGCTTAATCTTTACTTTATAGTTTTTTCAAAATAAAATAGGAATCGGTAACAGTTACCGATTCCTATTTTTTTAAAATATACAAATAATGTAGAGAATATTTGACAAACGCGCGTAAAAGGCGTATAATTATAGTATGAATAATGAGAAGCAAGGGCTGGATTTAACAACGGGTAATGTGCCTATATTGCTTTTGAAATTTGCGCTTCCGATGTTGGTTGCCGGATTTTTACAGATGGCAAACATTTTTATTACCACAATATACGTTGGCAGATTACTCGGTGATACCTGCCTTGCGGCAGTTACTATGAGCATGCCGATTATATTCGTGCTTATCGCTATATCAAACGGTTTTACCTTAGCGTGCAGCGTACTTATCTCGCAGCACATGGGAAGAAAAGATTATATAAAGACCGAGAGGATAGTGCAGACTTCAACACTTTTGATAATTATCATTAGCTTATGCATTTTTACTATCGGGCAGATTTTTACACCACTTATCTTAAAAGCACTTGGCGCAGAAGGAGAAGTTTTGCGCCTGTCAATAAACTTTATGCGTATTTTATGGTTTGCCATACCCTTTATAACTATTCAAGCGCTTTATACTGCTATGCTTCGCGGCATTGGAAACTCAACGACAGCACTCTATTTTCAATCAATAAGTATAATTATAGTGCTCATATTTATGCCACTTGTTATTGGCGGGTCAGCAGCTCTTAATTTGCCGGCATTTGGCTTTGAAGGTGGCGCTTTTGTCATGGCGGCCGCGTCTGTTATCTCAACTATAGCCATGGGCATCCATATGCAGATAGCAAAATATAGGGTCTCACCAAATTGGAAAGAGCTGTATATGCGGAAATCGATACTAAAATCTCTGACAAAAATAGGTCTCCCGGCAGCTCTGCAGCAAGCGATAGTCTCTATAGGTATGGCGGTTGTTCTGGGCATAGTGGCAAATTACGGTAAAGAGGTTATTGCGGCATATGGTGTTGCAAGCCGCATAGATAATCTCGCGTTTTTGCCGGCAATGTCCATAGGTATGGCTATCGCGTCACTTACGGGGCAAAATCTCGGCGCCGGCAAGGTAGATAGGGTGAACACCATCTTTCAGTGGGGTATGCTCTACTGTCTCGTGTTTACGCTTACAGCTTCAGCTTTGGCATATTTTGTTCCACATATAATATTGACCCCATTTTTAAAAGAGGATGAGAGCGCAGAAGTTTTGCGTGTCGGCATAAGTTACTTAAAAATAGTCGGGCTCGCTTATCCGTTTTTTGCACTCACTTTTATCAGTAACGGCGTCATAAACGGAGCGGGAAAGACTATAGTTATCACTATTTTATCCCTTTTCAACCTCTGGATTTTGCGTGTGCCTCTCGCATGGTATTTATCAAATAGGATGGACAGCGAGGTCGGCATATGGTATACGCTTGCGATAAGCTTTGCTTTTGCTTCTATTTTGAGCTTTTTGTATTACAAATTTGGCAACTGGAAAAAGGAATTTATTAAAAAAGAGGAGCCAATTTCAGAGATTGTAAACGTATTATAGCTGTTTGTTATAAAAAAGGGTTTACCTAATCTTGAAACTTTGGTATAATAAAAGTATCTAATATTATATCTAATAAAAAAATGTTCTTTTAGAATAATTAAAATAATGATTTTACTTTTATGCTTTTTGCTTAAAAGTATGGTAGAACTCTAACTTATAGAAAAGGAGTGTACGCGTCAAGATGGGAAAATTAAAATTAACTTTAATTATGGCAATAATGCTTGTATCATTTTTGCCGGCATTTGCTTTTGAGCTCGTAACAGGAACGCCCATAAACCTTCTTGTGACAGTTTCAAAGTTGGTTGCAGCACCGAGTGAGCAGATAAATGTTACAGTGACTTCAAGTGATGAAGATTATGAAGTGGACGAGTACGGGTATGTGAAGAGAAAAATTACCGATCCCGTTACTGTAGCAACAACAGCCAGCGGAGGTACGCTTGCAAAAAATACAACAAACGGAAATGTCACAACTTACAGATGGACTGCACCTAAAAATCCCGGACATTATCTCTTGACATTTACCTCAACTGATAGTGGTAAGCACGCAGGAGATGCTCCGCAGACTAAAATACTTGAAATTACCGTAAAGAATAATTTAGGACAGACAGGCGCCGGTAATCTGACCCTTACTACCAGCACTAAGAAGGTCACTTTGGGAAACAGAAACGTTAATGTAACCATAACAGCTTCATTACGTGGCACTGATATAGCCGGTAAGCGTGTCGATTTTATGACAACAAACGGCATTATAGCTGCTCCGTTTGGACTGACTAATGCAAATGGGCAAGTTGTTGCTACGTTGACTATCCCACAGAGCACTCCGGTAGGGTCTATTACAATTGTTGCAACTACAGAAACTGCGGTTGCCCAAGCGTATGTACAGGTGGAAAAGGGCATACCAACGGTAAATATCCCACGTCCTCCGATAGGAGTTTTGCCGGCACCTACTTTACCAAATTATCGTCCCGATTTTTTGATAAGTATAAGCCCTTCAAGCATCCCTGCTGATGGCAGAACGCAGGCAAATGTTGAGGTTCGCATAGTTGATGCGAGAGGACTGGGAGTTTTTCGACAAACAGTTACCTTTAGCGTACTTGGCGGAATAAGCGTAAACCCAATGCGCGTGTTGACAGATATAAATGGCTTTGCAAGAACCAATATAACTGCGGCAAATATTCCTGTAAGGGCTTTGGTTATGGCGCAAGCAGGCGCCCAGCGAAGCTTTGCCGAGATAACCTGTTTTGACCCGCAAACAGGAGGGCAGACAGAGGAGCAAGCAACAAAGCCGGTAATTCACTTAACTGCAAGCCAGTCCGTAGCTCCGGCTGACGGCGAATCAAAGATAGATATTCAATGTCTCGTTTTGACCGAAGATAACTTTGCGATACCTGAAAAGCGTGTTACATTTTCTGCATCAGCAGGTACACTCAGCGCTGCAAATGTTTTGACTAACGGCTCAGGCGTCGCGTTGGTTGAGCTTACTGCGCCGAACAATCCGGCAAACGCTATTGTTACAGCGCAGATTGACGGCATTGTTGCAGTTGTTAATATTACCTTTGAAAATGTGCATATAAATACCGGATTTTTGCCTGACTTAGAGGTACTGATGACGAGCAACTCAAATCTTATGAGCGAAAATCTGAGTGTTGTTGAAAATGCGATGGCTAATGGACTGACAAGAAGGATAGCCAACTATATAGCGAATAACGGCACGCTTTTTAGTCATGATCTTTCGACAACCGGAAATATACTTACAAATAGTGAAGGCAAGGGTTTTGGTGTCGTGAAGGTTGACGAAGACGGAACGCTGACGGTGATTAAATTTATTGACGATAAAGAGGTGATTGCCGGCACTTATAAGGTCGCAAGAGGTCTTATAGTAAAGGAGGCGTATTACGCTGAAGATAGCCAAAATATTGCAGTGTTACTGGCCAGAGTTAATGATACTATCCCCACACTTCTCTTCTTTGAAAATGAAAACCCCTCACCGGTGTTAGAGCTTTCAGGAGAAAAGTTAAAGGCATTACCGGTGGTATCTTTAGCCAAAAACGGAACTCTTGGTATAGCGCAAGAGGGCGGGAATATAAGTATATATGACCTTAAAGGGGAGCTTGTAACAGAAGCAGTGTTACCTAATACCGAACAAAAAATAGTGGCACTTAGATTTACTCCAATGGGAGCAAGATTTATCGTTGTTACCGAATCTGCGCTAGGAAACACGGTTTACGTTTACACGGCAGCAACCCTTGTCTTAACGCATACGATAAATAGTATCCCCATCACCTTTATCGGCACTGCTGACAGCGGTCTTATGATAAGCGGAAATGATGGCTATGGCAGATTTTATAACTTTAACGTTGGCCGCTTTATCTGGCAAGTTTTCGGCAATGTAACTGCTTTTATGGCTGAAGAAGGTGGTGCGCTTATGGCTGTTATCCCGACTCAGACTCCGGCAGAGACCATTATAGCTATAGCGCTTCTTACTGATGGCACAGTTTTAAGGAGTCAAGCATTCCCTGAACTTGGTAAGGTTATCGCTTTTATGAAGGCAAATCAGTACGGAAAATACGGCGTTATTGTCAGCGACAGAATAATGAGATTTTTGCCTTAAAATGGATTTTATGACAAAGAGCAAAATAGCGGTTGTTGGTGCAGGAAGTGTCGGTTCCTTGGTTGCCCTTCGCCTGTTTGAGTGCGGAAACGATGCCTTTTTGTACGACTATAACTCGGTGCGGGCAGAGAAAATATCACAACAGTTGGAGCTTCTGCCTTTAGGTGAAGACGAGCCAAAGAAGATACGCATACCCGTATTAAGCGATAAAGATCGCCTGCGCGAGGCTAATATAGCGGTGGTAGCTGTAAAATCTTACTCTCTTTTGAGCGTGATTGAGCTGTTAAAAGAGGTGTTAAACCCCGATTGTTTAATAGTTACCCTGCAAAACGGTTTGTCAGTACGCCCGCTCTTTTTGGAAAGCTTTGACTCTTCTCGCGTTTACTCAGCAGTAACTAATATTGGGGCAAATAAGTTGAGTGATACACTTGTTAAAGAGACAGGGCAGGGGATTACTTATTTGGAAAAGAAGGAATATTCTGCTGCTATTTCCTCCTTACTAGCAAATAGCGGTTTTACTGTTGAGCTTGCAGAAGATATTTCCAGAATCATTTGGCAAAAAGCAGCTATAAATTGCGCTATCAACCCGTTAGGTGCTATTTTGCAGCTTAAAAATGGCGCACTGGCTGAAAATACTGAACTTTTAACGCTTATGAGTGATATTGCCGGAGAAGTTGAAGAGGTAGCACGTGCAGCAGGGCATGATATTTCGCAAGATTGGACTAGGACATTGGCGGAAATATGCGTAAAAACCGCTGAAAATTATAACTCAATGGCGCAAGATGTTCAGCGCGGAAAGAAAACCGAAATTGATGCCCTAAATGGTGCTGTCTGTAAAACTGCTGAAAAATTATCTTTGAAAGCCCCTCTTAACAGCGCGTTTGCTGCACTTGTACGAGCGCTTTAATTAAAGAATACATAAATAAAAAAGAGCGTGTAATACGCTCTTTTTTGTTTTCAATTTAGATATGAACTTTATTTTGCAGACTTGTATTGTGCCATAGCAACTCTTACACTGCTTCTTATAGCATCAGCTTCAGTATAGTTTGGTGAAATAAACCTTGTCTGCTCTGCTAATTCTTGATATGTAGCGCCTGTTTCAGTTCCGGCGATTGGGAAATCGCGGTATTCTATGCGGCGGTCAATTATTTCGTTCATTTCACGTTCCATACCTGCTAGTGCATAAACTAAAGCCGCACTTTGTCTTAAGGATTTACCGTTATGGTTTTCGCCTTTAAGGCAAGCTATTTGATTTGCATTGATGAGTTTACTGAGCGCATTTGCACCTGTAATATAAGCATCAGCAGGGTTTACATTAGGGTGATCAGCTTCGTTTGAAGCGAGTTTTACCATCATTTTGCCTATTTCAAGTCCAAACCAGCGTATATTTCCAACCATTGCCGGAGTCTCTATTTGAGAAACTATTGCATCAGTGATGTATGGTATAACAGATACTGCATCTTTTATTGAAGAATCTGTAAGCCCGCTAAAAGCAGCAAGGCGGGTGTTGAGCATTTCAGCACTATTTACTGCAATATCATAAAATAGTCTGGTTGCGCCGTCATTATCATTATTTGCAAGTTTGAAGTCAGCCATAGTAAGACGTTCGGATGACTTTTCAAAAACAGCCAACTGCTCTTTGTCGCTCGGATTTTGGCTGAATGCCAAACCGGAAAAGTATCTGTGACGATATCTTCTTGCGTATTGTGGAGCAAGTTCAGTCAAAAATGCCTCTTTCATGGTGCGTTTTATAGGCGGAGTCACTTGACCTTGCATATTATCAACTACGTTATAAAGTTCTGCATGCATAACACTATCAAATGGGTAAGTGCGCAAAAGGAATTTCAAAAGGTGTGTTGCAGCGACAAAGTTTCTTTGCTCTGCAAAATAGCTGATAGATGCAGCGTTAAAGTAGTTATTTCCATAGCCAAATCTATTTATAAACTCAATGATAGTATTTGCTTCACTCACGTCACTTTGTACAGCTTTACTATAGCGTGCAAGTCCTGAGTTTACAAGTTGACCGTAACCTTGTGGGTTTGCGATGATGTTAAAGTTATTATAAAGTTCACCGAAAATCTGTTTCTGCTGTCCTTGGTTAAGTTTTAAGTATGAGGTCAAAATGTCGCCAAAGTCTGTTGTGGTATTTGCCTCCATGGTATTGATAGCAGCATTAATAGCTGAACGCAAGAGCTCAACCGGCACATCATCTTCAAGTATGGTGTCCCGTATATCACGCTTTTTGGTGTTCTTTTTATTCTCTTTTTCCCGTTTTTTGCGCTCTTTTTCAAGGCGAGCTTTTTCTTTTTTCTCCTGCTCTTCTCTCTCTTTAGCTTCTTGCATTCTTCGTTTAAGTTCAGCATCATCTACGAGTGAGCGGTCTTCATCTTCGGCAATATCTGACGTACCTTTAGATTTGATGCCTTTTTTGACCTTTTTAGGAGTATCACTGCCCTGTAGCATTGTATGTTTTTGTTGCACATTTTCATTTTTTTGTGCAAAGAGCTTTTTCCACCATGGCAACTGTACTTCTTCAAGGTCATCAAAGATTTCTCCGACAATTTCCATGCGGCTGGTATCGTCATATTCTCTATCTTCTAAATCGTCCTCTTTAACTGCAAGTAAAAGAGCGCGCCTTTCTTCCAACTTCTTGCGAAGAAGTTCTGTCTCCTCAGGAGTGAGTTCCAAAGGAGCAAAGCAGTTAAAGCAAGATGCTCTAAGTTCTATACCGGTCTTACCGCAACGAGTGCATTCATTCATAAATATTATTCCTCTTTTAAAGAATACCTATATTATACCAAAATTTCGTAAAAAAGACAAAGTTTTTCGCATAAAAATAGGGTGATTTTTTGAAATTTATACGATTTCACCACTTTTTTCATTGCAATTTAATAATATAATGGTAATATATTATTGTCTAACCCGGTATATTTAACGTTCTGTTTGCTTTAAATGGGTATTTACAATTAAGATGAAATATGGTAAAATAAAGTATATGCAATCTTAAGGATAATAGCCGATTTTGTATATCACCTTAAAATTTACCGTAAGGAGTTGTAAAATAGAGATGGGAAAAAAATATTCAGCGGATTTAGTCGCAAAAGATTTGAAATTTGGCATAGTTGTAAGCAGATTTAATGAGCTTATTACCAGTAAATTGCTTTCAGGTGCAGAAGATGCTTTAAAGAGGCATGGGGTTAAAGATATTGATGAAGCAGTTGATATTTACTTTGTGCCCGGCACATTTGAGATACCTATCGTTGCTCAAAAGCTTGCTGAAAGCAAAAAATACGATGCCATTATCTGTCTTGGTGCTGTTATTCGCGGCGGTACTCCACATTTTGATTATGTGGCAAATGAAGTCTCTAAGGGTGTTGCTGCAGTATCTCTTAATACAGGCGTTCCGGCTATCTTTGGCGTATTGACCACTGATTCTATAGAGCAGGCCATAGAGCGGGCCGGCACTAAAGCGGGAAACAAAGGTTTTGATGCCGCAGTGACAGCCATTGAAATGGCTAATTTGATGAAAATGATATAATTTCTCAACATTTTAAAACTGATAATTTTGTTATAATATACCGGTGAAGAGAAAGAAGAAAAACTAGAAAAGGAGAAAAATCATGGCTGATAATTTTGATGATAACTTTAATGTTGATTTTGATGAGACTCCGGAGCAGGAGATAGTGGAAGAGGAAAAACCTAAAGATAGCGGTAGCGGTGTGAAGCCGGCTACAGTAGTGTTACTCGCCCTCATATTCGGCTTTTTAGCGGGCATTGCTGGATTCTTTGTTACAGATACTATTTATAGCAATAAGGGAGCTTTTGGCGGCAATTTGGGAGAAAGAACAGTTCCTAATTACAATTCTCAAGTAACATTTGACGATATTGTTGAAGGCAATTTCAGTTCTATAGCTGATGCTCTGTCTGAGTCTGTGGTAAATATCAATGTGACTTCTAAGTCCACTGATCCTTTGACCTTGTGGTTTGGCGGCAGCAGTGAAGTGAGAGGCCTTGGCACTGGTATGATTATTGATGCTGATGGTTATATTTTAACCAATTTCCACGTTGTTGGCGGCGCGACCACTATTAAGGTTACAATGCAGCAGAACAATGAAGAGAAGCAGTATGATGCAACATATATCGGCGGAGACCAAGCGAATGATATTGCAGTTATCAAGATAGATGCACCGAACTTACGACCTGTTCGCTTTGGGGATTCTGATGCTGTTAAACGTGGCGACTGGGTAATGGCTATCGGCAACCCGTTTGGTTTTGAGAATACTGTTTCTATAGGTGTTGTAAGTGCTCTTAACCGCTCTTTGCCGGTTGACAGAAATGTCACTTTAAGAAACACCATTCAGACTGACGCCTCTATTAACCCGGGCAATAGCGGTGGTCCACTCGTAAATACTAAAGGTGAGGTTATTGGCATAAATTCTGCAGTATTTCTCGGCAACGGCTCATCATCAATGCAGGCGAGCGGTATAGGGTTTGCGATACCTTCAAATAAGGCATATGACATAGCTACACAGCTTAAAAGTGGGAAAACTATTGAGCATCCTTATATTGGAGTGACGTTCAGCCAAATAACCGAGGATGTACAAAATTCGCAGAATTTGCCGGTAAGCAGCGGTGCTTATATTTCAAGTATTGAGCAGGGCGGACCGGCAGATAAAGCAGGAATACAACCTCGCGATATCGTTACCAAAGTTGACGGTAAAACTATTGATGCAAAAAATACGCTTGATACTATAATCAATACCTACAAAGTAGGTGACACGGTTTCACTATCTATTCAACGTTTAAACGGAAGGAGCTGGCAAGAGCAAACCGTGAGTTTGACAATAGGCAATAAACCTCCGACAACCGGACGTTAATTATTTTCATTTCGAGCCCTGATTTTAAAAGTCAGGGCTCTTTTTTTGCCTTTTTACCCCCCCCCCCC
>JGI994J12354_10000496_pt1 | contig 39162 bp, 31 predicted proteins | sample IntmicLarv3ML3BL_FD_12354 | JGI IMG/M metagenome (IMG submission 12354) | reverse complement strand
AAGACATAAATCTTAACTTCTGGAGTTCGACCAGCGATGACTTTGGTGGAGGCGAGGGGAGTTGAACCCCTGTCCGTACGTTCTTCCGAGGGACTTTCTACGAGTGTAGCTTATTGTTTAATTTGTTCCGCAACGGCACTGTAAGCAAAACCGTTGCAGACATAGCCGGAGTTGTTCAATACAAGATTCCCGACATCATCTTATATCGTTCACTGCTAATCGACGCCCTGTCCCGAACCGCAGTACTCCCGGGCAGAACGAGCTGCAACTAGGCAGCTAAAGCTAATTTATTATTGTTAGCGTTTAATTTAAACTTCGCGGCTTTTAAGTGATCCCGCAACACTACCCGCTTATCCCTGTTCTAAACCCACGTCGAAAGCCAGTACGCCCCCGAAGGCAATTAACAATTAACAGATAACAGATAACAATTATGGGACGATTAGAACTGTTTTTGTTATTTTTTATTATTTGCTTTTTTATTATACGCTGTTATGCTTATTGTGTCAAGGGGAATGATGGGTTATAATCAAATTTTCGCTATTTTGTATATTCGGCAAACGGTTTATATTTTTCCAAAATTGCCAAAAATTGTTTATTTTTTATTTTTGGTTCAAAATTATCAAATCTTTTTAATTCGTATGCAACCCAATTTTCATTATTACTTTTCGAAGTTTCACACGGATTATGCGTAATTCCTTTGAATAACAATGATGAATGCGTCACGATTTCACCTTTTTTCCATTCGTCGTCGCAACATACCAAAAAATCAAGTCCTTTTTTAGCAAATTTCATTGCCGATTCCATATCTTCCAACCATAAATAACACATAGCAATCATGCAATTCGACCGACCGAGATAAAACAAAAAAAATCCGTAATCTTCATATTCAAAGATAAGTTCAATTAACGAAATCTGTTTTTTATAAACAACTATTTGCTGTTCGGGTGTCAAACCCTGAGCCAAATGCGTTATCTTCGGCACAAGACAATACACCAGTTCACTAATGGTTTTTCGCAATTGAATCGTAAATTCTTCACCCTCGCAGCCGGTCAAAATCATTTCTTGTTTTGTTTGATAAAGACTGTCGGGGAAATAATCACAAACCGCACGAGCCAAATCCTTTTTACCCGTCCAACTGTACACACTGAACAAATAATCCAACGCATCAAAACGCAGTTTTTGCACAGAACATTCGTCAATCACACGTTGACAAAGACATATTATTTCATCGAAATGCACCCCTGCACCAAACGGTTCATCTTTATAATTCGGGTCATACAAAAGCACGTAAATATATTCGCAAATAATCCGCCAATCATGCGGAAATTCTTTATAAGCACGATTTATCAGTTCAAATGCACCGAAATCATCTCCGATATTTTTCAACCGTATTTTTTCGGTAATATATTCCAGTATCTTTTTTTCATTCACCTCTTTGTCCGCACCAAGCAAAATATCCGTTGACACACCGAATACAGCTGCAATCGGAATAATCAACATTATATCGGGCATTGTCTCCCCGCGTTCCCATTTGCTGACCGCCGTTGCGCTGACTCCTAATCGTTCGGCAAGTTTTTGCTGTGTTATTCCACGTTGTAAACGCAAGTTTTTGATATTTTCCGCAATATAATTGTTCATATGTGTCATCTCCTTATTCATAATTTCATTATACAATAAAAATCAAACAGAAATCAACAACCCATTTTGCTGTATAACAAAACCCGCAGTTAAATTCAGAAATTTGATGAAAACCGTTGGTTTACCATTGTTTTTATATTTTTACTCTTCCCTATTCCCGCAACTTCCGTTGTCACCTGTCTCTCGCATCCATTTTAATCATATCATATCTTCAATCAACCCGAATCTGTACAATTTCCCCAGCATTTTCATCGTAATCCAAGCCTCATATTTAACTTGCAGTTTCCGAAATTCTTCCCCGTCTCCCATCGACCATCCAAGCGGCCACCTGCCGTCGTCAGCCTGCTGTTTTATCCGCCATTCCAACGACTCGTTCACTAAATCCTTCACTGCTGCATAGATCACATTATCAGGCGAATCGATCCAATCGCATGGTAAATGTACATATTCGTTGTCCGACTTGGCAAAATCAAGTTCCATAAAAGAAGTCGGGTTTTGCCTCAAGATTTCGGTCAATTTATTTTTCAAAATGTCGTCTTTCACACAAGAAACAAACCATTGAAAATATTCGAAATCATACAATGAAAGAATTTCTTTGTCATATTCAGCCGAGTTTTCGTTCCAATACCGCAGCAAATGCTCCGTCGGATATTTTAAAATATTTCGGCACAATTCATCGGGTACAATTTCAGGATACAATGCAACAAACGCAGCAAAACAAGCCTTTTCATTCGCACAGTAACCCTTTATTTTTTCATCTTCGTTCAAAACCTCAGAAAAATCTTCATTTCTGAACCGAACCCAGTGACAATGAACTCCTTCGTTCACCTCAGGTACCGCAGGATCACCCCAATTACCGATGTTCGGAAGATATTGAGATAAAATATACCCCATCATTTTTTGAATCACAACATGTTCCGCAGCCGGTTTTTCCCGAAGATTGAGTATATACCCGATAGCAATTTCCGTGGATTTTAAACAGGGACCTTGATAGTCAAATTCATAGAAAATTCCGCCGAATCCCCCGTTTTCATGCTGATACCGACTTAAAACCTCCATGAATTTATCCGTATCATTTCCCTCAAAAATATACCGAAACCACGCTCGGTTAACATCGTCGGAATTAGCAAAAATATAATCACGAGCTTTAATAAAATTTTCTTTCGTAAGCATAAAAATTCCTTCAAAATTTATGACATAATCATCAATTGATTATGTCACATTTTTTATTCCTTTATCGTAACCAAAACCAGCGATTTAGGCGGCAAAACTAAACAAATCTTCCCGTCTTTTACTTTAAAACCGTCATATTTTTCAATCACAACATTTTTATCATTTTCAAAAGTATTATATGAATTAACCCGTTCGGCAGTCAAAATTTCAGCAGAAACGTTTGCAAATTCAAATTTTCCGCGAATATCTAGTTCAAATTCATGCGGATTATTCACGTCAATGTTCGAAATCGTCACATTTATTTCATCTTTATCATTCTTCGAAGCCGTACACGAAACCGATTGCTGCTTGTCATTTTCAAACTGATATTCGGGTGAATCGTAAAAAGTCGGCAAAAACTGGGCGTCATGATGAACCGCATACATTTTGAAAGCATAATAAGTCGGTGTTAAAAACATGTTATTACCTTCAGTCAACACGACCGATTGCAAAACATTAACCGTTTGTGCGATGTTTGCCATGGTCACTCTGTCTGCATGTTTATTAAAAATATCAAAATTTATCGCCGATAAAAGTGCGTCTCTCAACGTGTTTTGCTGATATAAAAATCCAGGGTTCGTTCCCGGTTCAACGTCCGTCCAAATACCCCATTCATCGACTACCAAACCTACTTCTTTGTTGGGGTCATATTTATCCATAACCGTGCTGTGGCGTGTAATCAGTTCGTCCATGATTTTGGTATTTTGCAATGTATAAAAATACGATTTTTCATCGAAATTCGTCGCCGAACGTTCGTGTACAGGCCAAGTATAGTGATGCAAACTCAGTCCCGTCATCATATGTCTTGCTTGCTGCATCAGAACTTCCGTCCAATGATAATCCCCGTCGCACGGTCCGCATGCGATTTTTTGAAGCTGATTACCCGAAAAATTTCGCAGATATGTCGCATAACGCTTATATTCGTTAGCATAATATTCCGCTGTCATATTTCCGCCGCAACCCCAGTTTTCGTTGCCCACACCCCAATATTTTATCTTCCAAGGTTCTTTTTTTCCGTTCTCTTCTCGTTTTTGTGACATAGGCGAAAGTCCGTCAAAAGTGATGTATTCCACCCATTCCTGCATTTCCCGCACCGTTCCGCTGCCCACATTTCCGCAGATATACGGCTCACACTCCAACTGTTTGCAAAGTTCAAAAAATTCGTGCGTACCGAAACTGTTATCCTCGACAACGCCGCCCCAATGCGTGTTTATCATCTTTTTACGTTCGTTTTTTTTACCGATACCGTCCGTCCAATGATATTCGTCGGCAAAACAACCGCCGGGCCAACGCAAAACAGGAATTTTTATGTCTTTTAAAGCATTTACAACATCTGTTCTCATACCATTTATATTCGGAATTGGCGAATTTTCACCTACATATAATCCCTCATAAATACAGCGTCCCAAATGTTCGCTGAAATGCCCGTAAATATTTTTATTAATCTTAAAACTCGGTGTATCCTGTGAAATAATCATCTTTTGCATATGATATACCTCCCGATAAACTATTCTTTATCTTTTTTCCCGGTAACCGCATTTAAAATATAGATTGCCAAAACAATTACACCCGTAACAATAAAAATTCCGAGCATTCCCTTACCCATAACAGGCAGTGTTTCTAAAAAAGCATCAACATTTATATTCATTTATTTCACCTATCCCAAGAAACTTATTATCAATCCGCCCGCAATAACCGAAGCGATTTGACCCGATACATTTACACCGATTGAGTGCATGAGTAAAAAATTCTGGTCGTCTTCCTGCAACCCCATTTTATGCACAACTCTCGCAGACATCGGGAACGCAGAAATTCCCGCCGCGCCGATCATCGGATTTATCTTGTTCTTCAAGAACAAATTCAAGAATTTTGCGAACATAACCCCGCCGAATGTGTCGAAGATAAACGCAATTAAACCAAGACATAATATTAATAGTGTCTGTGGATTTATGAACATTTCAGCCTGCATTTTTGAAGCAATTGTTATACCCAAAAGCAGCGTAATCAGGTTCGCCAGAGCATTTTGAGCCGTTTCTGATAATGATTTAAGCACTCCGCATTCACGTATTAAATTGCCGAACATCAAAAACCCGATAAGTGCGACAGATCTGGGTGAAACGAGACCCGCAATAACCGTGACAATAATCGGAAATAATATTTTGGTCGTTTGCGAAATTTCTTTCGTCACGTTAGACATGCGTATCATACGTTCTTTTTTAGTAGTTATAAGCTTAATAATCGGAGGTTGTACAATAGGCACTAAAGCCATATATGAATAAGCAGCCACAATAATAGGACCTAAATAATTAGATTGCAAAAAATTAGCTACGAATATTGAAGTTGGCCCGTCAGCCGCGCCGATAATACCGATTGAAGCTGCGTCGTTTATATCAAAACCGAATAATGCCGCCATACTGAACGTAAAAAATATTCCGAATTGAGCAGCCGCACCGAACAACATTAGTTTCGGATTGGATAAAAGCGGCCCGAAATCGATCATTGCACCGATACCTACGAATAATAACAACGGAAATAATTCATTCGCAATACCCGAGTTAAATAATTCGTCAACAATACCAATTTCCGCAACACCGTCATATATCTGCGTTACAGCTCCCGATAACGGTAAATTAACCAAAATAGCTCCGAAACCAATGGGTAATAACAGAGCAGGTTCCATATCTCTTTTAATTGCCAGATAAATAAGAACTCCGCCGATGACCCACATAACAACCTGCTGCCATTGAATTTGCAAAATATTTTCGTATAAAACTTCCAAAATTAATCCTCTCAACATCTTTTCGGCATATAATCAGTATATGTCGAAATTTTCTTATGTATATTATAACATTTTATAAAATAAAGTCAATACAATTACAATGAACAAATAACAATGAACAATGAACAATTTTGGAAATTTACTTCGAAAATGAAGCGATTTAAAGTAAAGAATCTAATTTTCGTTTCCTTGTTCGTAATTCCATTTTGTTTTGCAAAATTTCAATAACTGTTAATTGTTATCCGTTAATTGTTAATTAAAGCATCCTGCCTATTGACAACATGTTCTGTTATTTGTTATAATTTATTGTAATAGAAATATATTTCATTTATATAAGGAAATAAAAAATGAATAAAAAAATTAATAAATTTATCTTGATTATACTCATAATAACGATGATTACCCCGTTATTTTCTTTGACTGTACACGCTGATAAAAAGATTACATATAACAGATATAATATCGTGCTGGTGACCGATACAAGCGGTTCCATGCGGGATACTGATAAAAACAATCTGCGTTTCGAAGCCATGAGCAAATTTATTGCACTGCTCGCAGAACACGGAAACAGCATCGGCACAGTCGTTTTCAACGGAGATATCGTGCATAAACAACCAATAATTGAAGCAAACGGCATCGAAATAAAAAGGTCAATAGTCAACGATTTGGAAAAAACAAAACCCTCAGGATATACCAATATCGGAAAAGCGTTGCAAACAGCCGTAGACATGCTAAACACCAATAAGAACAGCGAACTTCCGTCTATTATTTTATTACTAACCGACGGTAACTCTGAAATGAAAACAAACGATGAATTATTAATATCATTAGACCAAAAAGCTGAAGCTATTCAACAAGCAAGAATAAACGGATATAAAATCTATACAATCAGCTTAAATGCCGACGGAGAAGCTAATTCAGCCGAACTAAACCAAATAGCAGCGGCAACGGGCGGACAATTCGAAGAAGTGGTCACGGCGGAAGATCTTGAAGAAGTTTTTGCTATGTATTATAATTTAATATATTCAACAACCGTAAATACAGGTGAGGAAAAAGTTTTTCCCGAATCAGGTAATATTTTCGGAACATTTAATATCCCGCTAATCGGCGTTGAAGAGGTCAATATCGTATTAAACGGCGATGCAACGGACTATACGCTGACAGATCCCAACGAAAAATTTTATTCAAAAGAAGAAATTATAAAATCCACTTATGTTTCTGATACATTTTCCGTAATAAAAATTGTTAATCCTGTTTCAGGCGAATGGAATTACAGCATTTCAGGCATTTCGGGAGATAAAATCCAGATAAATATCATTTATAACACTAATTTACACGCAACAATCGAAAGTAACCCTCAAAAAGAATCATACATGGCAGGCGACGAAATTAATTTCAGAGTATTATTAAACGAATCCGACAATATAATTCCCATCGAAAAATATGAAGGTTTCGAAGCATTTTTAAATATTATAAACGGTAACGGCGAAACCCAAAAATTCAGCATGCCAAAATCGTCAAACGGTTTTGAATATAAACATATTTTTAATCAAAGCGGTTCATTCACAGTCAACGCAGCAATAATCAGCGAAGGTTATGAAGACCTAACAGACCAACTCATTTTTAATATCGATAATATTCCGCCAATTTCCGAAGGAGATATTGACATTGAAGTGTTGTTATGGCCGTTTAATGAAAATATAACAACAATAGATTTATCGGCGGGAGCTAAAAATCCCGAAGAATCCGATATAAATGAACTGTTTTTCGAAGTGTTGTCAGGTTCGTACATGAATGATGAATACACAATCGACGGCAATAATTTAATTATGAACAAATACAGCCTTTCAAAGGGTTCAATAACCATAAAGGCATACAATAAAACAGGTGCGTTTTGCACATTTGAAGTTAACATAACAACAATCAACATGACTTTGGTATTTTTCATTATTTTAATAGCAGTTATTTTGATCGTCGTCATTATAATCGGAATTGTCACATGGATTTTGTTAAATAAACGTTTTATGGGTTCATGTCATGTCACAAAATTTGATAGTGAAGACAACTATTACGATGAAATAATGCGTGAGAAAGGCAGAGGACGAATAAAATTATCAGCTTTTAACATTCAGGACGTGGATCTGGATACATCAAAGTGCTATTTCCAGGCATCGGGTAAAAATTTCGTATATTTCATTTCCAATAAACCGGTTTATGGAGACGGATTGACGGCAAAGAAAACAAAGATCGAAGGAAACGGTTACGATACAATAATCATGTCCGACGCAAATAATAACAAAGGTATACGCATAAGATTCGTAAGCAGAATGAACAGGGATATGAACTGGTAGAAATATTCACATATATACAATTAACATTTTTTAGGAGTAAATTATGTATCAAAAACTTTTATTGAATTGTGACGGCGGAATTATTGACGCGTCCCAACAATCCGAACAGGACAATTGTGCAGTTATTGCAATCGGTTTGGGCGGAACAGGTGTTGATTGTCTGAAAAATTTAAAAGCAAAAGTATATAATAGAGTCAGACCGGATAATCCTGATAAAGATAAGTCTGTTCATCAATACGCACACATAAAATTTCTCGCAATCGACACAGATAAAACAGGTATGGAAAACAGCAACAAGGATTCTGCAGACATCAGCAAAATCAATATGGACACGGAATTTTTTGACATTTCATATTCGGGCGACATTACAAAAATGCTGCGGGAAAACAGTGCAGCATTATCAACAAAACCTGAATACAAAGAGTGGTTCGCATTCGAAGACATAAAAGTACTCACAGCTAAAGCAGGTGCAGGCGGAGTCCGACAATTGGGACGTTATTTGTTCATGGAAAAAGCGCAAACATTCGTCACAAAAATCCGAAACCTGATAACCCAAGCTAAAATGGATTTAAACGAACCCAAAGTATATATACACATTTTTTCGGGCATGGGCGGCGGAACAGGTGCAGGAACATTTTTGGACGTTTGCTATTTAGTTCGAGAAGCATTATCTTTAGAAGGTACAAATGCGTTCACCTGCGGATATTTTTTCCTGCCGGACGTAAATTTAGCCAACAATTTAAACAGCCAAACAGCAGCTTATGTTAAAGTGAACGGTTATGCGGCAATGCAGGAACTCGATTATTGCATGAATTTCGAAAATAACGGTGATAAATGGTCGCAGCGTTACACAGGTATGAATCCGGTCGAAAGCACATATCCTCCGGTTGACATTTGTCATTTGGTTTCTGCTAAAGATTCAGCGGGAAATGATATACCCAAAGCTTATGATTACGCAATGAACGTGGTTACAGACTATTTCATGGATTTTTTGGTTAAAACAGACGCAGAATTCACAATGGAATCACACATTTCCAATTTCGTAAAAATGAAAGATCAATTAAATAAACAATACGGTGCACAATACGAATATTGCGTTTTGGGTGCGTCCAACGCAACACTTCCGTTTAAGGAAGTTCTCACATATTTAGCTTCCAAAATGTTCGAAAATTTCGAAGATATCAACACAGCGTTGCCGACAAAAGGAAACGTAGAAGAATTTATCGCTAAAAATGGCTTGAAATACGATAATTTATTCAATCAGTTAATTCAAAATTGCGATATGTCATTTCCAAGACCGGACGTAAAATGGAAAGACGCCAAAACCAATGATGAACTGACAACAACATGGTTTACAGACCACCGTTCACGCGTTGAAAATGCATTGGATAAAAATTTCAGTATAATGAAAAGAGATTTGGATAATTATAACTCAGTTTCCGAAGGTCAAACGGGAAACACGCGTTCAGTCATCGGGAAAATTTACAATTCATTACGCACCTTCATGATTGATCCCGATAAAGGTCCGTTCTTCGCGGCAGCAGTTCTGAGAAGCACATTGGGCGGCGATTTAATTGCTGTAATCGACGGACATTTAGCCGAAGTTAAATCAAAATACGGTCAGGAATCGGCTCAGGAAGAAAAAATGGAACGCGAAAGAGAACAATCTCAACGTGATTTCTTCGAAAATTCGGGTATAATGAACGGCGGAAAAAAATACGAAGTATATCGCGATAAAACCAGAGCATTGGCAATACATTATACGAGATTGGTAATTTTCAGTAAAATGGAAGATTTTCTCAACATTTTACGCAGACAATTAACAGATCTTGCCGATAATTTCACCGACGTTTTTAAAAATACAATCAGCGATTTGATTAATACATTCAATGCGAACCGTGATTATCTTGAAAATATCGCAAATAATGTGTCGGTTTATGAATATCCGTTAATAAAAATCGATGACATGAAAGATTCGTTGCAAAGCGTCATAAAAGACATGAATATAAAAGATAAAATCAAGGATTTTCTTACAAACATGCTCAGCAGCGAAAGCATCAAAGCATGGTCGTCGTCTGATGAAAACCAAATTGCCAATGTAGTGACATATTATTTTACCAAACTTTTCGATACCTATTCCAAAAAAACAATGACAGGATATCTTCAGGAAAAATATAACACAACCAACACCGATCAACTCATCAAAAAAATTCGCGAAGATATTATGAGCCAGCTTGATTCAAAAGCCAATCCGATGTTTTGGACATCCAGTTTATATGATATTAACAGTGCTGCAAAAATCGGATATATTTCAATTCCCGAAACATGCGAAGAAGTCGTTTTAGCAGCCGAAAATCTGCGTACTTCAAGAACTGAATTATCTGTCCGAAAAACAGCGTTAAAAGACAGAATTTCAATCATGCGTTGTCTTGTAGGCACACCGATGTACGGTTATCAAGGGCTTTTACAATACGAAAACAACTCAGTTAATGACACTGCAGTCGGTAAACATATCTACGAAGGACACCAATACACGCATGCAGACGGAAATACTGTAAAAGGTCGTGATTGGCGTGAATTACCGTCTCCGTCAGCTTTTAGTATAATGAATATCCAAAACAACGAAATTTTGCGTAAAAATGCGGAAAAAGCCAAGGATTTATATATAAAAGCGGAAGAGCTCGGTATAATCGGTCAGACAGGCCCAAACGAATTCGGTATAAAAATCATTTCGGAAAGTTTTATAAACGAAATCAGAACAACCCATCTATCAACCGAAAATAAATCAGTCGATGATAAAATCGAAGCTTCCAATAAAATAATGAAAATGAAACAAAACATCGAATACAATGCAGTTTCAGTAAAAATTATGAACGACGGTTCGGCAACAATGCCTGAAATGAACCGAAGAATCGTAAGAATTGATCATTTCGCAGCAGCTCCGAAATATCACGAACTCGTTTCAATCGAAATAAACAAGTTAAACGAAATAGATAAAATTCTCGATTTGCTCGAAATAAAAGTCGATCATGATTTTGAAGACTTTTTATCAGCTATTTTTACGGGAGCAATCAATTTAAATATTCCCGAAATAGAATATGAAGATGATTTCGGCGAAAAAATCATTTTATCAAGCCCCAACATGGAAAAAGGCGGTATTCCGCTTTATCAGGCGTATTTCAACTTTAAGAAATTGGATTATGATGTTCGTTTAAAAATGAAAAACATAGCGGAACAAAGATGTAAGGCACCGATTGCAGCGGCAGTTCAGCAATCTTGCAAAAATATCAACGAAGAAATGAAAAACGTTAAAAATATGCTTGACGAAGCACGTGCAGAATTTCCCAAAGAAATAATTGAAGTTAAAGACTTTTTAACAAAAATCAGAGATTCACTAACTCGTTTTATAAATAAATACAGAATTAATTTGGATCAATAGGACTAAATGAATACAGTCAAAGAATTAATCAACAATTCAATCGGATTACTAAAAAACGACAACATTTCGGGAATGGGTTATGAAAAACCTCATTTTCCGGTTTGTGTTGTATATTTCGGAAGACAAGCACAAAATTTACACCAAAAAATTTATAACGGGTTAATCGGCGGATGGAGTGGAAATGCCGATTTCTGCGAATTTTTTGCTATGCTGACACCTGAAGATCAGAATTTTTACGATTTAAAAAATAATCAGGAACTTGATTACGATAAATTTAAAATCAATATTTCTCAAAAACTTTCATCAACCAATATTTTTGCCGATATGACGCATATTGCATTGTATTGCATAATAGACACAACCGAAATGGACAGCGAAGAATTTGAAAATTGGTACAATTCAATTATAAAAATCCAAAATATTATGAATATTTCAACAATTTCTATGCTGATGATTAACATAAATGAATCATTACAGCATGTTCAACCGGCAAAAACAATAAAAAATAAATTATATGATTTATATAAAAATGATAATCTGAGCAAACCGAATTCGCATTTATATGACGGCGTTTTTATATATTCAAACAGGCAAAAAAACGGCGGATTTACACAAACAAACGATGTTGAAAATATTTATAACGAAAATAATATTTTTTCAGATATAATATTATTATCAAACACGAAAAGCACTGATTTCAACAAACGAAGAAATTGTTTATATGATATCAGCAGACCGGCTTTGACAGCAGCATGCAACTTAGTTCAAAAACCAACAACAGAAATAATCATGATAACAATGAATGTGCTGATAGAAAAATTTAAAAAAATGATAAATTCACATAATATTGATATCGATATGTTATCATCGGCAATAGGTATAAACAACGGTAAATTCGGCGTTTGCGAAGAATTTTTCAATGAAATAAAACCGATGTTTCCAAATGATAACTATATCAAATTATTTCCGAACAAACCGTCTCTGAGCAACACTTACGAAGATTTTGACAATATAACCGATAATTGCCTGAAATTATTCCACGAAAATAATCAGTTCAAAGTCGTTGAAACACAATTGGAAAAAAATAAAAATAAAATAATAAACGAAATCACCCTTTCTTTGACAAAAAATTTACATTTTACACAATTTACTGACGGAATTAATGAAAATATCAAAGAACTCATTTTTTCAAAACTGGAAATTAATTTTCAAAATATCGAAAAAATGAATGTTATCGACGCAACAAACGCAATTATTAAACAAAAAATATTCCAAAACATAAAAAACTATGCCAACGAAGCTATAAATATCACAATCGAACGTTCAATTTTGTCGAAAAACTATTTCAATACACTAATTAACGAATTTGAAAAATTATATTCAATCGTTGAAGAAGGTATCCGTCATAATTTAACAGACTTTTATGCAACAAAAATCAACCGTTTTTTTAATGACGAAAAAAGATTCGGTGAATTCATAAAAAGAATATTTGATATAAATAATTCTCAGGATAACATTTTCGAAATTTTATTCAACATGCTAAAAACTTTTTTCGGAACCGACGAAATCTATAAAATGTCGTTCGTTGAAGAACTAACCCAACGATTAGGCCAGCAAACCAATAATGCCAGAACGCAAAATTTGATAACATCAGAATTACTAAATAATTTATATGATAAAATCGGATTTTTTTCTTCAAATATTTTTCAAGAACGCATTTTCGAAGCATACATGCTTAACACCGATATAAACGGAAATAATCAATTGTATAATCATATAAACAATCGTGAAATCCCGCCGGAAGCCGACAGAACTTTTTACAATACACGCGATAACAACATAGTCAAATCTATTTGGTTTTACAATTGTTCGGAAGATAATTTAAAAAATTAAAAAGGAAAAATATGCGTTTCAGTTTAGAAAAATTTGATATTAATCATTATGCGTCAAACCTTTTACAAATCAATGATTTATTGAAATGGGATGCACGGGGTGCGAATTTTCATATGATTATCCGTTCAAATTTTAATACCGATATTGATTTTAATAAATTAAATTACAAAAATATCGAATTAATTGAAAATAACGAAATTTTTTCGGGTCTTGAAATAAATTTTGACCAAAACGATTTTTTTACAATGATACCCAAAAGTCATATAAACAACTATAAATTAACGAAAAGTCCTGCAACATACGCTGTTTTTTGTTGCGTTTACAATTCTGAAACGGATATTTGCACAATTTATATACCCAACGAAGCATGTTTATATAAATGCAATATTTCAAAAACCATTGAATACACAATGAAAACCGAACAAAAAAAGCTCAATGTTATTAACAAACTTTTTAATAAACAACGGTCAGAACAAAAATATTACTTAATATGCTTACCCGAAATTTCACAGTATACCGACGGAAATTTGTTTTATAAATATGATAGTTTCGATTATTCGTTTCCGATTACTAAAAAAATGCTGAACAAAACTATTTATATTCCCGAATATAATGGAAATTTACCGAAAATTCATTCCGTTAACAACGGTTATAAGATTATTCAAAAAAATATTTGAAAGATTACTAATTATGCCTAATCATATTATCACTTGTCCGTATTGTTTCAATAAATTTGACGACAGTCAAGTTCATTTTCGCATGGAAACCGTTTTTTCAGAAGATCAGTTGGATCCTCAAAACGAAAACCGAACATTAAGTGATATCGAAATTGATAATAACATAAATGAAAATGACCGAAAATTTTTAATTGATACTTATATATTACGAGAACAATTCATGCCGAATGAAGATGTTCAATACGAAAATTTTTGGCGAGATTTCGGCGGAACTACAGAAATCGCATCAAAAAGCAAAGACGGACAAAACTTGTCAGCTGTTTTACCATATCATCGAGCCGTTTTTGACCCAAATAACGATAAACATAAACACTTTTTCAAAGATATAAAAGTCGATGATAATAATTTAACTGTTTCAGCGACCGATTGTTTCGGCAAAGAAACGACAAGACGAGTATGTCCTGTTTGTCACAATCCGATGCCGGGAACTTACGGAAAAAATCCTGTCAAATTCATATCCATAGTCGGTATAACAAACGCAGGAAAAACTGTCTATCTATCGCAGCTGAGCAAATTTTTCAATATTTATACAAGCAAAGTCAACATAACTGCTGTTCCGACAACAACCGATGCAAGGAATTATATCAAACAGAACATAGTCGATATGGGTAAACCATTACCTATGGGCAGTCCGCCCGAAAGATTGTTACAACCTATATTTTTCGATTTAATCGTAAAAAAAGACGGCGAATTGTTAGCAGATACAGTCGTAATTTACGATATTGCGGGAGAAAATTGCATAGATCCCGAAAAAATGAAAAAATTTGGTAAGTTTGTCGAACATTCAGACGGAATTATGCTGCTAATTGATCCCAGTCAATTCGATAATAACGATAAATTTACCGATATTGCAGAACCGGTTGAAGTCCTGAACACGATTTTTAACGTATTTTCCAACAAAAATAACCAAAAAATTTGCAATCTTCCTATAGCAATATGTATTTCCAAAGGAGATAAAATTGTTCAGGATATTTTAGGTAAAAATCTTGATGACGCACAATTTATACAAGATAATAACAATTTGTTTCTTCCGTTTTTCAATTCGGATGATTATAACAATTTACAAACGCAATTAAAACAATTTATCCAATTAAATGACAATAATTTGCGAACGCACCTCATGAATTTATACGACAATTATAACTATTTTTTATTTTCAGCAATCGGAACATCGACCGAAAAAATCGAAATAGACGGACAATTTTTCGATTCTCCTGCAGGACCACCTATTCCAAAAAGAATAGGTGAACCATTATTGTGGCTATTTCATAAATTCGGCTATATCAAAACTTACGGAAAAATAAATCCACCCGAAAAAGAGCCTGAACCAATAGGCTGGACGTGTGTTTGCGGTCAAAAAGGAAACACAGAAAAGCGTTGTTTAAATTGTAACCGAAAAGAAAACGGAAAACGTGGCTGGTTCTTTTAGATTGGAAAAAATATGAATTTTTATCAAGCATGTTTCACCAGAATCGGCAGCCAAGGACTCAACGACGGTTGGCAAACGCTGAATAATTCCGAAAATATACCGTCAAACGCATTGTCAAATTTTACACGTTTTCAAAACGGAAATATTTTACAATCGAATGCTGATATCACCAACTTGCCGAATCAAAATATTTTAGAATTACAATCAGATAATAATTTTATTTATTTGACAAAAATAAACTACGCAATCAAAGATCGAAATGGCCGTCCGAGCATGTTTGCACACGGATATATTTTTGATGCGAACGATTTTGCGAAAAATCCGAATTTTGTTTTAAATGTTGACAAATCCAATTTTAATTTCAATCCTGCAGATACAGAAATTATTCCGAAAAACTTGATATTAACCGATAAAAACGATACAAAATTATCAGACGCTATAAAAAACTGTTATATGAACCAAGAAACTTTCGAAACGTTGATTTTATGTATATATTTTATGACAGAGAGTAAAACCAAGTCTTCGATTCACGTAAAATGCGATTGTTCAGACGATATCACCGACGAATTTATCCGAAATTTTATGTATTGTATTTATTCGTCAATCCCTTTTTCAATGCGAAAAAAAATATCGTTTTCAATCGGCGAAATTCCGAACAGTTCCGTAAAAACGATTATTTTTGACAAAGAAATAAAAAATGATTGCAAATATTTCATTCCGAATACAAATAAAAATAATATTTTAAATGAAACGCAAAAAAAACGTTGGGAAAACTATAATTTTATTAAATATATTTTTCAAAATTTTAATAACACCAATACCGAGAAATATTTCGAACAACTCGAACAAAAAGCAATGTTATTCGGTAATTCGCAATCAATTTCAATGGATATTTACAAGATTTCACACGAATTATTATTTGAAAATGATAATAAAAGAAAAATTGAATTATCCGATGAAGATTATTGCAAACGTTTGAACGAATATTTGAGTATTCAATTAAATCAATATACTTATCTGGACAATTTATTATCAGATTTATTATACGAAATACTAGAACAGAAAATATTATTAAATGAAATTTTAACAGAAAAATTATATAAAAAGTTCGAAAAAACCGAATCGAACGCACTTATTGAAGCAGGATACATGTTCAATGCCGTAAAAATCCAAAAAATGCAGCAAAATGACGGTGCAAAATTATTATATAATAATTATTACAATCACAATCCAATAACTTTTTCAAATATTTCCAACATATTATCGGCAAATAAAAAAGGATTAGCTATCATAAAAACATTTTTCGATGAATTTATCATGATAAATGAAAAAATTGACAAAGAGTATATTTTAAACTTTTACGAACAAACTAAAGATTTAAATAAAGTTGATTATATAAAAACCTATTTAAACGAATTATCTCAAAAATTCGCAAGAAATCTACTAAAAAACGAAAATCCGACAAATATTATCAATAAAATGCTTAAATTATTAAATATAATTTTTAAAAATGACCAAAATTTAATTGATTTATGTATAAATGAAATTAAATTAAATTTTTGGAATAATTTCGAATTCGAAAATATTGTACTAAATTCAGAATTTTATTATGATTTAATAAAAATCGATGAAAACCCGATTTATATATCAGTAATAAATTTGCAAAATATATGGAGTTATTTCGAAAATGGCAAAAAAACACTTTTTATTAAAAATATACAGGAAAAATTTGATATAAAATCATCCGAATTTGATTTATCAACAAAAAAAATACTTATTAAAAAATTTCAAGACTCATGTTTATTAAAAAAAGATATTTATGATATAAATGAATTGGACATTTGGATAATTTTGGCAAATTTAAACACAAAACAGGAAAATCCTATACAATTTTTAGCAAAAAACAATATTACATCATTTGTGTTAAATTTCGAAACAACACTAAATGATTCAGAAATTTTGAAAGAATCCGAGATTCGTATAAATTTTATCGAAAATATGCAATTATATATAAAAAATAAATCAAATAATTATAAAATAGTATTAAAAAATTTAAAAATTTTAAATGAAATCAATAAAAAAGAACAAAAAGATGACGATAAAAGTAAAAATTTTTTAGTTAAATTAAAAAATAAATTCAAATAAATTTATTTCAAGTTGGTGAACATTATAAAAACATCAAATAAAATTAATTTAAAATTTACAAAAAGCTCTCCGATTTTATTCAGCTGTTCAAGCGGATACAATTTTTATACGCATAATCACAGTCAGATAAATATTTTTAATAAATCCCGAAATATAATTCGACATATAAAATCCGAAGAATTATTCTATTATATCGAGTTTCCAACCGATTTTTCAAATAAAATCGATCTTGATTTTTGGATACAAATTATTCGTAAACCACCAAATATGCATAATTTTATTTGGCCGTCAGATATCGTCCAATTACCAGGCTCGACGAACAAATCATGTCCGTTTGCACTTGTTTTTTCAGTAAAATCTTTTTCGGATTATCAAAATTTTCATACAATAATTAACAATGAATCAAATTTAGATTGGCAAAACATCATAATTAAAAAAATAATTCGAAATTTACTTGATACATTTATTGATTTTTACCGTTTAAACTACGCATTTCACGAATTTAATATTAATAATATATCCTATCAAAAAAATAATTTAAACATTCTGTTCGATTTCAGTTTTTCGATTCAAAATTTAAAAAATTTATACGATAAAGTTATCGTAAACGAAAAACAAATCAATCCCGATTTTGCCGATTCATACTATTATCGGGTCGAACGCAGCAATTATATGGATTTAGCATCAGATTATTTTTCGATTGCATCTATTTTATTTAAACTTATGATCGGAAGACTTCCATATCAAGGCAGTATTTTGGACGACGTTGTAAATGGAAACGAAAAGGATCACCAAAATTGGATAAAAACTTATCATAAAAATCCGATTTTTATTTTCGACGAAACAGATATTTCCAATCATATCGGTGATTTTTCTCACGAAGAAATTTTTTACGGAAAATGGATGAAATTACCGAATAATATTAAAAAAATGTTTTCAGAAGTTTTTGCAACAAAAAACGTCCTGAGAAAAACCGAAAAGTTGATATTTTATTCGCCGAATGAATGGAAAGTTGCATTGGAACCCATTTTAAATACAAATTAATAAAAGTTTATGAATAAATACAAAATTTAAATAATAAATTAATTATAAAACAAAAATTACAAGGATATTTTAATGGATTTTAATATAATAAAATCAAATTTAAACACCTACCAATCCGAAAATAGTCCCGAAAATATCGGTCAGCAATTAAAAATTATCGTTGAAAATCACGGAAAAAGCATTTATCAAAACATCGAACAACTTTTCGATGAGATCGAATTGTCGGACATAAATTCTGTCGCAAAAATGCAGTTATGCTTGATAATTTGCAGTTCAAATATTGTCGATTTTATTTTAAATGCCGAAAATGAATTGAATTTAATCGATATAAACAATATAATTTCCGATATTATCGATAAAACAAGTCTAAAAAATACAATAGTCATACAATTAGTCGTCGATATTTTTTATTCAGTCGGATTAAATTTCGCATTCGTAATAGGTCCTATATTGCATAATAATGAAATTTCTACGCAATTACATGCGATGATGCCGACAGACATGATTAATAAAGACCTCCAAAAAATAGAAGATTTGATTGAAAATGACGAATCATCAGCCGAATTAATGATTTTATTGGAAAAATTGTGTAATTCAGGCGTTTCAAAAGCTTTTTATTATTTGGGCCGATTCTATTTGAACGGCGAACATAACACCATAAAAAATCCTGAAAAAGCAGAAAAATTTTTAAAAATCGCAGCAGATCAAGGTGTAACCGAAGCGTCCGGTTTGCTCGGAAATTATTACTATAATTCGCCGAATCCGCTTATTTGCGACTTTACAACGGCACATCATTATTTTACAAAACCCGGATCAGCAGCATTGGACGAAAAACAACAATCAGCTGTTTCTGATATTTACGAACAGTTTGAGCTAAATAAAATTTTAATTATTTTCGGTTCATTTTTGGCAATTTTTATGCTGATTTTTATAGGATTTTTTCATTCGGGTATTTTCAGCGAAACAGGAAGATTAATAATCGGTGGTATCACTCTGTTTTTCGTATTTTTGACATTAATCGGCGGATTTTTATATTTTTTTATTAAAAAATTTAATAATTTACGTTGGTTTATCGCATTAATGTATATTATCTGGTCAATTTATGTTATTATATTGATGTTTTCTTGAGGAAAATTATATGACAAACGAACAAATTAAAAATTTATCATTGTGTTTCTTGAACGCATGTATTATTTTGTATTCATTAATATTAAATTATACCCAGCTCGGATTGGTAATTTCATTGATATGTATCGCAATCATGTCGTTCTTAGCTGTAATTCACGATAAAAATCAAGGGATTTTACAAAAAATCGATTTATATATAATATTGATAATTATTGCAGTCATCGGAATGAAATATACTGATTTTATCAACTTTTTCAGTTTTGAAATGTTGCAAAGTTTATTTTTTGAAAATATAATAATACGCATAATTGTCCTGATTGCAGGCGTTTTATCCGGAATAATTTTATTTGGCATTTCTCAAAAAAGTCCAACAAAAATTGAATTTATTATTTTAAGATTTTCAGGATTTTTTACATTAAATTTTTCAGTTGCATTCTTTTTCTTTGCGAAATTATCAGATATTGTTATTTATGTTATTATTTATATCTTTTTTGGTTTTATCACATATATTAAAGCAGATTTTGCGGAAAACGCTTCATATATCAACAGAACTACGGTAATTGCACTTATTTGCGGATTTATTTCAGTTATAAATAATTTATTTTTTTATAATTACACCTTTTTTAAACCCGATATCAGGACATTTCTAACAATGAATGTTTTGACTTGGTATAATATATTCGGAATTTCATTGATTTTTTTGATTATTTTCGGAATTTATAATTTTTATAACAATGATAAAATGAATATTTTCGACGAAGACATCCTTTTTTTATCGGGAATTTTGGGTTTTATTTGGATTTTAAAAGCAATTCTTTATTTTTATTTTTCATTCAACTGGATTATCATTTTAGTTTATACCGCTTTTTTCATGATAAAAATTAATAAATATTTAAATACATTATATACCAAAAATATACCGAAAAAATCGTTGAAAATATATAATAATGAACTTTTCACAACACTTATTTCTTCTTTCATAGCGATTCTGTTAATCTTTTTAATCCATACAGGTTATTTATATTTTAGTTTAGCTCTAATTTTAGGATTTTTTATCACTTTTTTTACTTTCAGAATGTTTAAAAATTGGCTAAAAGACGCCATTTTCTGGCAGTCAATACTTTTTTCTGTTACATTGTTAATGTGCAGTTTGTGCATTCAATCGGCTTTTCACATGTCAAAAATCATTATAATTTTATCTGTTTTTTTGTTGACCAGTGTTGTAATGTGGATGATGAATTATAAAAATAATGTCGATCAGAACAAATACAAAGTCACAAAAATTGTAATTTCCGTAATTTTTAGTATAATTATTGTAATCCCAACGTTTAAAAACGGTTCTGTTGTAAATATTACGTTAACTAATAAAAACGCCAATATCGGCGCATTAATTACAGAAAAAACAGATCTGGACATAATTATTAAATCTGTAGGAAAAGATAACGAAATCGCTGAAATCAAATATGTTTGGACTGATAATTTTTTATATGACCACGAAAATATAAAAAAAACCGATGAAAATATTTTTCCGCTTATTATCGAAAACGATCATTTAATCATCTGGATAACTGATAAAAACGGTATCATAACAAAAAAAGATTGTTGGTTTTATGGAAAATATTCGTCTGTTCACTATTAAAAAATTAATATTAACTATATATATTATACCATATTTTCATCGAACAGTCAAGTGTTTTCGAACAAATTATTTATATTTATTAGTAATAACGAATACCTACAATCGCAGTATTGTTCGAATGCAAGTGATATACGAACAATATTGCGATTATCTATAAAACTAAAAAATCCCATTAATTTGTATAAATTGACTAAAAAACCGAAAATATCGCCAAGAAAATTCAGAATTCTTTTGGCGATATTTTCGGTTTTTCATTAATTTATTTTATTTTCTGACCGAAATTAATTTTCCGTCAACCATTCCCCAAATAACATCGGCAATCGCCGTTACTTTTTTCGAATGAGTAACAATAATTACACATTTTCCGTCATTATGAGCAATCGATGTAAAAATCTCAAGAATTTCGTCTTCTGTTTCACTGTCTAAATTTCCTGTCGGTTCGTCAGCAATTATTATATCCGAATTATGCGATAAAGCCCTCGCAATCCCGATTCTCTGTTGTTCACCGCCCGAAAGACGTAAAATCTTGCGGTCCGCTGTTTCCCTGTCTATCCCCATTTTTTCAAGCAATTCATACGCATATGATTTTTTATCAGAAATATCAGAACCACTGATATTCATCGACAAAACAATGTTTTCAACAGCCGTTGCGTTGGTCAGCAGATTGAAACTCTGGAAAATAACACCGATTCCTTTAGCTCTGTATTCGTCGCGGTCAAGTTTTTTTAAATCATTTTCACCATGTAAAATTTCACCGTTTGTGCATACATCAAGTCCCGAAATCAGCGATAATAACGTCGATTTTCCCGAACCGGATTTTCCTACAATCGTATAAACTTTTCCTGCTTCGAATGAAACATCAATACCTTTTAAAACCGTTTTATTCGCTTTTTCGTATTTATATGAAACATTTTTCAATGTTAAAACATTACTCATTTTTTCACCTAATTTCTTTCCATTAAAATCTTTATCGGTTCATATTTTGTGATCTTGCTAATTGAAACAATTCCTGCAAAAGACGATAAAAGAATTGCAATCATAATAATTTCAAGGATTGTTATCAAATCAAGCGAAATTTTCATCTCTGTAAGCGGCTGTGCAATCGTCGCAGATCCGTTCATAAATCGGCTGCTCGTAATACTTTGCACCCCCATCATTCGATTGCCTGTTTGCATATTCGGAATTCCCATCATATTATTTCCGACGGAATCCGATGCTTGATTTTCCGCCTGCATATTTAATAATACATCCGAAACAGGTTGTGTTACAGCATATCCGATTCCCAAACCTATCGCTAAACACATACATGTAATCGCAAAAATTTCAAACCATAATCCAAATGCCACAATTATTTTTTTCATACCCATCGCTCTTAAAACACCGATTTCATACTTGCGTTCTCTGATTGCAATCGAACATAGCAATAATAAAATGACAGCTCCTAATACAATTACAACAATCATAAACGTAATTGATATACTTTTTAATCCGACAACAGGCTTGACAATACTGTCATATGAATTTATATCTGTACTGACCGTAAACAATTCGCTCAATCCTTTTGCACGGACTTCTTTTTCAAAATCATCTAATAAATCAGGATTTTTTAAATAATACTTGACATTCATTGTTATACCGGCTTCGTCTTTGTTTTTGTATGATAATAACGTGTCCAGTGTAGTCAAAATTTCATTCCGTTTGTTCATTGCTGCCATTTTTGACATATTTTCCATCGGGTATTCATCGGTCAAATCATTATAAATACCCACAACTGTCATATTCATCAAAACTTCCCTTGTTCCGCGTCCGCTCATAAAACTGCTCGAAACCGTATATTCAATGCCGTTTATCGTAATTGTATCACCTTCAGCCAAATCGGCATATGCATCAAGCGTATTATCAAAATCTATACTCATCGATACGCTGAAAGTTAACTTATCTCCCACATTAACGCCGTTTTCCACAGCTAAATCGTCGGAAATTATACATTCGTTGTCATTTTGCGGAAAAACGCTTTTTCCGTCGTCAACAAGACTTCGGTTTCCTTCTTCAAAATCCGTCCAATAGTCGCCGTAAATCCGATAATTCCCGAAACTGCCCAAGCTGACAGCCATCGACGATCCTCCGCTCGGATTAACCATTCCGCCTGTTGAAGGCAGTGAGTCGTCCTGATCGCTCTGGTCTATCGCTCGGATATCGTCGCTGTTTGCCGTTATTTGCCCGATTGCCGACGTTTCTTTTAAATATTCCGAATCAGCAAATTGTACTTGTAATTCGGTTGAAATTTGAGGTTGTTGTATCCTGATACGTCCGTCCGTCGAATTACGCTGAGCCTCTTCCATAACTTTTTGCATATCCGGCTGAATTGATACTTCCGAAGAAAATTTTTCCCGGTAATTTTCGATAACAGCGTCTGAAGTATTATTAATAATCAACGCAACGACCGTTGTTAGGATGATTGCGAATATAATAACCGCTATCATAATGTTGCGTCCTTTGTTCCGTATAATATTTTTTATCGCATTTTGAATAATGTACATGTAAAAACTCCTTTTTTTATTGTACAATAATTATATCAGCATAACCTTTATCAAATCTTAAATTATCCAAAAAAATCTATGACCACAAAAATCATAGATTTTTTATAATACTCATACCACTTAAAAAGTATTACACTTTTCAAACAGCAGTTTTTACCGCTTTTCAAATTCTGTTTGTAATTGAAAACTTTGAACAGTTTTCAATTGGTTTTACTCTATAATATAAAGCTGAAAGAAGTCCATTCATCATCGCTTAAAACCGTCAGTTTTCCGTTATGCCGTTCAATTATAGTTTTAGCAATCGATAAACCTAACCCATATCCGCCGTTCTCGTATGAACGTGAACTGTCGGCGCGATAAAAACGGTCGAAAAGTCTGGAAATATCGTTTTTATCTATTTTTTCACCTGTATTTTTTATGGTAAACGAAATATTATGCCGGTTTTTTTCCAAGACAATATCGATTTTTCCGTTTGAATCTACATATTTAACGGCATTATCCAACAAAATCATTATAACTTGCTTCAATTTTTCGCCGTCTGCTTTTATAATTACTTCTTCTTCAATATTTTGTGAAAGCGTTATCCCTTTTTCAAAAATCATGGCTTCAACAGTCAAAACAGCGTCCGACACGATTTCACTTAAATCAAAAGACACGAATTGTATTTCCGACTGTACATCCTCGGTTTTGGATAAATATAATAAATCACTAACCAATTTGTTCATTCTGACAATTTCCGCCTGAATATACGAAATCCATTTTTTTTGCGAAATGACAGTACTTTCAGCGTTCGCCCACAACACATCGGTGTTCGCACTGATAATCGCAATCGGTGTTTTTAATTCATGAGACGCATCGGTAATAAATTGTTTTTGTTTGTCCCAAGTTTCTGAAATAGGCTTGATAGCCTTGTTTGCGAAATATAAAGATACCAGGAAAACAACAACAGTCATACCTAGTCCAATAAAAATGAATGTAATCAAAAGTTCCGTTAAAATTTTTTTCGAATCGGTAATATCCAAAAACGAAATATTTTTACTGCCGTTCACAACACGGGCAAAAACTAACCCGCCGTTTCTGTTTTCAACAATTGCGTCTACATCTTTTCGAACATTAAAAATAAATTTTCGTTCATCAATAGATACCACATTATTGTTTTCATTTTTTAACGCCGTTTCAATAATATTTTCATAAAATTCGAACGGCAGTTCAACCGACGAAATAACTCTTAAAATATCGTCATTTTTATCCAAAAAAACAGAAAATGACGTTGAAAAATCGGTTGCTTTTTGTATAATCATAACATTTTCATCATTATTTGAAAATATTACATTTCGATTTCTCGGCAATAAAATCGTCGAAATAGGCATAATTTCGGCATTTTTCAATTTATCTTCATTTTCTTTGTTGATACTGTTATAAGTTATTAAATAAATCGTAAAAAAAGATAAAAACATGATAATCAATGTAATTATCATATTTAACATCAAAAATTTATTACGTAATTTATTAAACATCGTACATACCTTCAAAAATCAATTTATTAGTTTTAAAATATATCCGGCTCCCCGAACCGTTTGAATAAAAATATTCGCATTAATATGAGTCAGCTTTTTTCTTAAAAACGAAATATAAACTTCGACATGATTGTCATCTGCTTCTGTTTCATATCCCCATATTTTTTCGATTATAAGGTCTTTTGAAACAATCAAATTTCGGTTTTTCAAAAGAAATTCCAACAACTGACCTTCTTTAAGCGTCAAATTAAATGAAATCAATTCACAAAAAATCATTAAATTTCGCGGATTATATTCGATATTGCCAAAGCACAAGATATTATCGTTCAAAAGTTCGCCGTTTCGGCGGCTCAAAGCCCGTAAACGAGCTAACAATTCTTCCATTTTAAAAGGTTTTACCAAATAATCGTCGGCGCCATTATCAAGTCCAAAAACTTTATCAGAAATTTCACTTTTTGCTGTCAATAAAATAATCGGAATATTAATGTTATTTTTACGTAAATTCTTTAAAACACTGATTCCGTCCATTTTCGGCAGCATAATATCTAAAATAATAATATCATAAATGTTCGAAAGACCGCAATCCAAGCCGAATTCACCGTCAAAAGCCAAATCAACGGTATAATTATTCTTTTTTAAAATCGCAGCAACAGCTTCTGAAAGATATTTTTCATCTTCAACCATCAAAATACGCATATTTTCTCCCAAAATAACGATAATTCACACATTATACAATAACATTATAAACGAAAAACCTTTATTAAAACTTAAAATTCGTATTTACAAATCAATTTTTAAATGGGACAAAGCCGAAAAGCGATGTCCCATAAATTTTATCTATTTTCGAAATCTTCCAACAACGACCAATTCATATGCAATGATTGATTTTCATTTTCAGCAACACCCACATAAACACCTAAATCATCGGCTTTTCTCGATAAATTATGTTTCAGCATTTCAGCAAAAGTTTTCGTATATTCTCTGTTCATCATTTCATTTTTCGATATCCAGTGTAAAATTCCTTCATTTGTTTGAATCAATTCGGTTTTAATAGTATTTCCGAAATAAATATAATTCATCCTAATATCATTTTTGCTTTTTCTTATAATTAAATATCGAAAATTTAAATTAATAATGTCTTTTTCGGCAATTCCACTTTCTTCGAAAATTTCACGGTAACAAGCGGATAATGGGTCATTAATCTCAGATTCTTCTAATTTTCCGCCGACTCCCGACCAAACATTCGAAGCAATTTTTTTATCTTCCGAACGTTTTAACAATAGAATATTATCTTTATTATATAAAAAAGCTGTCGATGAACTGCTGAAAGTGAGCATTTTAACCTCTTTTTACCGCTTTACGATAATCTCATTTCAAAATCATCATAACCAAATTCCCGAACAACTCTAATATTGCCAGAATGTTCGCAAATTGCGATATCAGGTAATTTCATACCGTTAAACGTATTATTTTTAACCATCGAATAGATAGCCATGTCACAAAAAACAATTTTATCACCAATTTTTAACGGATTATCGAACGAATAATCGCCAATTATATCTCCTGCAAGACAAGTAGGCCCGCCGAAACGGTAATTATACATTTTTTCCGATTTCTGTCCCGAACCGACAATATGCGGACGATATGGCATTTCAATAACATCAGGCATATGACAAGCAGCTGACGTGTCTAATATTACATTAATAATGTCATTTTCGACAATGTCCATCACACTCGAAACTAAAAAACCACAATTTAACGCAACAGCTTCACCTGGTTCTAAAAAAACTTCAATATCGTACTTATTTTTAAATTTTATAATTATATCAATCAATTGTTCTATATCGTAATCATTACGTGTAATGTGATGACCGCCGCCGAAATTTATCCATTCCATTTTTGGTAAATATTCGCCGAAATTACGCTCAACACTCGCCAAAGTCGTTGCCAAAGCGTCTGCATTTTGTTCGCATAAGGTATGAAAATGCAATCCTGAAATTCCGTCCAACAATTCGCTTCGAAAATTTTTTCGGGTAACGCCAAGCCGTGAACCGGGTGAACACGGGTCATAAATCGCATGATCTTGTGTCGAACACTCGGGATTTATACGGATTCCGCATTGTTTATTCTTCATTTTTGGTTTAAATTTTAACCATTGATTAAAAGAATTAAAGATAATATGGTCGCAAATGTCTATTATCTCATCAATTTCGTCATCTTTATATGCAGGTGAGAATATATGAACATCCCCTGACATATATTTTTTACCGAGTTTAGCTTCATATAGTCCGCTCGAAGTCGTTCCGTTCAAATATTTACCGATTAAATCGTACATAGAAAACATCGAAAATGCTTTTTGAGCCAATAAAATTTTACATCCCGACTTATCTGCAACATATTTTAATATTTTCAGATTATTTTCCAATAAAATTTCATCGACAATATAAGTTGGCGTTTTTATCATGTTTATATCGAAATTCAATATTTTTTCTGTCATTTATATCAATCCACCAAAGTCGGATTAAAGTTTTCAATCCATGGCAATCCCCATTTATTTAATGCTTCCATAAAAGGATCCGGATCAAATTCTTCTATATTATAAACACCCGCTTTTCGCCAAGTGCCGTTCATTACGAGCATTGCACCAATCATTGCAGGAACGCCGGTTGTATACGAAATAGCTTGCGAACCGACTTCTCTGTAACATTCCTGATGGTCGCAAACGTTGTAAACATAGTAATTACGCGGTTTTCCGTCCTTGATTCCTTGGAAAATACAGCCGATATTTGTTTTTCCGACCGTTCGAGGACCGAGTGATGAAGGATCAGGTAAAACTGTTTTTAAAAATTGAAGCGGAACAATCATTTTTCCTTCAAATTCAATCGGTTCAATCGACGTCATACCAACGTTTTCAAGGCATTTTAAATGTGTTAGGTAACTCTGGCCGAACGTCATAAAAAATCTGATTCTTTTAATTCCTTTGATGTTCAACGCCAAACTTTCGAGTTCTTCGTGATGTAATAAATACATGTCTTTTTCGCCAATTTTATCAAAATTGAAGACCCTTTTTATCTCCATCGGCTTAGTGTGAACCCATTTTCCGTTTTCCCAATAACTACCGTCCGCCGTCACTTCGCGAATATTGATTTCAGGATTAAAATTCGTCGCAAACGGATATCCGTGATCACCTGCATTGGCGTCTAAAATGTCGATATTGTGGATTTCATCGAAATAATGTTTAGCTGCATATGCCGAAAAAACTCCTGTTACACCCGGATCGAAACCACTGCCCAACAAAGCTGTAATACCCGCTTTTTCGAACTTTTCACGATATGCCCATTGCCAGCTGTACTCAAATTTTGCCGTATCTAACGGCTCATAATTGGCTGTATCCACGTAATTTGTTTTCGTCGCCAAACACGCTTCCATAATTGTTAAGTCTTGATATGGAAGTGCTAAATTAATTAGAACATCAGGCTTAAAATCATTTATCAATTCGATTAGTTGTTCTATATTATCAGCGTCAACTTGAGCAGTATGTATTATCGTTTTTCCGCCGTCTAACTTTTGTTTGAAAGCGTCGCATTTAGATTTTGTTCTGCTCGCAATCATAATTTCTTCGAACACTTCAGGATTTTGACAGCATTTATGAATTGTAACGCCTGCAACGCCGCCCGCTCCGATAATTAAAGCTTTTCCCATTTTTTACCTCCATATAAATTATTTAGTAATAATTAACAATAATTCTCTCAGAATTTTATTCGCTACTGCTGTCGAAACGCCGCTTTGGTCGTAAATTGGCGATAATTCATTGATATCTGCACCCACTATATCCAATTTTCTTAACAACAATATTGAATCTAACAACTGAATGAAACTTACACCCCCTGCTTCGGGTGTGCCGGTTCCGCAAAAAATTGACGGGTCTAAAATGTCAAGATCAAGTGAAAAATAGACCTTTTTATCGCGTAATTTGTCAACAACTGTTTTAAAATTTTGCAAATCGAACTTTTGCATGAATGTATGATTCTCAGCGAACAAAAATTCGTCTCGATCGCCTGAACGAATACCAAATTGGTAAATTTTTCCGTCTCCGACAATTTCATGAGCTCTGCGCATAACGCACGCATGTGACAATTGTTCGCCTAAATATTCATTACGCAAATCAGCATGTGCATCAAAATGAATAATGTGCAAATCGCCGTATTTTTCTGCTGTTGCTCGAATTGAACCCAACGAAACAAGATGTTCTCCGCCGATCATTATAAACTTTTTATTATCATTTAAGACTTTTTCAGTATAATTTTTTATTATTTTTAAGACTTTTTCAACATTTCCGAACGGAAATTCTAAATCACCACCGTCAAACACCCTTATGTCAAACAAATCTTTGTCCTGATAAGGCGAAAATGTTTCAATTCCAAACGATGTATTCCGCATTTCACTACCGGCAAACCGTGTTCCGGGCCGAAAACTGGTAGTTCCGTCAAATGGAGCTCCAAAAATCACTGTTTGTGCATCATTATATTCACTTTCACAACCTAAAAACGAATGAATGTTCTTATTCAACATTTTTCAACGACTCCTCAACATAATTGGGCAAATAAAACGAACCTTTGTGTAAATTTGTGTTATAATATTGCGTTTTTATATCCAAATCCTTCCATTTTTTAGCATTTAAATCACGAATCGGATGATATTTTTTTGATGCAAAACCAAAAAGCCAATGTCCCGACGGATATGTAGGAATATGCGCCGAATAAACTTTACTCATCGAAAAACTCTCTACAATTCGCTTATGAGCACGTTTCATGGCAATTGCATCTTCTTCGTAAAACGGACTTTCATGCTGATTGACCATAATTCCGTCTTCTTTAAGTGCTTTGTAACAATTTCCATAAAATTCCTTAGTAAAAAGCCCTTCACCCGGACCAAACGGATCGGTTGAATCGACGATTATCAGATCATATTCATTTTCATGTTTTCGAACAAACGCAAGTCCGTCCTGATAATAAATATTCAATCGTTTGTCATCGAAACAACACGCTGTTTTAGGCAAAAACTCCTTACATACCTTAACAACCATTTCATCGATTTCTACTAAATCTATATGCTTTATACTATTATATTTGCATAATTCTCGAACAGCTCCGCCGTCTCCTGCTCCGATTATTAGAATTTTTTCAGCGTTTGGATGAACAGCCATCGGAACGTGCGTAATCATTTCGTGATAAATAAATTCGTCTTTTTCTGTCAGCATTAAAAATCCGTCTAATGTCAAAAAACGCCCGAATTCCGTTGATTCAAAGATATCAATACGTTGAAATTCGCTTTGTCCGCTATATAGCTGTTTATTTATTTTTATAGAAAATTTCACGTCTTCCGTGTGCATTTCGCTGTACCAAAGTTCCATTTTCATGTCTCCAATTTAATTAAAGTTGTCATTTACGACATTTAAGTGTTGAACTTCCGCGTCTTCGGGTCCTGTCAGTGAACAACCTTTTTCTTTTGCATATTCGATATATTCGATAATTTTTTTTGTAATTTGTTCTCCCGGCGCTAAAATGGGGATTCCGGGCGGATAACACATGATAAACTCAGCACAGATTCTTCCTGCACTTTCTTTGATGGGTAATGATGTTTTTCCGCTGTAAAAAGCTGTTTGCGGACCTAATATAACTTTTGGCGAAATATATTCCGTTTTTAACATACCTGATTTATCTTTTTTGTACAAACGTCTGATTTCACTCAATGCACCAATCAACCGTTCGATATTTTTTTGCGAATCACCAACCGAGATATATGCTAAAATATTACCTAAATCACCGAATTCAATTTGAATGTCATATTCATCCCTTAATAAATCGTATACTTCGATACCCGCAAGTCCCGTATCCAACGTATTTACGGACAATTTTGTCACATCGAAATCATATATTGTGTCATTATTGACAAGTTCGTTCGAATAAGCGTAATAATCGCCAATATTATTAATTTCATCACGTGCATATTGCGTCATTTCGCGAACTTTATTAAATATTTGTTTGCCGTTTAAAGCTAAATTTCGGCGTGAAATGTCTAAACTGGACAACAAAAGATACGAACCTGACGTTGTTTGCGTTAAATTAATGATTTGACGCACATAATTCGGGTTTACACCTTTACCGCACAATAAAAACGAACTTTGCGTGAGCGAACCGCCCGATTTATGCATACTGACGCTTGCCATGTCTGCACCTGCCGCCATTGCGTTGATTGGCATGTTTTCACCGAAGTAAAAATGCGTTCCGTGAGCTTCGTCAACCAGAACTTTTATATTTTTATCGTGTGCTTTTTTTACAATTGACGCTAAGTCCGAACAAATTCCGTAATAAGTCGGATTATTGACTAAAATAGCTTTCGCATCAGGATTTTTTTCAATTGCATCGATAACATCAGCCAAAGACATTCCTAACGCAATTCCCAAACGTTCATTCATTTGAGGATTTATATAAATCGGCACAGCTCCGCATAAAACCAGCGAATTGATGACGCTTCTGTGAACGTTTCTGGGTAAAATTATTTTGTCGCCATGCTTGCAAACGCTCAGTATCATCGCCTGAACTGCCGATGTTGTCCCGTTTACCATTAAAAATGCGTCTGCTGCACCAAACGCTTGTGCCGCCAAAATTTCAGCGTCCCGAATGACGCTGACCGGATGACACAGGTTATCAAGCGGTTTTTGTGAATTCACGTCCATTGTCATGCACTTTTCGCCCAAAAAGTCGGTTAATTCGGGGTTTCCGCGTCCACGTTTATGTCCGGGAACGTCAAACGGAACTAAACGCATGCTTTTAAATTCTTTCAGCGCATCGTAGATTGGCGCGTTTTTTTGCGTCAAATTTAGCGTTTTATTGTCAATTATGAGCATTTTTTACCTCAAAATCATTTAATATCATCATCAAAAACGTTGTTTCCGCTAAAAATTTCAATCATTTCCCGGCGTAAATTATTGGTTATGTTCAACCTTGTTTTAGGTGCGATTTCATAAACGTCAGTGTTGAACAAATAGTTTTGCAAGTCGACTTCCTTGATCAGCATTTTTGTGTGAAAAATATTTTGCTGATAGACGTTTATATCGATTGCATCGTACTTTTCGAGTGTTTTATCGTTAACATAATTTTGAATGGATGTAATATTATGATCAATGAATAATTTTTTCCCGTCCATATCACGTGTAAAACCGCGGACACGGTAATCCATTGTGATAATATCAGAATCGAACGAACCGATTAAAAAATCGAGCGTTGAAAGCGGCGTTATCTCTCCACAAGTCGCAACATCGATGTCCACACGAAACGTTGCGATAGCGTTGTCGGGATGATATTCAGGATAAGTATGCACTGTTACGTGACTTTTATCCAGATGACCGACGATAGTTTCGCCGTCTTTTGCCGGAACTTGCGAACCTTCGGCGATTAGGAACGTAACCGACGCACCCTGAGGGTCATAATCCTGCTTGGACACGTTGATAACCGTTGCGCCGATCATGTCGGTTACGTGAAACAAAATTTTCGTTAAACGTTCGGAATTGTACTGTTTGTCGATATATGCGATATAATCACGTTGTTCACGTTCGGTTTTTGCGTAACATACGTCATAAATATTGAAACTCAGTGATTTTGTCAGGTTATTAAAACCATATAATCTTAATTTGTCAGCCAATTTTTTCAATCTCCCTTAAAATATAAAATACCCGAAAATGTTATCTACAACACTTTCGGGAAAACTGTCAACACATTAAAATGTATATCATTTTATTTTTAAGAGTCTATATAGCAAGAACTTACTTTTACTACTCAATATTGACCGTTTCACAAGTGTTGTGTACTCTCTCACAACTCATAAAATTTGAGCTTTTAACTCAATCAATAAACGGCGGAAATCCGCCAGTTCTTGCATATCAGCGATATATTCTGTAATCATCGCCAATTCATGTTTTGCATTGATATAATAACATGAAAAAATCGTTTTGTCAATAGTTATTTAGATTATTCTTTACAAAAAAAATAAAAAAATATTTTTGTTTATAATGGTATTGCTATATTGAAAAATTAATATAAGCTCGATCATCAAATGAAATCCTATCTTCATATTTCCCGGAAAAATGTTTAAATAAATCTACACACAAAGGGTCATTATCTAAAATATTTTTTAAATAATTTTCTGTTTCAAGTAATGATGAAAATATTTTAGGATAACCATCTGTTGCCATAGATATATTTTTATTATTTGCAACAACTATACATTTAAAAGGTTTATTCATTAATTCAAAACCGTTTAAAATAGAATAGCCATACTCTGAATTACTATTGTTTTGAAAATTATTTTGTACATTCATTAATGGTTCTAAAAATTTTAATGAAATATCATTTTTCAACAATTCATCATCAGTAATTCCTGCATTTTTTAATACATTATAAGCGGTAATCCGAAAATCAACATAAACTTGATCAATTAACAACTCATTCGTATATAATACATCATCAACTAAAATTTGAATATCACCTATACACCATATTTGATTATAATATTTTGAATAGACAGCCATACATGCTGATATACGTAAATTTGGGTTATTATTAGCTTCATCATACATATTTTCTTTCTTGTACCAATTTTCAAGTTGTTTATTAATATTATTAAAAAATGTCATTCCGGTTGCATCATGAGAAATATTTGGTATTGTTTCCATAATAATTTCTTTGCAAATTCTACCGGTTTTTTTACCATTAAATAATTTATCAGTTTTACTCGAAGCGCCGTCTATAATGCATATAAAATTATCATTAATAAAAATTGCATCTTCGCATTTATTTTCATCATTATACTTTCCAAGACAAATAGAATCGTTTACTTTCATTGTTTTTCCTCACAAATTATATCTAAATATTTTACTAATTCTATCGACAATTCATCATCATTTAAAACGTTGCAACTGAGTGAATTTTCTAATAGATAATCCTCCTTATCATTTTCATTAAATAAATCGGTTGTATTTTCAATTATTTGATTAGTATGTTCGTCTAATAAATAATATTTATAAATACCATTTGTTAAAAAGAATCATAATAACTACCTTTTCTACAAATAAAATTAATATTATCTTTTTCAAGTTCTATTTCAAAATTATCTAAACATAACTTGTTTTCATTAAAAAACATTTGAGGTTTTAAAAATTTAACTATTAAAAATTTATTTAATAATTTAAAATTATTTTTTATAAATTTTTTTACATTTTTATTTTTTTTATAACAATTTTTAAACTAAATTTTTGCCATATTTTTTTGTTAAATTCTTTAGATATTAACACAAAATTTTTCCTTATTGGAATTCTTTTATCATCATCTATACGTTCTTCTATAATATATTCATTAATTTCAAATAAATTATTTTTTAAAATTGGGTATTTTTATATTCTTGAATTTTAAATTAGTAAAATCATTTAAAATATCGCATTTACGATATTTAATAAGACTTTCGAAAAATTTATAAATTTCAACTATAATTGATAAAATTGATATAATTAAAATAATAATTTTAAATTTTAAATCGAAAATTTCATTAAAATCTAAGAATAAACTAATAATTGAACTGATAACAAAGATTATTGAAAATAAAAAAAGTGGTTTCATTTTAATATAATAAATAACAAAATCAATAGTTTTTCCAAGAAATTCTCTATAAAATGATCTTAACATATAAAACAGATTAATCATATATTTATTATTCCTTAAATAATTTAAAATTACAATTTTATTATATAATGAATATTAGCCTATATCAATGTATTAAATATTTAAATTATTTTTTACCAAAAATTTCCTTAATCACTTCTTCGTCCCCCAATCCGAACGGACATGCAATTGACGGGTTGTTTGCAGAATAATGCAGTCTTGAAATAATAAAATTATTCGGGTCATCATTTTCGATTTTTACACGTTCGGATTTACTTTCCGCCAAAACTTTAACAGCTTCGACATGTTCGGGAGCTATTTTTATTTCAACGCCCGGACCTGACAAACAGCGTCTTGACGGCATTTGTACGTGACCTTGTTCGTAGCGTTCATTAACCCAATCGTTTATATAATTTAAAAAATATGCTCTGTATTCAGCACTTTGGTGCGATAACCATGATATTTCATCGTAACCCCATGCGTAAATAGAATTATTGTTCGTGTTAATTTGACCCGGTGTTTTGCTCACGCCAAAATTATCAAATTCGACCAAAAAAGGATATGGATCTGCAGACCAGCCGCTCGGAGATTTTCCACCCTTGCTTTTGCCGAAAATACTGTCTGAATAACCTATTTCGCACATACATTCCATAGGTCTATCTTCGATTTCTTTTAATCTGATCGGAAATGAATTGAAATCAAGCAATGATCTGCCATCTGATGTGATAAGTCCGTGACAATGAGCGTCGCAAATGACATATCCTCTGCGAGCGTGCGTTTTTGCATAATTCCGAACCATTTTAAAGACTTTGTCCCACATTACCCAGTTGTTTTCTTTGTCGTTCGCACCAATCAGCCACACTTGGCCGAAATGAATCGCTTCGCAGCCGCAATTGATATATTCGCAAGCCAGATAGAATATCCACATTTGCCCTTCGAGCGTCATGATATCCGGCACAATCGTTTCGTTACCCCAATGATTGACGAACTTCCCGTCAGCGAAAGACATTTTGTCCATGCTGAAATTACGTTCGGTAAATGGCAGGTTAAATGCGTCAAAAACCCATTTAGGAACGGGAATGCTTTCGCAAAAACGTCTGGTAACACATTCAAACACACAGCATTGCAGCACAAACTCAGGGTCAACCGAATGACTGACAGCACTGCGTTCATTGACTCGTGTGAAATGTTCAGCGTAATCCACGTAACTCCACACATATGCAGCCCGTCCGATGAATTTTGCACCTTCATTTTTCAGCATACGCAAATCATCTGTCCAAGTCTGCGACGCACCTTCCTGCGTATCCAATAAATTGGCGTGCGTGACTGCACGTGAGAGATAATTATTCAATACTTCATTGGAAATTGAGCCGTTAAAATTAAAATCCATATAAACCTCCAAATCAAAATTTTACATAATAAATCGTATTTATTTTAATCATTTTCACCAATTGTTAATTATTAATCAGCTTAACTGCTATTTCCGCCATTTCACCCATAGACATACCGTTTAAAACGCCTGCAATCGTGATATTACAGCGATTGAGAGGAATCAAAATCTTACGCGCGTCGCTTTCTGAAACAGCCAACGCCATTTCGGGTGTCAATTCACCTGACATAGAATTCGCTGCGATAATTCCGACTGCACCAAAGATAATATCGACCTTTTTACAATTCACTTTAATGGCGTTTTCTCCTGTCGCACCTTCATCAGCTCCCGCTTTGAGCATGTTCGCCGTAGCCACGGAATTAGTCCCCAACGCTACTATGACATGTTCTTTGGAAGTAATCGCCCGAATTTTTTCGACAAGGATTTTACCCAGTCCGCCACCCTGACCGTCTATTACTGCTATTCTCATACTTTTTTCCCGTTTTCTTATTAATATAAAATAATTATACCAAAATTAAAAACTTTTTACAACACTAATCTTGACTTTTTATAAAAAATATCATATAATAGTAATCGTCCACCAATTATTAATTATTAACCATAAGTTATTTGCTGTTAATTATTAATTATTAATTGAAAAAGGCGGGGTGTAGCGCAGATGGTAGCGTGCTTGGTTCGGGACCAAGAGGCCTCGAGTTCGAATCTCGACACTCCGACCAAAATAACGTAAATCCGAATTCCTGCATATTTTTACAAATGGTTTGTTTGGAATTTTGGTTTACGTGTCAATTGTAAACAATAACCCACTAAGATATAATATTTTTAGCGGGTTATTAATTTTTTAGAGGTTCATTTATAATTATTACTATGACTTTTATTTTTGTTATGAATTAGTTATTTTATAACCATGCTTTTCAGCATTACCCAAGAGATATAAAAAAGCGAATGCAGGGATTCTTATCATTTTATTACCGTCTGGAACGTTGTGAATGCCATAATCTTCGGCAGATTTCGTTATTATAATCGCTGAGGAACTTTCAGAACATAGCTGACAAATTGCCGAATTGTTGGGAACAGGAGCTTCTTCACGATATTTAACTTCGATAAGCATATTTTTAATACCCGGATATTCTACAACAATGTCTATTTCTTTGTCTTTTTTACCGCCGCGATAATATCCGATAGAAGTTGCTTTTTGATAATAAAATGCGGCAACATGTTTATAAACAGAGGTTTCAACCATTTTTCCCATCTCATCAGGATTACTCAAGATATTATCGTCCATAAGAACGGCATTTCGAATTGCAGCATCAGCGATATAAATTTTGGGACTGGCTTTCAAAACCTTTTTTCCTGCCATATCTATCGGCCAACTTTGATAAATTAAGTTTGCACTTTCCAAATAACGAATATAATTTTCGACGGTTGGGCGGGATACTCCTTGAAGTTCTTTTGCTATCGCTTCTATAGACACTACTGAGGAAGATACATTGCAAAGATATAAAAAAATCCTTTCCAATTCTGTAGAATTTCGGATTTGATATAGTGATGGTAAATCTCTTTTTAAAACTTTGTCAACAACATCTTCTCGGAGGATTTGTTGTGCTATCAAGTCATTGTCTGCTAAAGCGAGCTCGGGAAATCCGCCGACTTGCAAATAACGGTTAAAATGGTTTTGGACTTTAGATAACTGCAGCATGATTTGCGTGCGTTCCTGCTGCGTCTTTGTCAGCCACGACGAAATATTTTCATTAATTGCAAGTTTAGGTTTATCCACTTTTATAAGTTCGCAATATTCATAAAACGACATAGTAGGAACAGAAATAATACTCCATCTACCCGCTCCGCTTTCTGTCGTTCCTTGAATCAATGCAGGACTTGCAGATCCGGTTGCTACTACTTTTGTGTCCGGTTGCATATCGTAAATTGTTTTTAGCCATTTATCCCAATCCTGTGCATATTGAATTTCATCAAAAAAGTAATAAACATCTTTATTAGCATAAATATTTTCGTGAAAACATTCCAATATGTCATTAAATGCTGAAAGTTTAAGCATCGGGTGATCCATTGAAATATATACGATTTTTTGCGGAAGAACCCCGTCAGCAAGCAATTTTTCAATCATTTGATATTGTATTGTGGTTTTCCCGACGCGTCTTGTTCCGGTCAATATAATGGTACGGCGTATTTTTTTATCACTCAAACGATTCATTGATTCATAAAAAGCAAACCGTTTATATGATTTGGATAATTTAGCAGGAGCCATTCCTGTTCTCCACCAAGGATTATATGAGGTAAGAACCTTTAAAATACCATCTTTCGTTGTGATTGCCATATAGCACTCCTAATTTTAAATATATCATATCATGTATAAATTATACCACATATCTTCATCTTTGTCAATATTATTGTAACTATACTTATAATAATATACATATAATATGAATATTTCAAAATTTATCTATAACAAAAAATATTTTTATAATTATAAATATGACACACAGTTGTCAACTTAACTATCATATAATATAAAATAATACAAAGAAAAGAGGTAAAAAAATGAAC
>JGI994J12354_10000495_pt1 | contig 39319 bp, 32 predicted proteins | sample IntmicLarv3ML3BL_FD_12354 | JGI IMG/M metagenome (IMG submission 12354) | reverse complement strand
GAAGGATAAGACGAACGCAGCTATCGACACGACCGTCATCAAAGGGAAGATAAACGAAGAGAACGGCAACATCGAACGCAGGAAGATCGAGATCGGCGAACTGTACTGGAAAGCACATTCGGAAAAGAAGGATGTAAGCGAGGAAAAGGTCAACAAGCTGTTCAAGTCCATTGAAAAGAGCTTGGAGAAGATCGCCGAGTACGAAGAGGAGATCGCTTCTTTCAAAGAAGAGTGATGGTTAAAACCTTTTAGGTCTTCCTATCTTTTTATAAACAAGCAGTCCATATCCTGACTGATGACCACCACGGGAAACCGAGAGGACTACCTTATCAACATACTCAGGCTGACCGAGAAACGCCCTGTGGCGAAGACCACAGAGCTTGCGGCGATGATGGACGTTTCCGCAGCAAGCGTAAGCGAAATGCTCAAAACGCTGTCGGGAGAAGGGATGGTGAACTACCAGAAATACAAAGGGGTATCACTTACCAACGAAGGCCGTGAGTATGCTGCGCAGCTCAGAAGGAAACATCACATCATGGAACGTTTCCTGATCAATGTGCTTGACTCCGATACGGATCTTGCGCACGAGGAGGCCCACAGGATGGAACATGTCATTTCCGACGAATCTGCGGATAAGATGTGCAGGATGCTCGGTCCCACTGATGAGTGCGACGCATGCAAGGAGACGTGCGGCATCAAGAACGAGAGATCGACGACAACGATAACGATGATGGGACCTCAGACATCAGGTAAAGTGTCCCACGTGATGTGCGACAATCCGGACCATCTCAGGAAACTCATATCAATGGGTTTCGTTCCCGGACGCCCCGTAAGAATGGACAAAACGTCAAGATCCGGACCGGTCATCGTACGTATCGGCGACAGCAGCGTCGCCATGGACCGTTTACTGACGGATATGATATTCGTGGACCTTGACGGTCAGCGGTGAGAGAACACTGCTCTTATCCTTTTTCCATTCTCTTCCAATCTGACGAAACCGAATCTTTCGAATTGTATCATGTCCCCTTTTTCATCAGCCAACGCAGTTTCGGACAGACCTTTCAGTATCGTCCCATCAGGCATTGCTATCTCCGTTACTATGCCGCCGGAGACCCATTGAACAGCTTTCACACCTTGTTTCAGCACGGAAAGGTCTGTTCCGGCGTATTTCGCAGGATCTCCGAAATCAAGGTTACAGAGATCCTTCAGCCTTATCATCCCTCTTGATGCGAATGCTTCCATGTCCTGCTTCGTTATCATCATCTCATTTCCGGATATTTCGTAATCACGCGTACCGTTCTCGGGATGATCGGGATGTTTCGGTGCGGCACCTTTGAGACCGGCGACACCTTCGGTCATGAACTTCACGGGATCCTCGACAAAGAAGTATCTGTTGGCCGTGCCGTCAATGATGTCGCGGTTCATTGCGTACAGCGTATCCCAAGAGAACTGGATATCGATCTGTTTCATTCCGGCCTCCACCCAGTAACGTCTGATCGCATCCGGCGAGATGCCGCGTTTCTTCAATGCCCTCAGCGTTCCCGTACGAACGTCATCCCATCCTTTGTACTCCCCTGACCTTATGCTTGCTCCGATCAGTGATGTTTTCAGCACAGTGTCGGGAATGTTCACTAACCCGTAGTGATAATATTCCGGTTTGGACCAGTTCATGTGTTTGAATATGTATTCCTGACGGAATGTGTTGTTAAGATGATCCTTTCCTCTGATAACATGTGTCATTCCCATAAGATGGTCGTCTATCGCAACGGACAGGTTCATCATCGGGTACACGTTATATTTCGTTCCCGTTCTGGGGTGAGGATGGTTCACGATCCTCAAAGCAACGAAATCCCTTATCGCGGGGTTCGGATGTCTTATGTCCGTTTTGATAACGGCCACAGCCTCGCCTTCTCCGTATCCGTTGCTCAGCAGCCTGTCGAACCTTTCCAGGTTCTCTTCCTTCGGAAGATCATGGCAGGGACACGGCGTCTTCTGTTCCTTGAGCTTACGTGCGACCTCTTCGTCGCACGTACAGACGTATCCGTTACCGTCCTCGATCATCTTCCTCGTCATATCGTAGTATATTTGGAAACGGTCGCTCTGACATACGGTCTCATGAATTTTGACACCAAGCCATTCAAGGTCCTCCGGTATCATGTCATAAGCGTTCGGATCTATCTTTTCCGGATTCGTGTCCTCGAAACGGTTTATCAATTTCCCGTTGTATCTTTTGACGTATTCGTCATTCAGTATCGAAACACGGGAATGACCGATGTGCAACGGACCGGAAGGTCCGGGTGCGATACGCATCACAACGTTCTTCCCGACATTGTCAAGCTCCGGAAGGTCGTGCCTCTTCTCCTTCTTCTCTTTGACGAGAAGCGAACCGTCTATCTCTGCCAGCGCTGCGGTCTGTGCTTCCAATCCCATTTTATTGACGTCTGCTGTTATGGATTCTGCGGATTCCATTACCTCTTTCGATCTCGATCTGAATTCCGGACATTCTCCCAGTACTTTCCCGACGATCGCTTTGGGGTTTGCGGTACCTTTGAAGAATACGGCATTCTGAAGCGCGTATTTCCTTATCAGTTCATCCAACGGAGCGGACATGAGCCTCCTAAATCACTAGCGATATATTAACGTTTGATTCTCTCGCGCAAGCCTGAAGCAGTGAAAACAAGTGTAGATTTCAAATACACCCAATCCTATGATGGAACATGTCCATAGGCCGATTCATACCTGGGGATGCGTTCAAGATCGAAGATAAAGTGAAAGCAGACACCTGCGGTGTCACCAAGGTCCTTCAGGAGGATCAGGATCGGACGGTCATTTTTGAGGATCTGAACGGAGGGAAGGCTGTAGGCAATCTTTTCTCGACACGTTCCAAGATCGCGGAGGCCATGAAAATAAGGCCTGACGGAATAGTGGAACATATCCTGAATGCGTAACGTCACCTAAAGACACCAATGTCGTCGACAAACCTGCGTTCAAAGCCGTATCGTTAAAGAAGGGATTGATGTCGTTACCGATACCGAAATACTTCCCCAAGGATGGCGGAAGGTACATCACATCCGGCCTTATCGTATCAGAATTCGAAGGTATGCGGAATATATCGTTCCATAGGATGATGATCATGTCTGATGATAAGATCGCAGTGCGTTTGGTCCCTCGCCATCTGTATACGATGTTACAGAGATCCAAAGCGAAAGGAAAGGAATTGCCCATTGCGATATGCATCGGATCCAGACCGGAAACGATGTTGGCGGCAGCTACGTCATTGGACTACGGGACCGATGAACTGACGGTCGCTTCGGCAATGTGCCAGGCATCATTCGGAAAGCCTCTCGATGTGGGAAAGACAGACAACGGATTGTATGTTCCCGCGGATACGGATTATGTCATAGAAGGACGCATAACATTGGAGGAGACGAAAGAAGGACCGTTCGTCGATATAACCGGAACGTATGATCACATAAGATCACAGCCGGTCATCAAAGTTGACAAGATATGGTCTTCCAAGGACCCGGTATTCCAGTTGCTGCTGCCCGGAGGTAACGAACACTATCTCTTCATGGGACTCCCCAGGGAACCGATGATGCTCAAGACCGTGAGACAAGCGGTTCCCAGGACACACGCGGTCCGCCTTACCGAGGGGGGCTGCTGCTGGCTGCATGGTGTCGTCTCGATCACAAAGAACAAGGAAGGCGACGGCATGAACGCAATAATGGCGGCATTCACCGGCCATCCGTCCATGAAGCAGGTGATCATTGTCGACGACGACATCGACATATTCAACGACCGTGAGGTGGAATGGGCTGTTGCGACACGTTTCCAAGGCAACAGGATGCTCCGTATACCTGACGCGGCAGGATCCTCACTGGACCCGAGTTCCAAAGGAACAACATGGAAAGTGGGAATAGACGCAACACGTCAGCTGGACATGGACATCGGTCTGTTCAAACGCGCAGAACTCTGAATTACGAAGAGCTTACGCCTTGAAATTAATTCCACCAGTCTTTCCTGCGGTCGATGGTCTCAGACCTCTTGGGTCCGATGCTGATTATATCTGCAGGTACTTTCAGATATGATTCAATGAATTTGACGTAATCCTTCATCGTCTCCGGCAGTTTATCGTAACCTTTCTTTGCTGCCTTTTCCCCATCGCCCAGATCATCCCAGCCTTTCATTATCTTGTACACGGGTTTAGCACGTTCCACTTTCGCCAGTGATGCCGGGAAGTGTTTCAGTATCTCTCCGTCAACGTCGTATCCTGTGCATACCCTGATCTCATCGTATCCGCTGAGTACATCAAGTTTCGTTATCGCCAGTGATGTGAATCCGCATAATCTCACTGAATGTTCGGCAACAACGAGATCGAGCCATCCGCATCTTCTTCCGCGGCCTGTCGTTACGCCATATTCGCCACCTTTTTCCATCAGCTCCTTTCCTTCCTTTCCAAGAAGTTCAGTGACCAGCGGACCCTCTCCCACTCTTGTGGTATACGCTTTCAGGCATCCTACCACTTTGTTGATCCTGTTGGGTGCGACCCCTGTACCGGAACATATCCCGCCTGCGGCGGTGTTGGATGATGTTACGAACGGATATGTTCCGTGATCGATATCCAGCATGACACCTTGCGCACCTTCGAACAATACTTTCTTGTTGTCGTCGATCAGTTCGTTCAAAAGAACGGACGTGTCGCAAACATATTTTCCGAAGACGGAACGCCAGTTCTTCAGTCTCTTCTCAAGATCATCCGTAGTACATGCGCATGACTCCGCTTTCATCATCTTCAGAAGGTCCTTCTTGAACGGAAGGTTCGCTGCGGACTTCTCCTTTATTATATCATCCTCAAAAAGATCTGCAACACGGAAACCGGACCTTGCGATCTTGTCCTGGTATGCCGGGCCTATCCCTCTCTTCGTGGTTCCGACTGTCTTGTTGCCTCTGTATGATTCCTCAGCACCGTCCAGTTTCTTGTGATATCCGATTATGAGATGCGCACGATCGGATATCCTGAGTCCGTCGATGTCCAGTCCTGCATCGGTGACTTGTTTGACCTCATCCATCATATCGTCCATGTTGACGACGGTACCGTTTCCGATAACTGCCAATTTGCCTTTTCTCAGGATACCGGACGGAAGCAAATGAAGTTTGAAGACCTCTTTTCCTATGGTGATCGTGTGACCCGCATTGTTCCCGCCTTGGAACCTTGCGACCGCGTCGGCATTCTCCGCCAGATAGTCAGTTATCTTTCCTTTACCTTCATCGCCCCATTGGGCACCTATGATCGCAAGTGTCGGCAATATTCCACCCTGTTACTCTGCATGGTCTACGCGTATTTATTGTTTGACAACTGTTGACAAAGAGGCTTCGGTGAACGCATTCAGCATGTCCTTCAGCCCAAGGTCGGTACGGAACGCTGTCGGGGATGTATGTGATCTTGATGCTCTTCCGTATCTGTTCAGTATTTCGATCAGATTCTCGATACGCGGTGACGTCATTTTCAGGAACGAGGATACTTCACTTACGTCATAGGATATCGGAATATAATCTAATTCATCTTTCCAAAGACCCAGCATCTTCGTACAGCGCTTCTCCTTCTGTGTTCCGTCCGCGTTCATCTTCTCTAAAATGTCCTTATTATGCAGGGAACCTCCCCAGAACGGACCGTATCTGAATTCCTCGTTGCGTTCTTTCGAACAGTGCCGTTCCAACGTTTTCGGATCGTAGCTCATGTGGATCAGCTGATCTAAAGAATCATCAGCGGCATCTGCGCCTTCAGTCAATTCCACATACGTTCTGAAGTAATGGTCTGAATAGAATGACAACATCGGCCTCATTCCGCGGTCGAACTTTGCCAGTTCGCGGGCGACGGAGGCCATCAGTATACGTAATCCTGTTTCGTGACACATCGGTCCGCGCATCGGCCTTGATTGGTACCGGCGTTCGCATTTACCGCGGTGTGCACCTGCAAGCGGTGCGGTGTCCGTTGCGGTTATTGCCATTATCCCTTTACGTCTGCATCCTCTTATCGCCGAATGCAGGAACGGCATGGGAGAACCGAAAGGATCGATATCAACATAATCGAACACATTCTCCGAAAAAAGTATGTGAAGGTCCTTGTTGGATGCTTCGCAATTCCCGAGACGATTGAATTCAATGTTATTCTTTATCAGTTCGTAAGCATCGGGACTTCTGTCATTCGCTGTTACCGTGATATCTGGACATTCCTTTGCGATGCGTATCGCTCTTGATCCGGTTGCGGACATTGCATCTGCTGCCGTCATCTTCCTGCCTAACGAACGTAACAGCATTACGCTTATGTCACGGTTGAATGCCATCTGTTCGTTGAAGAACACAGAATCGGTTATCTTTCCGGGACCGCCGGAAGAATGCTCATCGGGAACGAAGAACTCCGCAGAGCCTTCTTTGATCAGGATCATCAAACATTTTCTCCGTTCATCAGTCTCAGGATCTTATGCGGCAGAAGGTTGCGGTTCGTCGGCGTTACTTCCAGGATCCTGACGTCATCACGTCTTCTTATGTCCTGAAGTAAAGGATTCCTTGATTTCTTGTGCAGCGTGATGATCATCGGTTTATCGGCATCCAAAGCGAATTTGACGGCATCGATGAACGCTTGACTCTCGACTTCCATCTTTCCGACCTCGTCGATGACGATTATGTCACATTCCTCACATGCGGACATTATCGCCTTCACACCTACTTCTTCGAGCTTGACTATATCGATACCGAGCTTTCCGATCATTATCTTACTTTCGAACTCGGTGTGTGCGAACGTCAATGACTCGCCGGTCATTATGTTACGTACAGTGAAACCGATCCGTTTCCTGCCGTCAACGATAGGTTCGTTGATCATTCCTCCGATCTTGATCTCGTCAGAGCTGAGCATTTCTATGACGCGGAGCAGAGCGTTTGTCTTCCCTGCACCCGGAAGTCCTGTTATGCCTATCTTTATGCTCGTTATCATTCAACGCACCGACCAGAGGTATACCGTACCCTGAATGACGGTACTGATATAATTACATGCGCAGAACTGAACTGTATATCGCGATATATTTTCGTCATAAACCGCGATTTTTGGCCTATTCGCCTTATTTCTGTCTGCAGAGATACTAAGAGGAATCCGATATGTACATCAGAGGGTAGTTGAGATCCTTCATGTATCTCATTTCTGCTGTTACTTTAACGTCATCGATCCTTATCGTCAATTTGACATCAAGCATGTTCCCCGTCAATGACATGTAACCGTACTCATCGCTCTTCTCGCGGAAGTGCGAACGGTCTATCCTTACAGTCACGGAATCAACATACGGCTGAACGAGAACGCCTTGTTCGATCGACCTTTCCAATATCTCGACGCTTGAAAGGTCCACAGGAACACCGACGAACTGATGGTATATCGTTCCCATCTTGATACCGGCCTCGAACATTGCTCTCTCTTTCACGGAGCATGCGAACATATCTGCGGCCTTCTTTTCGCGGTCGTTCATCACTCTGACAATTACCGATGACGTAAATAAAGCTGACCGTTTGCCGGAAGGTCAGAGAGCAAGATATTTATTGTGTTCTTCTCTGACCCGTGTAATGGATGATGTCAGAGAAAGGATACTTTCACTGAAGAAGGACAAGAACGCATTGATCCTTGCTCACAATTATTGTTATCCGAGCGTGCAGGATATCGCCGATCACGTAGGGGATTCCCTGGGATTGTCGATCATTGCATCCGAGGCAACTGAGAACATCATCGTATTCTGCGGCGTATCGTTCATGGCGGAAAGCGCGAAGATACTGAACCCTTCCAAGAAGGTGCTCATACCTGAGCCTGAAGCACATTGTCCGATGGCCTCCATGTGCACTGCGGACCAGCTTGAAACATACAGAAAGAACAATCCGGGAGTGGGCATTGCGGGTTACGTCAACAGCACTGCATTATCGAAGACAAAGATGGACATGTGCTGCACTTCGTCGAATGCTGTCAAAGCTGCAGGTTCCATGAAAGAAAGGAAGATACTGTTCGTTCCGGACAAGAACCTTGGCGCCTATGTGGCATCAAAACTCCCTGAGAAGGAGATCGAACTGTGGGACGGTTACTGTCCGATACACCATGGGATCACGGAAGAGAGCATACTCACGCTGAAGGAAAAATATCCAAAAGCGGTGGTTCTGGCACATCCGGAATGCAGACCTTCCGTACTGAAGTTTGCAGATCACATAGGATCAACGGAAAGGATACTGAACATCGTCGGCGAACTTGATGTAAAGGAATTCATAATCGTCACGGAGAACGGAATGGAACACCGCCTGAATAAAAGATATCCCAACAGAAGGTTCTATTTTGCAGACAATGCAGTATGTATCACAATGAAAATGACAACACTGGGATCGGTTCTCAGGTGTCTTGAGAACGAAGAGACTGAAATAGTCTTGGAGAAAAAGGTCATTGATGAAGCGTATGTTCCGCTGAAAAGGATGATAGAGATAAAATAACATTCCGTGATAAAGGAATGAGACGGCCGGATGACGATATAACATCGGTCTGATCTGTGATGAGCCCTATGAGTGCCGACGTCCGTCTCACTTTTGAGAACGTAACATGAATATCCTCTGTTCGGATGATCGCTGTAACATTCAAAGTCCCCTAGAAAAGTGTAAGATTGTGGTGAAAAGTCCCCTAGAAAAGTGTAACAGGGTCTGTGAATATCTCACGGTTCGCATTGCATCGACATGTATTCGATGAACTTGCTCAGTTTCATACCGTCGTCCCATCTCATGATGAGATTGTTGTTACCGTTCACTTCGATCTTGGGAACGCGTCTCTGAAGCAATCCCATCCTGCCTTTCAGTTCGAGATCGATCGGCAGAATGAATATCCTCCACGGATCCCCTTTTCCGCCTTTTCGCCTGAAAGCGTATATCGGAGCAACCGACGAACGTTTACAATCATCCATCATCCTGTCCGCCTGTTCTGACAGTCTGGCACTCCTGCTGAAATGCAGAACATCATCCGCAGAGCTTTTCACTTCGATGGGGAAACAGAAATCCCATCTCAAAGCAACAAGATCAACACCTAAAGAGCCTGCCGCGCGTATAACTATGAAGGGATGTTCTTTCATGGAGGAAAATGCACTTCTTTCCTGATCGTCGCAGGTCTTTATCATCTTGTCAATGACCTTCTCGTTCCCGCTGAGCAGGTGTTTCAGTTCCCTTTCGTAGATATCGCCGGCCTGGGCCATATGATTATCACTGCAAATAGAGTATATAAGCGGAAGCGGGAGAGGTGACTGAAAGTGCGAAAATGGCTGTTCAAAAAAAAACACAAACGGCGATCCACGATCTTCCACCCGAAGATAGATAATGCTCATCCGAAGGATCACACATAGGTGACAAGACCCCGTGTGCTTCAGGAAAAGGCAAGCTGGAGTCAAAAAACAGTGGCTGAACGACACCTTCTCAATATTCTCTGCGTACACGGCAATACATAAGAAAGTGAAAACAAACACACAGATATCTCAAGAACGTCTTCAAAAACAAGTCCACGCGACTTTGAAGCCCGTGACGTTAACTAAACAGTTTAAAATCACTTTAACGTGTTCTTCCGCCTTCCATTGTACTCCTCCGACTGTTTTCTTCATCGAGTCCCGAGTTAATATATCTTTCTTGTCACAATTTAGCACGATTATACGCAAATATACCCATCAAGATTATCACTATTCCCAGTACGATAGACATTGAGAGCGATGCCCCTGCAACACCGGTCAATAATCTTGTCATACCCGAACCCATCGCCCAAAGGCCTAACAAGGAGATAAGAACACCCACTGAGAGGATCGTAGAATTTTTCGTATTGATCTTCAGAGTGCTCATACATGAATTCGTTCTCTCATTTGATATGTGTTTCAGAAGTCCTTCATAATCTGTTTTGAAATTATGATAATCCATCGCGGAACTGCCGGGCAGAGACACATACCTCGAAGGAGGTACAACGATGTACACAAAGAGTCCGGATGAGATTATCAGACTGAAGATGCCTGCGGCGAAGAATGTCATTACCCAAGTGTCGGTTATGTTTTCTCCCCAGACCATGAATGTTCCGAATAATGCCAACACCACTGCATTCATAGAGAGGACCGAGGAAGCTCTGACATATCCTTGTTCCTCTCTCTTGTTGGCCTCAGCGAGAGTCTTCTCTACTGTAGACAAGTTCAGTTCTAAAGTGTCAACATTCCATCCCTCGAAGTCATATGACCAAACTCTCTCATCTATGAGATCCTGCGAGTTACTTACCTGATCTAACGGTTCTTCGGTCATATTCACACATCGTTCTTTCGAGCTGGCCATTATAAACGTAGAACTGCATGCATTCTCTGAAAACAGATATTTTGATCATTTTGTCGATACTTTCTCATTCCGCTGAGCAGGTGTTTCAGTTCCCTTTCGTAGATATCGCCGGCCTGGGCCATATGATTATCACTGTAAATAGAGTATATAAGCGGAAGCGGGAGAGGTGACTGAAAGTTCGAAACTGTTACCTGAGGTTGTGCAATTCCATTTTAGGGAATGATCCCGAAGAGGTTTAGGGCGAAAGTCTGCTCAGGTCCCTGGGGAACATTATCGCTTCACGTATGTTCGGAAGGTCCAGCATCTTCACCAACAGTCTTTCCAGACCTATTCCCCAGCCTCCGTGAGGGGGCATTCCGTACTTGAACGCGTCAAGATAGAAACCGAAGCTTTCCGGGTCGAGACCTTTCTTGATCATACGTTCCTTCAGCACTTCGTAACGGTGTTCGCGCTGTCCTCCTGATGATATCTCCTGTCCTTTGTAGTCGAGGTCGAAGGAGAACGAGAATTTTGTTCCTTCTTTCTCCATTATGTAGAACGGTTTCTCCGCTTCCGGATATTCTGCTATCCAATACATATCGAAACCTTTCTCGGCCATGATGTCGCCGATGAGCTTCTCGCCTTCCGTTCCCAGATCATCGCCCTCCTTTATGTCCATCTTACCGTCCAGCATCCTTATGCATTCTGCGTACGTCAGTACCGGATACGGCGTCTTCGGGACACTTATTTCCTTTCCGAGGGTCTTCAGTTGATATTTTCCCTTTTCCGCAAGTCCTTTCAGGATGTGGTCGATGATCCTTTCGATCATCGCCATCACGTCCGATTGGTCGTTGATCCAGGACATCTCGCCGTCGAATGATATGAATTCCGTAACGTGACGGTTCGTGTTGGAGTGTTCCGCGCGGAATGCGGGACCTACTTCGTATATACGGTCGAGACCGGTGGACATCAGCATCTGTTTGTACAGCTGCGGGGACTGTGCCAGATATGCCTGTTTCCCGAAGTATTCCACCTTGAACAATGATGCTCCCCCTTCCGCTCCCGATGCCACCAGTTTCGGTGTGAACACCTGTTGGAAGAAGTTCTCGCGCATAGCTTCCGAGAGGAGGTCCAACATTATCGACTTCAGTTCGAACACCGCACGTATCTCCGGTTTCCTGAGATCGATGAACCTGTTGTTGAGGCGCGTATCCATCTCTACGTTGACTTTATCAATGACACCCATGGGCAGCGGAACGCCTGCTTCCGAGTACACTACCGCCGAAACAGGGATTATCTCCAATCCGAGTTCCGTCTGATCGCTCGGTTTCACTTCTCCCGTAACCGCAACGACCGATTCACGCGGCAGCGTGGTCAGCATTTCAAAGAGTTCAGGTTCGATCTTCTTCTTCGGAAGTGTCAACTGTACAGTACCGTAACGGTCCCTGAGGACTATGAACGATATTCCTCCGAGGTTCCTCGTGTCCTGTATCCACCCCTTCACGGTAACGATGCCGTCTTCCTTGGTGAGGCATCCGGAATACTTACATTGTGTCTGCATGACCGTCCATCGGTGACGTGGATAAATAATTTGTCGGCAGTACCAAATGTCAGCAGGTGGTAAGCTTATATATACGCGCCCAATATTAGGTAAAAACCTAAATCAGTGGGGAAATACAAAATGTCAGAAAAGATCACAGTTTCAGTCATAAAGGCAGACGTAGGGTCTGTCGTAGGACACTCGAGACCGCACCCGTCCATGATGGACAAATGTCATGAACTTCTCGCAGATGCAATGAAACAAGGCATTCTCGAAGATTTCTACGTAACACGTGTCGGAGACGATATCAACCTTCTTATGAGCCACTATAAGGGCGAGAACTCCAAGGATATCCACGGATTGGCATGGAACGCATTCATGGAAGCCACCAAATTGGCTAAGAAAATGAAACTGTACGCCGCAGGACAGGACCTCCTGACGGACGCATTCAGCGGCAACATCAAAGGTGCCGGACCCGGATCCGCAGAGATGACGTTCGAGGAAAGGGGCGCAGAATCCATGCTGTTCTTCATGGCCGATAAGACCGAGCCTTCAGCGTATTCACTTCCTTTGACAAGGGTGTTCCTTGACCCGTTCACTACGACCGGTCTCGTCATAGACGCAAGGGCAAAGGCTGGATTTGACATAGAGATACATGATGTCATCGACTCCAAGAAAGTGACGATGTCCTCACCGGAAGAGACGCTGAGCATGCTCAGCCTGTTGGGTGACACCACACGTTACGCTATCAAACGTGTCACAAGCAGAATGGGCATCGGACCCGCTGCAGTTGTGAGCACGGACAAATTGAACCTGACCGCAGGAAAATATGTAGGAAAGGATGACCCCGTCTGTATCTGCAGGACACAGAGCGGACTCCCGGCAGTAGGCGAATACTTACAGCCGTACATGAACACAATGATCGTTGCAGGATGGATGCGCGGATCCCACTACGGTGCATTCTATCCCTGCGGTGTTGACAAGTCCGACCCGACATATTTCGACGGACCCCCGAGAATATGCTGTATCGGATTCCAGTTGACGAACGGAAAATTCCAGGGTCTTGAGTACATGAACTCCAAACCCGGAATACACACACCCATGGACTTCTTCGCGAATGACGAGTGGGACCACGTACGTGCAAACTCAGTCAAAGTGAGCAAGATGCTGCGCGGACACGGTCCGTTCATGCCTGCGATCCTTGCGCCGGACGAAATGGAATACACCTCAAGACCGGAAGTGCTTGCACAACTGACCAAGAGGTTTGAGAAACTTGACTAAACTCCTTTCCAAACCGGTCATCGCCGTAAACTTCAAAGTTTACAGGGAAGTTGAAGGAGAGAATGCCCTCAGGATCGCGAGGATCTGTGAGGAAGTGTCAAAGGAATCGGGCATCAAGATCATTGCATGTCCGCCCATGACCGAACTGGGGGTCGTTGCCAGGAACATCAGCATTCCTGTGTTCTCTCAGAACGCCGATGCACGCGCACCCGGATCGTCCACAGGATGGGTCACTCCCACTATGATAAAGACCACCGGTGCGGTCGGTACTCTGATCAATCACTCCGAACACAAACAGAGCTTGCAGAACATCGGCGAGACCGTGGAACTCTGCAAAGGTGCTGATGTCCTTACGATGATCTGCGCCGATACCACAAAAACAGCGGTCAGCATTGCAGCCTTCCATCCGGATTGCATCGCAGTGGAACCGCCGGAACTCATCGGCGGAGATATTTCCGTAACATCTGCGAATCCCGCCATCGTGGAAAAGACCGTCGAAGCTGTGAAGAGCGTAAGCAAGAACATATCTGTCTTCTGCGGCGCCGGCGTGAAAACAGGTGACGACGTCTGGAACGCTTTGGATCTGGGTGCGGATGGAGTACTGTTAGCATCCGGCGTAGTGAAGTCGAAGGATCCGAAAGCTTCACTGTTGGACCTTATTAAGCGCCTCTAGGGAATCATAAATATACTTATTGTGATACACAAGCGGATGCGCTCGATAGTAGTAACGATAACGGCAGTTCTTCTGCTGGTCTGTGCTTTGCCCGTAATATCTCAAAGTGACCTTTCGGCAGCGGATGAGGATCCTCTCCTTATCTACGAGGTCATGCCCCTCGGTGCATATGAGGGATTCACGCTGTACAACAGCGGATCTTCCGGCGTTAATCTTTCCCAATACACCGTAACGGATCTGGAAACGAACGGAACGGTGACGTTCTCATCAATATCCCTGGCTTCCAAAGCAATGATAACTGTTCTTAAAGCGACACCTCCTGCATGGATCGAGGTCGGAAGGGATGTGCATCTCCAAGGTGACGGCGTCACCATCGGCAGCGGTTTCATACTTGCTGATGCAGGCGATGATATTTACCTGAAGAAGGGCAGCAAGACCGTTGATGCTTTTGCATATGGCAACAAGACAACAACGGACGGATGGAACGGAAGTGTTCCAAAAAGACTGTCGAACGGCAGTGACAAGATATATCAGCGCATTTCTTTCATTGATACCGATACCGCGAAGGATTGGGTGGATCTCATACCTGGTGCAGATCTGTTCGCACCTTTCGAATATACAGGGAACATAACTCCTTTCCTGCTCCCTGATTCCGGCGGAGCACCTGTATTCAAAGCATTACAGGAAGCAAAGAGCGAAGTTCTGATATCTGTCTATATGCTGGATCACCCCGGGATCGTGAACATCCTTTTAGAATTGATAGGAAGACCGGTCGACCCGGTCACGGTGAACATATTCCTCGAAGGATATCCCACAGGAGACAGCGTGTCCGATAACGAGATAGCATACATGAATGTCCTGGAGGATGCTGATCCGAGTGAGAATAATATATTTTTCATTTACAACAACAATAACACAGAGAAGTACAGGCGTTATGACTTTGTTCATAACAAATATGCCGTGATCGATTCCGAGGTTGTTGTACTTACGTCAGAGAATTGGAGGACTTCGTCATTCACAAGCAACCGCGGATGGGGTGTCGTTGTTGAATCGATGGAATATGCGGAATATATGAGGAACATCTTCTTCGAGGACATCGATGACAGTCACGGAGACATATTCACGTTCGATGAAAGATATCCTTCTCCGATCATCAAAACCGTTCCGTCATACACTATACCTACAGGAACATACGCAGAATACAATAATGTCACATTCAAGACCGCAATAACTCCGACCTACGGATACAACCTTCTGAATGAAATTTTAGAAGGCGCAGTGGACAGGATATACGCGGAACTGCTGTCGTTGTCAGCATCATGGGCAACGGAGGATTCTCCGCTTACTCGGCTGTTCGATGCTTCTGCGAACGGTCTTGATGTCAGGGTGATACTTGATGATACCTACGACACAGCGAAAAACCCTGCTGTCAAGGATTTCATCAAGAACAGCCTAAATGGAAAGATACTTGCGAAAGCAGGAAGCGAAGGAACGTTTGCGTCACAGATACATAACAAAGGCGTGATCATCGATGATTCCGTATGGGTCGGTTCGATGAACTGGAACGATAACTCAATGAAGGATAACCGCGAAACAGGATTGGTGATATTCTCTAAGGAGATCACAGAAGTATTTGCTAATGCTTTCTTTGCGGATTGGGGATCTGAAGAGGCATTTGAAGGAACTGTCAGCATACAGGTTGATGTCCCTTCTGACATCAAGGCGAACGGTGCATTCGTATTGGATGCTTCCAAAAGTTATGCTCCTTCCGGTGCGATCTACAAATGGGACCTTGACGGCGATGGCAATATAGACAGAACGGGAAAGAAGATCGTTGCGGAACTGCCTGCGGGCGAATATGAATGTAAGTTGTACATAACTGACACAGCCACGGGGATAAATGAGGTTCACACCATCACCCTCAAAGTAGGCGACGAAGAAGGCATACCGATTTGGATGTACATCGCGGCGGGTGCTGCCGTCCTATTACTTATAATGATCAAGATAGCGCTCGGAAGCAAAAGCAAACCAACCAAAAAGAGCTCGGGAAAGAGTTCAAGTAAAAGTTCAAGTAAAAGTTCAAGTAAGAGCAAAGGGAAGAAGAAATGATCCTGAGGACGTCCAGACAAGGGGATTTCGGCGAGCTGTACCGAATTACGTTGGATTCGTTAGATGAGGTGTTCCAGCCGGATATCTTCCATTACTTCCAGATGCAATGGCCTTCCGGTCAGCTGTCCGCATGTACGTTGGATGACCGTCCTGTTGGTTATCTTTCAGCAATACGTTCCGAACCTGCAGTGGCAAGGATAATGATGTTCGCGGTGCGTCCGAACGCACGTTCCAAAGGAATAGGGAATATGCTGCTGTCCGCATTCAAACAAAGGGCGATGCTCGAAGGGATCCGCACGATAACGCTTGAAGTAAGGCCGACCAACTCACGCGCAATATCCTTCTACATACGCAACGGATTCTCACAAGCTGGCACTATCGATCGTTTCTACAACGACGGCGGTCCTGCGGTCAAGATGATACTGTCCGTTTAATTGAACATCTGGTCGCCGATGTGGTCATTCTGCAAGTAATACGGAGACTTCTCTTTCTGCGATTCTGAAACGTCTTTCGAAAGACCTTTCATGTACGATCCGTACTTTTCCTTGATCTGTTCCTCAGCAGGCCTTGAACGTTTCAATGCCCTTTTGATATGGGTCTTGGTTATCAGACCGGCACCTTCCATTATCGCAAGGTCACCGGCTGCCCTGATGAGTCCGCCCAGTTCTCTGAGCCTTAACGTTAACGAGTTATTTTGGTTATCGAGCTTCGCTCTCACCCTTCCTTCTGCGATGATCAGTTCGACCGCGTCCATCTTTGCATGAGGGATACGTCCATCCATTGTGATCTCCTGAGCAACGAACTGCGCATACTTCGCTCTGTTTTCCGAAGTATCCGGCATTGCCGTGTCGATCAGCACTTCATAACCGCCGCCGATGATCCTTGACCTTATCGGTGAAAGTATGTTCTCAAGGTCCTGGATGTTACATGCGGCAACAAGGATGAAATCACAAGGAACGTGATCGACCTTTACACTTGCACCCGCGCTCTGCGGATTCCTGCCGACTATCGGGAACTCATGTTCCTGCATAGCGGTCAGTATGAACCTTTGCAAATTCCCTAAATGGGATATCTCATCAACGAAGAGAACACCTTCGTGTGCTTCATGAATGGATCCTGCAACGACACGTTCGTAAGCGGGAACACCCAGATTCGGATGTCCTCCGTAAGGATCGTGGCGTACATCTCCCAGTAATTCTGTTTCTGACGCACCTGTAGCAAGGACGAATGGATCGCGGTCAAGTTTCACCAGCACTTTCTGGTTGGATGTCTTTTCAAGTTCGCGTCTCTTCTCCAATGCCTTTTGGTTGAGCATACGGATCTTGTCACCGGCGCGTTCGAAGACTATCGTTTCTTCTGTGCCGTTACTGCTCCTTTTGGTGGTCGTGACCTTCTCCTTCCCCAACGCTATCTGGGGCATGGTCGCTTCCAGCATTCCGCCGATAAGATCACCGAACGGATTCGAACCGCCGGCGATCTCGATCTTCGATTTCTGGCAGTGCGGACATGTCTTTTCAGATGCAGGCGAATATTTCTGGCAGTTCTTGCATAAATATCCCAAACGTTCTGCAACGTTCATCGGAACCGATTCCGGATCAACGAGTTCACCCAATGCTCCTGCTTTGGATGTTGATTCCTTTGATACGTATTCTTCTTCAACGACATCCAGGAACGGTCTTTCCGGGTTCTCCGGATTACTGACCACGCGTATCTCGCTCTTCGGTTTGGGAAGGTGCATGGACAAGGCGCGGGCGATCATTGACTTTCCGGTCCCGGGAGGACCTACAAGAAGGAGATGTCTGCGTTGTTTCGCAGCTATCTTCGCTAATTCAATAGCCTCTTCCTGTCCGAGAACGCGTTCCAGCGGATCCGTTGGTATCGTGATCTCGGATGTGTCCTTTATCCCTTTCAGATCTTCCCACGTTGTCGCTTTCATCAGCACAGATCTTCCTTTGTCCATATTGAGATGCCTGCGGGCATCTTGGAGATGTTTCCTTTCCTCGTTCCGACGACGGTCGCGATGTTGTTCTCTGACGAAACGTCCAATATCCTCTGTGAGATGACACCATCAAAGACGATAACATTAGCGCCGGCGGGATCCTCTTTCAATGAGTCCACCAAAGACTTGACTGCTATTTCCCTAACGACATCGCCGTCAGAGTTCAGAACCTTGGCGTTGTGCGTGGATGCCATTCCCAGCAGCAGTTCCTTGTATTTCTCCTGCTCCGGGGAAAGGATCTTCGGTGCTTTCACGACCTCTTTCTTCGCACGTCCCTTGGGCTTGTCGTCGTCCCTCTTCCTGAGTTCACGCTCTTCCTTGGGCTCGCTGCGTTCTTCTTTAGGCTCGGATTCTTCTTTCTCGCCTTCGTCCTCGTCGCGGGACCTCTTCTTGAATCTCTCTGCCGCATCAGCGTCGAACCTGGGCTTGCGCTCTTCACGGCGGTCGTCGCGTTTTCCGTTACGGTCCTCGCGGCGGTCGTCGCGCCTTCCGTTCCTGTCCTCACGGCGGTCCTCTCTTCCGTTGCGATCCTCACGGCGGTCCTCTCTTCCGTTGCGGTCCTCACGGCGGTCCTCGCGTCTTTCTTTGCGGGGTTCGTCGTCACTGTTGGTTCCGTCGGAGAGGCCGTTCATTTCCATGTACTGGTCTCCGGGAACTTTGTTCCTGAGGCATTTGATGATCTGTTTTGTTGTTAATTCTTCAACCTCATGAGCACGCGGTGCACGTGCAACGAAATCGATGTCAGCGGTCTGGAAGAGCTCTCTCAGAATGAGTTCTCCTCCTCTGTCGCCGTCCGTGAATGCTGTTGTGACCTTTTCCTTGGAAAGGTCCTGAACGGTCTTCGGTATGTTCGTTCCTTCGACTGCAATAGCATTCTTTATTCCCGATCTCAGGAGGTTGAGGACATCCGAGCGTCCTTCAACGATGATGATCGCTTCGCTGTCCTTTACGTTCGGGCCTGCCGGACACTTGTCCGGGCGGGCCTGCCGGACACTTGTCCGGACCGAATGTTGTTATTTCCTCGACCTGAATGCTCTGTCTCACGTTCTCCGTGATGTCGACACTGGTGCCTTTCGACTGTTTGATAAGATCGTTCAATAACTCTTTCGCACGGTCGATGACCTTCTCTCTCTTCGATATACGTACGTCCTCTATTCCCAAGACCTTTATTCCGGCTTTGCAGGGACCTACGCGGTCGATGGTCTCCAATGCTGATGCAAGTATTGCCGTTTCAACCTGGTCCAATGATGACGAGATGTACACCAAACCGTCGGATTTTCCGGATTTGGATGTCACGTCAACCTCGATGCGTCCGATCCTTCCGGATTTCTGGAGATCGCGAAGATCGAGTTCTTCGCCCAGAAGTCCTTCGGTCTGGCCGAATATTGCTCCGACAACGTCAGGTTTCTCTACGATACCGTCTGCGGTGAGTCTTGCTTTTATCAGGTACTTTGTTGTATTAGGATCTATGTTCATGTGAATTCCCTCTTTGATGTGATCGAAAAGATACTGCTTATGCCGTGGTGTCCTTCCCGGGACACTTTACACCATCCCTGTGAATCTTAAGGCATCCTTGTTTTACTCCGGCCTTTAACCGGAAAGGGTCTTTCAGACATCTGTTCCGCAGAACAGGTCAGTTGTGATTGTGATATGTGAATAAGGAGTTGTATCTTTCCTTACATGCCGTTATACCTAGTCTATTAATAAACTTTGTCAACAAACGCTTCCCTTTTTTCAATAGTACTGTCATTTGAAGAACCTTTGTTTCCATTGTTCGGCTGCACTCTTCTGTTCTTGGGAGAGCATCGGATAGAAAAATATATGTTCAGCATCATTAAGCAGCATGGACCTGGGCGCTGTCATCGGCTCTAAGAGCAAAGTACTGGCGATCACCGTTGCTGCTGTTATTGCCGTTACTGCCATGGTCGTTGCGGTGCACGCCGATCCATCTGACGGACCGTCGAACGAGGAACTTCTGATGGACGCCCTTGTGTACACATATCCGATGGTGCTTGTTGAGAAGACCATTGAGACCCAAAGCAACACCGTCCTTCCTAACTATGACACCGGGAAAGCACCGATCAACCAGTTCATTCACACACAACATCTGAGCAATTCGGAATTCAAGGATTTCACTATGCCGAACGTTGATACGATCTACTCATTCCTGAACTATGATGTAAGCGATGAACCGTTCGTACTTATCATTCCTGATCCGGACAGGTTCATGAACACACAGATCCTGAACGCATGGATCGATGTCTTCAAAGTATACGGTGATGCGGGAGAGGAACACACTGAGATAATCATCTGCAGCAAGGATTGTGACACCGACTTCGGCAGTGATGCTGAAGTTGCAAGGAGCGCCACCGACCGCGGGATCGTTGCGATCAGAACGATGGTGAAGGATGCAGCAGATATGGTCAATGTCATTGCCATACAGAACGAAATGGATTTCATTCCCTGGAGTCACTACGATTCCGAAACCCCGTACACTCCTCCGGAGGGGAAATTCGACCCTGCCCGTGATTTCATTCCCCACGATGCGGTCGAAGCTATGAGCATGCAGGAATACTTCGATCTTGCGAACGAAATGATGCTTGCGGATCATCCTTACGCCGCGGATGCAAAGATCCTGAGGAAACTTTCAAGGATCAATGTCGGACCGGGTATGGAATTCGATGAGAAGATATTCGGAGATGATCCCGGAACAATATGGGAAGAGATGATGAAAGGATTGTATGACCATACTCTCCCGTACGGTGCGAAATTCACGATAACGGACGAGATATGGCGGTACAGATGGGACCCTATTGCGGATTTCGGCACGGAATACGAGTACAGAGCGTTCATTGCGTATACAGGATACGTTGCGAATCCGACGAGTGTTGCGTTATATGTCACAACAATAACAGACAGTTTCCGCGACCCGATAAGCGGTTCGAACTCATACAAAGTACACTTCGAACCGGGACAGTTCCCGCCGGTCAAGGATAATGGATTCTGGTCCCTTACTGTATACGGATCGGACTATTTTCTGATTGACAACGCTATAGACCGATATTCGGTCAGCGACCGCATGGAACCGAAACTCATCGAAAACAGTGACGGCTCGGTTGATATCCTGTTATCATCAGCGCAACCAGAGGACGTGACCAACTGGCTGCCGATCGGTGGAGAAGGCATTCTGCTGACGATCAGGATATACATACCGGACCTTGACATCATAGACAGCGGTTGGAAATGCCCAACTATAATTCCGGCGGAATGATGTCTGAAGAGAAGCGACGGATTTATACGCTGTAAGCCTTTTTCGGAAAATATGGCAACGATCGATCTCGGAAAGGAAAGGATAGAAGCGTTCATCGGAGATACGATCGAAAAGAATATTTCGAGTTCGGGAAGATTGCCGGATACGTTCCTTTATATCCTGAACGGAAAGCCTGTTCCCATGACCACTGTCGTCAAAGAAGGCGATGAGATAAAGGCTGTAAGGATAGCGTCCGGCGGATGAATTCCGGGATCAGTTGCCTTTTGCTATTTCCATGATGACATTCAGGTCCAGGTGTTTTTCAGCTATGTCGACAAGTTCGTCAAGGTTCTTTAAGTACGCTTCGCGTACGTTGGATCCGGAGAGTTTTCCTGTACTGATCGATAACGAATCCTCATCCGGAAACTTGAGATCTGCCAGCGGCATTGTTCCGAGGAACTTCATTCCCGTGAGCTTTTCTATCCTGTCCGTTCCCGATCTCAATATTGAGTCATCACCGCGGAACCTGTTGATGATGAATCCTTTCATCAGTTTCTTTGAATCATCATCCATGAGAAGCCATGTTCCGTATATTCCCGCGAACACGCCTCCTCGGTCAATGTCACCTACCAGTATCGAGGGCACGGAACGTTCCTTCGGGAAACGTATGTTCGCAATGTCCCTTTCCTTCAGGTTCAGTTCTGCCGGTGACCCTGAACCTTCTGATATTATCGCGTCAAACTTCTTTGACAGCGAATCATAAGCTTTCAGCACTTCCTTCAGCAGTTCGTCCGTTCCGATCTCATCTTTCGATCTTTCCGAAACGATCCCGTTCAGAACCGTCTGGATGCCGTTGCCTGAAGGTTTCAAAAGAATAGGATTCATTTCCGCTGTTGCGTCGATCTCCGACGCCAATGCCTGGAACGCCTGTCCCATTCCTATCTCCTTACCGTCCTTCGTTGCAAATGAATTCAGCGAGAGATTAGAAGCTTTGAACGGTGCCGCTTTGACCGTTCCTTTTCAGGTATCGGCAGAACATTGCCGTCAGGATCGTCTTTCCTGCGCCCGACGAAGTTCCCAGGAAAACGATCTTCATTGCTTTTCCTCCGTGAATAGTCTCTTGAACATTTCCATGTCCATGGATGCAACGAATGAATCAGCCAATTTTTGGATCTCGGATTCTATCATTTCCGAGTGGTCTACGTTCTTGACCTCTGTTGTGTTACCTAAAACGAAGGACAGGAAGAACCTTCTGAACGCAGGTGCATCGAACACTCCGTGCAGGTATGTTCCGAAAAGCTTTTCGCCCTCTCTGAATGAACCTTCGTCCCTTTCACCTTTGAATTCCTGAAGTTTGAATAATGGCTTTTCGTTCACATCCGATTCACCCATGTGAATTTCGTAACCGTGTATGTCTTCTCCTGTTCTGATGAGTGTTCCCCGTGACTGTCTCACGCTCTTGCGGTAGCCTTTCCATGTTGTTGTGTTGTTAAAGAATCCAAGACCTTTCAGTCTTGACGGTCCGTTACCTTCTATTCCCTCATCGTCTGTCAGGTCCGTTCCCATCATCTGATATCCGCCGCATAATCCTAATATCGGGACCTTTCCTTTCATTCCCTTCAGCTTCTCTGCGATCCCTGTTCTTGTAAGCCATTGTACATCCGATATCGTGTTCTTGGTTCCCGGGATCACTACGCATCCGCGCTGTCCAGTCCTTCCGGGGTGTCTACGAACCGTACGGTAACGTCTTCCATGTACAGCGGATCGATGTCCGTGAAATTGGATATCCTCGGTAACTTGATGACGGCAACTTTGATCTTTCCGTTACCTATTTCCCTTGTTCCTCTGAAGAACGCCGAATCCTCGTTCGGAAGTTCGTTGCTGATGTGCGGGATTATTCCTAATGTGGGTATTCCTGTTCTCTTTTCAAGTTCCTTGGCGCCTTTCATGAAATCTGCCGGGTCGCCGGAGAGATTGTTGTAAAGGATCGCTTTTATTCTCTTTCTGTCCTTCTTCTCCAGCAGTTCGATCGTTCCCAAAGCGTATGCGAACGAACCTCCCCACTCTGCGTTCACCACCAATATGCAGTCGGCATCTGCAATTTCCGCAGCACGCATGTTCGCGATGTCCTTGTCGTAGATGTTGATCTCCGCCGGGGATCCTGCGCCTTCGATCACCACATAGTCATATCTTTTCCTGAGATATTCTGTATTTTCCCTGACCGCTTCGATCCCGGGTCCGGGGACGAAATCGTTGTAATATGATTGCACATCATAGTCTCCGAACGGTTTACCGTTGACCATCACCTGCGACTTGGAATCCCCCATCGGTTTCATCAGTATCGGATTGACGTGATGGTCCGGTCTTCTGACCCCTGCTGCTTTGGATTGAAGGGCTTGGATCATTGCTATCTCGGAACCATTCGATGTTACGACAGAGTTCAAACTCATGTTCTGGGTCTTTAACGGAGTGACGGAAAATCCCATATCCAAAAGTACTCTGCAAAGTGCGGTCACAACGAAGGATTTGCCTGCGTCGGAACTCGCTCCGAGAACCATTACCGACCTTCCGAGCCTGAAGAAACGTTCCTTCACTTCTTTGAAAATGTCATTCAGTCTCGTATCGTCCGGATCCGTTATTCCCAAACGCTTTGTTTTCTCTGCGGTGTATTGACAGACGTTCTTCTGATGTATGAACAGACAATCGGAACAATCCCAAATATCTCCTTTTTTGGATTCGATGTTCTTTCCCAGATCGGGATCATTGCACGGATAGAATGGGCAATAGCAGTAAGTGCAGTCCTGTCCTCTGTAATGACAGGGATGATACTCACAGGATGTGTTCGGACCGATCCATCCCGCTTTGAGTTCGCTTATCACTTTGTTTTTGATGCACTTCAAACCGTTCCGACCTGGTTGTATATACCAACTGTCAATAGGCTGGTGAGATTAAAAGCATTCCCAAGATTGGTATCGAAAGAACACTGCAATGTTCATAATGAATTATGTTCGGAACAGACAGAGAGAACACTTTTTCGAAATGTCAGTAAAAACTTTTTATCTATGTTTCAGTAATTCTTTAAATACTGTTCGACAGAGATCTGAAAACATCCTTTACATATCGGCGGAAAGATCGGTAAGAACTTTGAAAAGGAATTGAACCGAAGAACGGGAAGACTGCATAACGTTTTAACTCTTCACGTAATTGTTACACGCATGGATACATCTTCGCTCTTCCCCGCGATAAATGAAGCTTGGCTTACCAAGGCCAAACGTCGATATTCCGCGGTGTTCATGGGCGGAGAATACGATCGGATCCCTGTGGATCCGATGATGTTGTCCCATTCGACGGTCGCATGCGGATACACCATCCGCGATTTCTATGAGAAACCGGAATTAGGTGCGCACTGTCTGGCGTACGTACAGGAGATGTATGATCTCCTTCCTGTCACGAAATATTATTTCGCACATCCCTGGCTTCCGGAACTGGGTGTTGATCTGAAGTACATGAACCTTACCGCTCCCGTTCCTGACAACATCGTTGTCAATGATCCCGAGGACATTGACAGGATCCATGTTCCCGATGCGAAGGAGATCGAAAGGGGATACACATACAACCGTCTCGTCGGTGCTTCCGATTACATCAAGTCGAAATTACCGGGAATGTTCGTTCCCCTTGCATATTGTCCTGAACCCGTCGGTTCCGCAGCGGAATTATGCGGCATAGAACAGTTCCTGATGTGGACGATAACCGAAATGGATTCGGTGAAGAAACTGATAGACGTTTACGTGAACACCGCCACGTCAGGAGCGGAAGCGCTTGCCAAAGCTTACGGGATGGCGTTGATCAGTACCGGAGCTGTGTTGGAGAACAGTGATACCATGCCGCCTGCCACCATCAAGGAAATTTCTCCGCCTGCTTTGGAGAAACTTGTCAAAGGATGTCTGATGAAAGGTGCAGGCCCGCAGATATTCTATCACTTCTGCGGAAATCATGAGTTGGATTACAACCTGTATCCGAACAAGATCATCTTCACTCCGTTCACGATAATGCAGATCGGATATTTCGGAAAGGATCCTTTTCCTGCAAAGATAATGAAGGAAACGTTTGGGAACCAGTGCGCGATCATGCCTTCCGTTGATACTAAACTGTTCGTCATGCCGAATCAGCAGAAGATATACGAACAAGCTCAAAAACAACTGCTGGACGGACGTGACAGCAGGATGGGCTGCATATTGGGAACATGTTGTGAAGTTCCTCCGTACTCACATCCCACTAACATACATTCTTTGGTGAAAGCGGCAGAGGATCACGGCAGATACGGTTCATGGTAAGGGCCGCAGTATCCTCCGATACGTCGGATCAATCCTCTGTGTCGTCATCCTTGGGTTCATAGAAGTGATCCACCTGTTTCTTCATTTCTTTGCCGGGAATTGATCTACGACGCTCCAGACGTTCTTTTGCTTCAACCATTATATCTCTTATCTTCATCTCGAACTCGGCCTTAGGCGGAAGATGGGTCCAATACTCCGCAACAGCAATTCCGGATTTGTCCATTTCCAGCAATTCTATCTTTTCACGGTTTGCCGTTGCACATAAGATCATACCTATCGGAGCTTCCTCTCCTTCTTGCCGCTCATATCTGTTCAGCCATTTCATGTACAACAACATCTGCCCCATATAGGCAGCTTTGAATTGTCCGACCTTGAGTTCAACCGCTACGAGCCTCTTTAATGCGCGGTGGTAGAACAGCAGATCGAGAACTATATCCTCGCCGTCAATTATCATTCTTTTCTGTCTCTCTACAAAGGTGAAACCATGCCCGAATTCCAGTATGAATGATTCCAGCTCTGTTAATATGGCTTTTTCCAGATCGGCTTCCAGGAAGTTTTCCTTCAATCCGAACACGTCCAGAAAGTAGGGGTCTTTGAACATGTTCAACGGCACTTCGGACCCGCTTGATAATTGCATGTTAGCTATCTCTTTGCGCTCGTAAGCTTTACGGGATATCTGTCGGCGAAGTTCGCGCACGCTCATACGGTGATCAATAGCTGCATTTGCATAATATAGACGGGCTTCAGGGGACTTTATCCTTATAAGCTCACAGAAATGAGACCAACTCAATTGTGCGGAGAATGTTGATAAAACTTCAAGATTCGGAAACATGTTTGCCAGTTGTGTCGTGCGATACAGGTTCTCTTCTTGAAATGACCTTCCATATAACTCCGTCAATCTTCTCGACAGTGTCAAGAAAATCTGTTTACCATATTTTGCACGTTCCCCTTCAAGCACGGTTATGTTTATATAATTCCCAATCTCCCAGAACATCAGTGTCATTTCTTGGTTTGCGTACGCAGCAGCTCGGTGTTTTCGATTTTCAATGATGATCGATATGCGTTCAAAGAGATCGTTTTCATCAGCAGCCGCGTTTTCCCGTTTTACTTGAACATCCTTCCTGACCATCATTTTTCACCATGTTGGCCTCCGCCATATCCCGCCCTGATAAAAGCTATTCTCTGAAAATGCTGTCATATGGTGTTTGACCGACTGCCAGATGTGTATTTTTGTACACGTCACACAACTATTCCTCTGGATCCTTTGTTCCCTTGGTCAAAGTTCGGTTGAGACGAAATTTGTTATATACACGTGCACATACGTAGTACGATGGGAACCGATTTCAAATTCATTCATTGTGCGGACCTGCACTTGGATACTCCGTTCAAGAACATCTTCAATTACAGTGAGGAACGGGGTAAGCGCATGGTCGCCTCCGCTTACAAAGCGTTGGACCGCATCGTAGAGAAAGCGATCAAAGAGAAAGTTGATTTCATCATTTTCTCAGGCGATATATTCGATAACGATTTCAGTACTCCGCGTTCAAGATACCTGTTCGCGGATGCTATCCGAAGGTCCGGCGTAAGATGTTACGTAGCATACGGAAACCACGATTTCGAAAGGAAATGGGAATCCAGTATCCCTCTTCCGGAGAACGCTGTTGTGTTCCCTGACCGTGTGATCAACGTACCGTACCCGAACAGGGAGAACAAACTGACTGATGTGATAGGAATAAGTCACAACCGGAAGAACGAGGAACGTGATCTTACGCTGGATATCGACGGAACCTCAGATTTTTCCATTGCCGTTGTTCACTGTGACGTTGACGCAGCATCGGAAGGGAAATGTTACGCTCCGTGCAGACTGCAGTCACTGATCAGCAAAAAGATAGATTACTGGGCATTGGGCCACGTACACAAACGTAATGTGCTCCACAGATCGCCGTATGTCGTCTATCCGGGAAACACACAGGGACGCAGCCCCAAAGAAACAGGGGAAAAGGGAGCATATCTGGTCACCGTTTCCAATGGTGCCGTTGCGGACATGGAATTCTTCACCACAGGATACATCGAATGGATAGATACGGACGCCGATATCACAGGAAAGGAGTTAGACCAGGTCTTAGAGAACATCGTATCGCAATCCAAACCGAATGCGTTCCTGAACGTCAACATACGCGGATCCGGGGATCTCGACAGGATGATCCGTCTGGAAAAGGAAAGTTTCAGGGAAATGATCGAAAAAAGAACGAGATGCGAAGTTGCTAAACTGAATATCTCATCGATACCTGATATGAACCTGGAAGAACGCAAGGAAGGATGCGACTTCACCGCTTCTGTCATACTTTCATCAGACATCATCCGAAAAATGGACCGTGAACAGCTTATCGCCGGAATGTGCAGCACCAAAGCGTCATCATCCGTACGGTATATTTTCGAAAATATGTCGGATCAGGAACTCACGGACATGGTGGAGAACGCGAAGTCAACGTTATTGGAAAGACTGGAGGCGGGCAAATGAAGATACGCTCGATCAGAATGCTATCATTCGGAAAGATCCGGAATCGTTCGTTCGAGAACATTCCCGACGGCCTTACAGTGGTCGTCGGTAACAACGAAACAGGGAAGACAACAACAATGGAGTTCATGCGCAGCACCATGTTCCCGGGAAGATCGTCAGCTTACCCCGTTCCCGCGAAAACAGACAGCGGTTCCATGGAATTGGAGACCGACTCCGGAGAGAAACTGATACTCCAGAGAGAACAGAAGAAGGTCACCGAGATATCCGGAAGACCGCTTCCCGGCGATATGCTGTCGATAGATCAAAAAACGTATCGATCGGTGTTCGCAATGGACCTCTCCGATCTCACTGATTCTGAGGCCATCTCATCAGAGAACATCAAGAACCGTTTCCTTACGATACCGGGAGGGGAGAACGTTCCCGAGATACTGAAGGAACTGGATTCCATGAAGACCGAGATAATGAACTCAGACCGCATTACCGAACGGAACAAGATCGGATCGCTGAACGAGGACATCGGATCGCTGAAGATGAGCATCGGTAAGCTGGAAGAGCGTATGGACGAATACGACGGACTGGCGGAACGCAGAAGAGGTTTGAAAAAGGAATTAGCGGTGCTTCATCAGAAACAGGAAGAGATCGAAAAGGAGAAGGCAAGACGCAATATGCTTGAGGCACAGCGCAGCAGTCTTCGGAAACTTTCCGAACTCGATGATGAACGCGATCGTTTGGAATATTCAAGAAGACTTTCCCCCGATGACGTGAAACGTTACGGAACGGCAACAGCAGAAGCGGAAAGGCTCAGCAAGGAAATAGAAGAATACGGTGAGATCAAGGAAGACGTTTCCGATGAATTCCTGGAAGAGCTCAGGTCTTACGAGAACGATCTGAGATCATTCATCAAAGGATACGATGAGATGACCGACAGACGCGAACAGTTGAAAGACAACATCGCAGAGGATGAGGAATTCATCGAGGAAACAGGCATCCCAAGGGAATTGGCCACAGATGAAGCGATCAAAGAGATCGAAAAAGCGGCTAAGGTCAAGGTCCCTGTGATCCCTTTGATACTCATAGCGGCCGGTATCGGTCTGATCGCATTGTCATCGTTCATAGGCAAGATGGCCGTTCTCGGAGGCATCGCTGCTGCAGGGTTGGGTGTTCTGCTGTTGCTGCTGACATTCAGGAAGGGAGGCTTCAAGAAATGGATGTCAGCCAACGGCTACGAAGGCATCAGCAGAGACCGCGTTCCTTCGTTCCTGGTAAAACTCGAAAGAGTGAACGAAGCGTCTAAACGCATCGTCATTTCGAAAGAGGAGATAACATCAATAACAGACAGTCTGAACGATACTGAACAGGGACTCAGGGAATTACTGAATGAACTTGAGCACGAATACGAAGGAATGAAAGAGGGTTTCGAATTCGTTTCCTGTTACGTCAAAGACATTGACGACAAAAGAAGACGTGATTCCGAGATCTTGGAGATGATCGGCGAAACGGATTCCCTGTACGACGAAATAGACGGGATACTCAACAGATACGACGGAAAGGAAGGTTTCATCCAGATATGCGATGACTTCCGCAGCCTGCAGGACCTTGACGTCAGGGCAAAGGACCTCCGGGAGAATATAGAAGAAACAACGGGAATGAAGGTTCAGGATATCATCGATGAACTGAAGGTCGACTGGACCGCTCCGGACCTTGGACCCGAAGTGGAAAGCGTAAACCACGATATCGGCGAAGTGAGCACTTACATGAGCTCACTGATATCTGACGGTGAACTCGGGAACTTATACGAAGAATTGAATTCCAAGAGAGCGGAACTTACGGATGCGGTCAGGGAATGGGGAATACTGGCACTTCAGGAATCTATGATAAATGTCGCATGCACGGAACTGTACAGTAAGATGCAGCCTTCTGTCATCAGAACTGCGAACCGTTACCTGGGAATGATGACCGACGAACGCTATAGTATAGACCCGGACCCGAGACTGAATGAGGTCGTTATAAGGGACAGACTTGAGCACAAAACGTCAAGGCAATGGAGCAGCGGTCTTGGCGATCAGGTCTACTTATCACTGAAGATGGCAGTGGCCAAGGAAATGGGTTCCGAACATCTGCCGATGATATTGGACGATGTTCTCGTAAGGTTCGATATCGGCCGCAGGTTAGGGGCTTGCGCTGCGATACTTGATTTCGCCAAGGACCAGCAGGTGTTCCTGTTCTCCTGCGACACATCGGTCGCGGCATTGTTCCCGGAAGGTACGAACATCATAACGCTGAGCGCACAGGCGGAATGACATGAGCTTGGATGATTTCCTTGACCAGACCATATACGTTCTGGATACGGAGACCACCGGCCTTAACGGATATCCTTCCGATCTCGTGGTGGATATCGCGATATGCAGGGTCGATCCGAAAAGAGGGACCGTAGATAACGTATACTCCTCAGTGGTGGGATACAAGACCGAGGACTGGCCGGAGGAGACGAAGAACGCATGGATCTTCCTTAACACAGATCTTACGGTGGATGCGGTGTCCGAAGCGCCTGATGCGAAGAAGGTCGCTGCAGACGTTGCCAATATCCTGAAAGGCAGGAACGTCACCGCATTCAACAAGGATTTCGATCTGAACAGGTTCCTTTACCACCCGCCGTGGAATTTACATAATGTCATCATGGAAGCAGACTGCATAATGCTGGCTTCCAAGGATGTCTGCAGGATCGAAGGGCTTTACGGCGATTACAAATGGCCGAAGCTGGAAGAAGCATATTCGATGATAGTCAAAGGCGATCCTGCCGACATAAGGGGAACGCAGACACACCGCGCCCTGTCGGACGCGGTAATGGCGTCGTATGTGCTGATCGAGATGTACCGCAACAGACAGTATCCGCGCAAGCGCGGGTCAATGTTCTGATTCCTTGTCCAGTGTTTTCTGATACAGTTGTTCCGTCAGTTTTGCCATTTTTCCGAGCTTGCCGCGTCTCAGTATGTACCTTGCGGTCAGGAACCAGATGCCGGCCATTGCATACACCGCAATGCGGTAATCTCCCAAGGACGACATTCCCATCATCTCCAGGAACAGCGGCTGACCGTATGCCACTGCTATCAGCAGCAGCAACAGCAACACAAGGATCGCCGGTTTGAGGTCTCCGTATGCCTTTCCCGTGGGCGACAGGAACTTGTTCGGAGGTGCTACGAATAGTATTTGCAGCACACCGGTGACCGTCAGGAACAGCAGCATCGCGTTACGTGCGTTTATCTCCCCGGCTGTGCCTACAACATCACGGTTCCAGTTCAGGTTCTTCAGCTCTTCGAGAGTATACGGAATGTTCACCCAGCCTTCTTCCGTGGCGAATGAGAATATGATATACATCATAACGGCGAAGAACACCAGCACCAGCATAGACGGTATCGCGAACTTCAGAACACCCGGCAGGATCGGTCCTGTCTCCGTGGTCGGCTTTGCCCATATCACCATCAGGAACGCTGCGATCGAGACAGAAACGAAAGCGTAGAACGCAGCGGCGGTCGGCGTCACAGGGGTTGCACCGTTGGATATCAGTAGTATTATAGGAATAAGCAAAGCGAGAACGAAGTTCCTTGTAAGATATAATTTCAGGATGTCCCTCATACCGGATACGGTACGTCTTCCTTCCACCAGCGCTTTGGGAAGTGCTGCGAAGTTATCGTCAACCAGAACTATATCGGCTACGCCTCTTGCCGCGCCGCTTCCGCTCTGCAAAGCAACACCTACTTGCGCAGACTTCAACGCTTTGACGTCATTGACACCGTCTCCGACCATTGCGACGTATCGGCCGTTATCCTTCAGCGTCTGTATTATTTCCTCTTTATCATTCGGTCTCATACGTCCGAATATATTCGTTTCGAGTATCGCATCGATCCTTTCCTGACCTTCCAGCTTTGCGAATTCCTCTCCGGACATTATCTTCCGTTCTCCGGGAATGTCTGCAAGACTGAATATCGCATCCACTGTCTCGGGATCGTCACCAGATATCACCTTAAGATCCATTTTATTCTCCAGGAACACGCCGATCGTGTCCCTGCAGTCCGATCTTATCTCGTCCTTTATCGCAATGAGTGCGATCGGCGTGAGTTCATGGATGACCGGTTCGTCGTTGACGAATAATTCGGAATCGGTACCTTTCGCGATGACGACCGTTCTCATTCCCTTCGCGGAGTACTCCTGCGCCTTCGAATGCATTTCGTCGTATCCCGACACCAATTTGTCTTTAAAAACGCTCAAAGCCCCGAGATATATCGTTAACGGAGATCCGTTGTCCTTTATCTTCACAGCACTGAACTTCCTTTCTGACGAAAATTGAATTTCATCTATCAGTTCAGTACCGTCCTGATCCCCGAATTCGTTGCGCATGGCTTCGATCGTGCGGTTCACGCTTCCCGTGGATGCGGTGAACGCTCTGATGTACTTCTCAACGCAGTCCGTCATCGGAACTATGCCGCTGAATGCCAATTTGTTGGTGGTTATCGTTCCGGTCTTGTCCATACAGACGGTGTTGACATGATTCATCGATTCCACTGCGTTGGACCTCTGAAGCAATACGCCTGAATCTGCCATCCTCACGGCTGCGACCATGTATGCTATCACGATCAATAAGAACAACGCAATCGGAACGATATCCATTATCGCCGCTGCGATTATTGCCGTGTTCTTTACGGTCGCACCGATGTCCTCGGATGTGCTCAGGAAATTGAACAGCAACGCAATGGCAAGATACACCAGTGCGATCGCCATCAGTATCTTCGTTACCGCAGACGTTTCCATCTGCAACGGACTCTTTTTGTTCTCGAACTTCCTTGCTGACGACAGCATCTGTGATGCAAATGAATCCTTACCGAATGCGGTCACGCGGTAATAGCCTTCACCGGTAACGCAGAACGATCCTGAAAGAATGGTGTCGTTCTCATGTTTCCTTACAGTCTTCGACTCACCCGTAAGTAACGATTCGTCCATTTCCAGTGACCTTACGGCGATCAGTTCCCCGTCCACGAGTGCCTGGTCGCCTGCGGTTAAGTGTATGATGTCGTCTTTGACTATCTCATTCTGATCCGAGTCCGCCTCAACGCCGTCACGCATGATCTTGACCCTCGGCCTCAGCAGCAGTGCGATCTTATCCAACCGCCTTTTCGCACGGGCCTCCTGGAACGTTGCGATGATTATGTTCAATGTGATTATACCAACGGTCGCGAGTGCGTTGAGGTATTCGCCGATGACGATGAACACAGCACCCAATGTGAAAAGGATCAGATTGAACGTGGTGCACACATTCTTCACGAAAATGTCCCTGTAGGTCCTGCTGACCTGCGACTCCACTGAATTAAGCTCGCCCGCTGCCATTCTCTCGCTGACTTCATCCTTGGTGAGGCCGCTCGTGTCCATCGCGCTCATATATCCGAAGAATTATAAATCATATACCAGCGTTTTTACCTTCTTTTCTATGTCCTCCAGCGTCAGAGGACGTATTTCCACAGTTTCCTTCAGGGAAAGGAAATCAACGAAACACTTCACGGGACGATTGAAACATGATCCCGCCAGACAGGGCGTAAACGCTCAGTTGAACCTCATATTTCGGAAGAAATGCTTTATCGCCGTCAGTTTTGTAATCATGTACTTCCACACGATCAGGGAAGATCGCAAGCATATCTATCACTCCGCGCACCATCACGTTACCGATCGGCAGTGTACATTCCGTTTCTGTCAGGATGTCTCCGGCCTTCACTGAATCAAGTATCCTTTCTATCTCAGGTATCTCGTCAAGATCTTCCTTCGGCCTCTTTCCCGATGCGAGGAGATGCGCAGCCTCATGGACCTTCGTTCCGTACTCCATTCCCTTTCCGCCCGATTCATCGCCTCTTCCGATGGACTCGTGGATCTCCATGAGATCGTGGACGCTGAGGTTGATCCTTCTCTTTGAATACGGCTCGATGGCCGGGAAGGGTATCGTTCTCTTGGTCTTGGCAACGCTGATCCTGTCCAGGGTCGGGTTCGATCGTATCATATTCCCTTCGCCGAATGCCAATATGAATCTTGACGGTTTCCAGCATGTCATCGTTACGTACTGCTTAGCACGCGATACCGCGACAAAGAAAAGTCTGCGTTCTTCGTCGTACTCCCATGAATCCGTTTTTTTGATGACCGCCCATTTCCATGAATTCCTCAAGGCATGAAAACCATCCGCTTCCCTGTAATCATACAGCGACCTGAGCCCGTACAGCGGACTGTACCTGAACTTTGAACGGTCTCCTCGGAATAACGGGAAAGACTTATCGTTGATGCCTGCGATTATCACTATCGGATATTCCAGCCCCTTCGACTTATGCATCGTCTGTATAGTGACCGCTTCTGTGTTCAGTAACGGATCCATCGGATATGTTGTCACCTCCCTTATGTCCTCCTCTATCAGCCGTATGATATCGGATATCGTCAGCAGCGTATTACGATGTGCCGATGACAGTATCGAAACGATCGCCTGGGTCATATCATTGTTCAGACCGTAAAACGTGAATATGGAGGTCAGCAGATCGTTCAGACGTCTTTTCTTTCTGACCAGTATCTTACGCTGATCGATGTACTCCTGGGGCATATCATTCTTCGTTCCGACGAAGTATTCCATCTCCGCGAGGCTGTAACCCGCATCTGCGAGTATGGCGGACTGACCTGACGCATCGGTCTTGTTGTTAACGTATCTTAACCAAGCCAGCGCCAGCTTCCCTTCTCGGGATGCCATCACTTCTACGTCACCCTGAAGGTAAACGGGAATTCCTAATTCCTCGGCCTTATCACGTATCTTCCGGCTCAGGATGTTGCTTCTGCACAATACTGCGATATCTTTGTACTCCGGCTGACGTTCTGTGCCCTTTTCACAGATCGTATAATTTCCGGTTACGTAGTCCTGTATCTTCCACAGTACGGTCAGTATCTCATTCTCTGACGTTTCGGAATGGTAGAGTTCGATCCCGGTGTTCTCACCGATGTCTTCCCTGCCTTGTTTGATCTTCGTTATCTTGTTCAGCAGTGTTTCACTGATCTCCTCTGAACCGGATGCCTTGATGCTCAGCGTATCGAATGCTGCATCGATCACCGTCTGTGAACTCCTGTAGTTGGTCACCAGAGGGATCTCGGATACAATGGGAATGTTGATATCGATCCTTACCTCTCCTTTGTTCAGTTCTTTCTTTATCTCTTTGATCTTTCTGCCGAATTCGGTTATGTTGTCTATGGATGCATCCCTGAATCCGAAGATGCCTTGCTTCCAATCTCCTACGACACAGAGATTCGGTTCCTTCAGGATCAGCATTGCGATCTTCAGCTGTAATTCGTTGGTATCCTGGAATTCGTCTATCATCACATATCTGAATGACGACCTCTTCCTGGCTTCCCTGTCTCCGTAAAGAACAGCCAACGCGAACAGGTCGGCCATACCGAATGTCAAACGGTTGTCTGATATCGACGATCTCAGATATTCATAAAATACATCGTGAAACAGCCACAGTAACTTTTCCCGAGGTTCGTTCACTGCCTCGTCCAGCATCTCTTCCGGCATAGGTTCCTTGGCAGACAATCCCATATCGTCGAGTCCGTGGTCTTCCAGATAGTCTATGACAGACTTCGTAAGGGACGGGGTATTGATCACTCCCAGTCTCGAACGCAGGGATGACAGGTTACCTTCCAATCCTTTGATCCCGAACCATTCGTAATCGGGAAGGGGCATTATGCCCATGGTCATCAGTTTCCTTATCAGTGAGTACACATCCCTTATACCGAAACTTGTCAATGCCGCTGCATTACCATACTTGTGACCGTTCTTTTTTATGAAATCAGCGTAAAAGTTCTCAAAATATTCCAGATTGAGCGTTTCGTTCTCAACGAGCTTCGCATTCCTTGTAAGACGTTCCTTCATCCTCAGGAACGAACTGACAGATTCCGGCGATTCAAGAACGACGTTCAAACAGAACGACGAGAATGTTGATGTTTGGATCTGCACTTCCGTTCCTGCTTTGGTCTTGAGACGTTCTTTCATCTCTTCCGCTGCGTTGTTGGTGAACGTCATCAGCAGGATATCCCTTTGATCCAGTCCTTTCACATTCAGGATGTTCAGGTAACGTTCCACTATCGTGTGCGTCTTCCCTGTTCCCGGGCCGGCATCCACCACCAGGAAACCATCCAGTGATGTTGCGATCCTCTTCTGTTCGTCGTTCAATTCCTTCTTGGTCATTCTTTGACCTCCTGGAATGTACACATATCAAGGAAGGAACAATCCTTGCACTTTTCCGTAACGGCAGGGAATTGGGATGTCCTGTGATCAACGAGCTCTGTATTCCTTTCCCTGACGAATTCTTTGAAGTCGTCCATCATGTCCGACATGATGTACAGGGAATCGTCAAGCAGGATGCATCTGCCTGACATCTCCTTGGCCAACCTGTTCAGTACTTTCTTCGGAGCGTCACCTTTCAGCACCCTTTCCAATATCGCGATCAGGTCGTCATCGTCAGGCCACAGATGTGTATTCCTGACGCCTATCTTTATCATCCTTTCCGCAAGCGGAGCCCAGACGTCCAACGCTTTGATGTACGTCTTCTGAACCGATCGGGTCAATTCATTCCTAATGAAATCCTCCCTTGACATCTCTGTCAGATGGACCTCTCTAATGCAGGAAGCTATGTTACACTTATCGCGGAACGCGTTCTCGGCGTTATCCATCGCATAGAATATGCGGAATGTCCTCTCTCCCTTGGCAGAGGTGTTATCCTGAAGAAGTGCCAGATATACCATTGGCTGGAATTCTATATGATCGGAATTACCGTCCAATGCGTTCTTGATGTACTTCAGGTCCCTGACCTTTCCGGTCTTGTAATCAAGGACCGTGTTACCGAGGACCATGTCGAATATCCCTGTCAGCGGTACATTCTCTGAGATCATCTTCGTCTCCAGGAATGATGATGAAAGTTTTCCTTTGAATATATCCTCATTGCGGACATTCGGTTCACGGTCCAGCGGCGGACGTTCGATACTTTTTGCAAATTGTAATATATTGTTCAGAGCAGCACGTATCCTGCTTCTGTCCACATACTTCATTTCCGGACATGTCAGGCCAGCGCATCTGTCCACTATCATTGTAACATGATCTTCCATGTTCATTTCCGCTTCTTCCGGATAACATGCACAGAACTCTGCAAAACTGTGGATCGCATTCCCTAATACTGTAGCCTCCCCATCAGGCGTGCTTACCAGTTCTCCGAACATATATTGCCTCGGACAGGTGACGAAACGATTCAGGGAACTCTTTGAGAATCTTCTCTCAACCCTTTCCATCGGCACGGGAACATGTACTTTCCGTTCCGCCTCGGGTGACTCGTACCACGATCCTTTGATCACCTCCCTGCAGATGTCCTCGAATGACGTGATCGGCTTCCTGAACACATCATCGAATACCCTGCTGGGCTTTGCCTGACGACCGTTCTTCATCGAGTTCACAAGATACAGTCTCGACGAACCCTGTTGCAGCAGTGCCTGAAGTCTTTTCGCATCCAGTTCGTTCTCTGTTTCCCAATCAGCATAATCCTTGCCTGCGGATGTTCTGGACCATTCCTGTCCCATCCCCAGGAAAATGACGAACGGACGGTCAACGAACACGGAGTTATTGCAATCTGCCAGCAGAACACCGTGTTTCTCTTCTTCAGGTATTTCCTCATTATGTCTGAGGTCTGAGATGTTGTTCACCGCGTACGTCATGGCATTCACCGGTCCCCCGGAGACCTTACCGGACAGCAGTGAAAGATCCTCGAGAAGCAGCTGCACCTGCGGCCTGTGCATCTTCGGTACTATCCTTTCACAGACCTCAATGAACGTCATGTCTCTTATGGACCTCATCATCATTGCAAGCTCCTTCGATCTTGTTCCGTCGGTCATGCTTTCCATATATGTTTCCAAAAAATATTCATCGAAGCTGTTTTGGATCGAACCGCCGTATGACGAGAACAATTCTCTGATCTGTCTGATCTTGACGGTCTCGAAGGATAACGATAAGGTAAGGAATTCCAGATAGTCACGTATCTGAGAAAGATCCTTGACGGAAAGTGTGTTCTTGAAAGGTATCCCTTTACGATACAACGATGAACGAACGGCATCTGCGATAGGACCCGATGAATCGAGTATAATGGCAACATCCGACGCGTTCTCCTGAGTTACGAGGTCTATCGCATTGTCAGCCATGTTGCGGTCGTTGCCCGATTCGTATATCTTCGGGATCGTGAATTCGTTGTAATCAAAGATATCAACGTCTTTGAAATTGACGGGGACGAAATGTTTATCCAGATCGTCGAAGAAGTCCAGACCGATCACGGCGACCTTCTTCCCCTTGTATGTCCCTTCCTTCTCACTGTCAAAGGATGCCATCACCTTTTCCAGTGTCGGGAGGTCCTTGAATATCTTGTATATCTTCTTTGAACTTCCTCTCAGGTACTTTTCAACATTGCTTGTGTACCTTCTGATCGTACGTATGTTCTCGACCTCTCCATGAACGAATTTCATATCATATCCTGTTTCCTTGGATATCTGAGAGATCAGTTTGAGATCATTCCACGGGCTCTCGTTCAGTATACGGACGGCTTCGCGTGCGGCCGTGTGCCGGGGAGTTGTAGCAAAGCCGCCTATCCTCGGAACATCGATACGGTTGTTCAGGGCTGTTGCCAAAGGAGCATCGTTGCAGAGAACGACATCAAAATCCTTGACCTCCTGATACAGCTGATCGATCGTCTTCACTGAATCCATTCATTCACCGTTCCGTTCACTTGGAAGAAAATGACATCGTGATATTTAACATACATACTTTCGTTCCGTTCGATCCGAAATATCATGAAGCTGGCACATTCATCATGATACGAAATTCCATGGAACAGTTTCGGTCATCTCCCCTCTTTCGACGGCGGTCGGTGTGTCAGATGACAGGAAGAATCTTTTATCTTTCAATCCATACGGGGCAGCATGGAATACGATATCTGTGTTCTTGAGGTGAACGCCAGCGGGCCTAAAGGCTTCCCGGATGACGAGGTCATCGAGATAGGGATATGCGGCGTGGACCTCGTTGGAATGAGCACAGAGAATCTGTATTTTTCACGTATACGATACGACACGTCATCATGGAACGATGACAAGAAAGAGTACACAAAGAGATGCGGCATCACCCTCAGCGACATCGAGAACGGAGTTCCCTCAGACACCGTATGCAGA
>JGI994J12354_10000494_pt1 | contig 39346 bp, 31 predicted proteins | sample IntmicLarv3ML3BL_FD_12354 | JGI IMG/M metagenome (IMG submission 12354) | reverse complement strand
AATTCAGTATTCTGATAAAGAAAATAAACTTCAATATGCACATCAAACCTCATGGGGAATGTCTACACGCATAATCGGTGCTATTATTATGGTTCATGGTGATGACAGCGGACTTGTTCTTCCTCCAAAAATTGCACCAATTCAAGTAATGGTAATACCAATTCAACAAAAAAAAGAAGGGGTTCTTGATAAAGCATATGCTATTAAAGAAGAACTTTCAACTAACTATGCTGTAAAAGTAGACGATAGCGATAAGAGTCCAGGCTGGAAGTTTAGTGAACAAGAAATGAGAGGCATTCCGCTTCGTGTAGAAATAGGACCAAAGGACATAGAAAATAATTCAGCAGTGATAGTAAGAAGAGATACTAGAGAAAAAATACAAATCTCTCTTAGTGAAATTAATATCAAAATTGGAGAAATACTTGAAACTATGCAGTTAGATATGCTTGAAAGAGCTAGAACACATTTGGCAGAAAATATAAATACAGCAGTCACATATGATGAATTTAAGGATATAGCAGTTAATAAATCTGGATTTATTAAAATGATGTGGTGCGGAGAAGAAGCATGTGAACTAAAAATTAAAGGTGATACAACAGCTACATCACGTTGTATGCCATTTGAACAAGAACATTTAAGTGATAATTGTCCAGTTTGCGGAAAAGCGGCTAAATCTATGGTTTACTGGGGAAAAGCATATTAGAATATTTTTAGTTATAATAGTGATTATAAAGATATTTATTATTTTATAGTGAAAAATTGTAGAAAAATATAAAAAAAAATTGGTTATTGCTGTATAATTAATGAAAGAGGAATTGTATGAAAATAAATATGCCAAAAGATGTAGTGCATATTATAGATGTTTTGTATAAATATGGCTTTGAGGCTTATGCTGTCGGAGGTTGTATAAGAGATGTTATATTGGGTGTTGCTCCTAATGATTGGGATATTACAACATCAGCCAAACCAGAAGATATAAAAGCAATATTTAAAAGAACTGTTGACACTGGCATAGAACATGGAACAGTCACTGTATTAATAGATACTATGATGTATGAAGTTACTACATATAGAATAGATGGCAATTATAGTGATGGAAGACATCCAGATTCGGTAAACTTTACATCAAATCTTGAAGAGGACTTAAAAAGACGTGATTTTACAATTAATGCTATGGCGTATAATGATGAAAAAGGTTTGGTAGATATATTTGATGGAAAATCTGATATAGAAAAAGGAATCGTACGCTGTGTAGGAAATGCGTCAGAAAGGTTTAATGAAGATGCTCTTAGAATGTTAAGAGCGGTAAGATTTGCAGCACAATTAGGATTTGAAATAGATATAGATACTCAGTTGGCTATAAGTAAACTTAAAGAAAAGTTATTATTAGTAAGTATGGAACGTATACAGATAGAATTGACAAAACTATTAATATCAAATAACCCAGAAAGAATAAAAACACTTTATGAATTAGGAATAACCAAACTTATATTTAAAGAATTTGACAAAATGATGCAAACTGTTCCTGGTAATAACGGACACTATTTAACTGTAGGTGAACATACTATAAAAGTACTAGGAGAAATTGAACCAGATAAAATATTACGCTGGACGGCACTTTTACATGACAGCGGAAAAATTACAGCAGATATAATAAGTACTGATAGTGATTATTTCTCTAATTATACTAGAGTAAGTGAAAAAATAGCAGTAGATTTGTTGAAAAAACTAAAAATGGACAATAATACTATAACTCAAGTAAAGTGCTTAATACATTGGTATGCATATCCTATAAAACCAGATAAAACATGTATTAGGAACATATTAAGTAAGATAGGAGTAGAGTTATTTGATAAACTTTTAATGCTGATGAAAGCTAATTCAAAAGGTAAGGCAAGAGAAGTATATGAAAATTATTTAATAATGCTGCAAACTATAGAAGTTTTATATAATGAAATACTGGAAAATAGAGATTGTTTTTCACTAAAAACGCTTGCAGTTTCAGGAAAAGACCTAATAGAATATGGAATAAAAGAAGGAAAAGTATTAGGAGAAACACTTGAATATTTGCTGACAATAGTAATAGAAAATCCGGAAATGAATACCAAAGAAAAGTTATTAGGAGTATTGTAACCTTGTAAGAGCATAAAAAATTATTTATTATAGTATGTACGAAAATGCTTTTACTATAAGAATATGTTTATTAAAGAAATATTTTTAATATATAAACTTTATACACATAGAAAATGGGAGGTATTGTAATGAACTATAAAGAAATTTATAATGAATGGCTTGAAAATCCGTATTTTGACGAGGAAACAAAGACAGAATTGAAACTAATTGCTGATAATGACAAAGAAATTAAGGAGCGATTTTATAAAGACCTTGAATTTGGTACAGCAGGGCTTAGAGGAATTATAGGTGCTGGTATTAACAGAATGAATGTATATGTGGTAAGACGTGCAACTCAAGGATTGGCTAATTACATTTTATTAAATTCAGGAACTAAAAAATCTGTAGCAATAGCTTATGATTCAAGACATATGTCACCTGAGTTTGCGGAAGAAGCGGCACTTACACTGGCGGCTAATGGAATTAAGGCGTATAAGTTTGAGTCATTAAGACCAACACCAGAATTATCATTTGCAGTACGTGAACTTAATTGTATAGCAGGTATCAATATTACTGCAAGCCATAATCCGCCGGAATATAATGGGTATAAAGTATATTGGGAGGACGGCGCACAATTTACACCTCCGCATGATAAAGGTGTAACTAAGGAAGTTATGGCAATTACTAATCTGTCTGAAATTAAAATTATAAGTAGGGAATCTGCTGTTGAAGCAGGTTTATATGAAATTATAGGCAGAGAAATAGATGATAAATACAATGTACATGTATTAGCCCAAATAATAAATAGTGATGTTATAAAAGAAGTACAAAATGACCTTAGAATAGTTTATAGTCCGCTGCATGGAACTGGAAATATTCCAGTTAGAAGAGCTATTAAAGAGGCAGGATTTGAACATGTATATATAGTAAAAGAACAAGAACTGCCAGATGGTGATTTTCCAACAGTAAGTTATCCAAACCCAGAAGCAGAAGAAACTTTTGAATTAGGTATTAAATTAGCAAAAGAGGTAGATGCAGACCTAGTACTTGCTACCGACCCAGATGCTGATAGACTGGGTGTATATGTAAAAGATACTAAGACTGGTGAATATATTGCGTTGACAGGAAACATGTCAGGAACATTGCTTTGTGATTATATATTAAGTCAAAAATTAGAGAGAGGGGAACTTCCAGAAGATGCTGAAGTAATAAAATCAATAGTTTCTACTAATTTTGTAGATGCAGTAACAGCATATTATGATGTAAAACTTACAGAAGTGCTTACAGGTTTCAAATATATTGGACAACAAATTTTAAGAATGGAAAATGAGGGTAAAGGTACTTATATATTTGGAATGGAAGAAAGTTATGGCTGTTTAATAGGGGATTATGCCAGAGATAAAGATGCTGTATCAGCAACAGTTGCATTGTGTGAAGTTGCCGCTTATTATAAATTAAAAGATATGACATTATGGGACGCAATGATAGCAATGTATAATAAATATGGCTATTATAAAGATGAGGTAAAATCCATAGAACTAAAAGGTATAGAAGGGCTTCAAAAGATAAAAGAAATAATGGAAAATCTAAGAAGCAGTACTCCAGATAAAGTAGGAGATTACAAAGTCATTTCAGCAAGAGATTATATGGAAGATAAAATAATTGATATAGATAGCAAAACAGTAAAACCAACAGGGTTACCAAATGAAAATGTTATATACTATGATTTGGAAGACAATGCATGGTTGTGTGTAAGACCTTCAGGGACAGAACCAAAGGTTAAATTTTATTATGGAATTAAGGGGCAGTCAATTGAAGATGCAGATATTAAATCTGATAAATTAGGAAAAGCAGTAATAGAAATGATAAACAAAATGCTATAAATGACATGTGATAATAAAATTAAAATACATATATAGTTATTATGGGGAATGATATAATTTTGTAAAATAATAAGTTAATTAAATATAGGTTGTAAAAGGGGAAATACAACCTTAAAGATAGTAGTTAAAGATAAAGAATAACAGGAAGTAAAATTCTAAAAGTTAAATAAACTTAAAACAATTAAAATATTATTATAACAGGGGAAGATATTTTAAGAAGGGGAAAATTAATATGGAGTTGACATTTGTAGATATATGTATAAGATTAACACTCGCAACTTTGTTTTCAGGAATTATAGGTTGGGAGAGAGAAAGTAAGACTAGGCCAGCAGGACTTAGAACACATTCACTTGTATGTGTAGGCTCTGCAATTATTGCAATTATACAAAGAGAAGTTATGAGGGAGTCATTCTTAATAAATGAAATGTATCCAGAATTTATGGGAATTATTCGTTCAGACCCTGCAAGACTTATAAGTCAGGTGATAAGTGGTATTGGTTTCTTAGGTGCAGGAACTATTGTAGTAACTAAAAATTCTATAAGGGGATTGACATCGGCGGCATCTATATGGGCAACATCTATGGTAGGAGTCGCAGTAGGAATGGGATATTATACTATTGCATCAGCAGGTACATTTTTTATAATATTTTCATTGATAGCTATAAGAAAAATACATGAAATACCAACAACACTATTTCCGACTATTAAAAAAATTGAAATAAAATATAATAATAGGCAGGAAACTCATGAATTTATAGACAGTTATTTTTTAACACAAAATATTAAAGTTAAAAGTACTAATTTTAGTATAAATATAAATAATGGGGCTAGGGTATATACCGATGAGTATACTATAGAATTACCAAAGGGGATTACGTATGTAGATATTGCAGAGGGACTTGCAGATAAGAAAACCATACAACAGATACATTTAATTAATTTGTAGGCTTTGCAGATTAATTGGATTAAAAATTAATATTAATCTAAAGATTCAGTATTGTTAAAAATAAAAGATAAATTAGCTCCTGAGAATAAAATTAATTGTAAATTAAGTATATTTATAATAATCTGAGATTTATAAATTTATATACTTAAGAAGTATATAGACTATAGACAAGTGATATAGAAATTAAAAATATTAAAAAATGGTAGTTATGAAAGACTACCATTTTTTAATGGAAATAAATAGTAAAATGTTTAAATATAAGAACAAAATAACTTTAAAAGAAATTACTAAGAGTATAAAGTTATTTTGTAAAGTATATTATTGTATAATGTAGTATAAAATCAATTCATTATAATCTAAAAGTTATTTAACCTATATTTTTAAACTCCACTCAGAACAATCCCAAACTTTATTAGCTAGTCCCTCATAAAATTCAGGTTCATGGCAAATCAAAAGAATACTGCCTTTGTAAGATATTAAAGCTCTTTTTAATTCTTCTTTAGCATCTACATCTAAGTGATTAGTAGGCTCATCAAGCAATAATATATTACTTTCACGATTAATAAGCTTGCAAAGTCTAACTTTAGCCTGTTCACCTCCGCTTAAGACTCTAACCTGACTTTCAATGTGTTTGGTAGTAAGTCCGCATTTTGCAAGTGCAGAACGTACTTCATACTGAGAGTATGACGGAAATTCTGACCAAATCTCTTCTAAACATGTATTAGTATTATTAGGAGAACTTTCTTGTTCAAAATATCCAATATGGAGATAGTCACCAAGTTCTACACTTCCGCTTATAGGTTTAATAAGCCCTAATATACTTTTCAATAGGGTGGTTTTTCCAATACCATTAGTACCAGTTAAAACTAGCTTATCGCCTCTTTCCATTTCTAAATCAAGTGGTTTTGATAGTGGTTCATCATATCCTATAATTAAATCCTTAGTTTGAAAAATATATCGGCTGGGAGTACGTGCTATTTTAAAATTAAATTCAGGTTTTGGTTTATCTTTAGCCAGTTCGATAACTTCCATTTTATCAAGTTTTTTCTGTCGTGACATAGCCATATTTCGAGTAGAAACTCTAGCTTTATTTCGTGCCACAAAATCTTCTAAGTTCTCTATTTCTTGCTGCTGTCTTTTATATGCAGCTTCTAACTGTGCTTTTTTCATTTCATATACTTCTATAAATTTGTCATAGTCACCCACATAACGGTCAAGTGCTTGATTTTCCATATGATAAATTAGATTAATAACGCTGTTAAGAAATGGAATATCATGTGATATTAATATAAAAGCATTTTCATATTCATTTAGATAACGTTTAAGCCATTCAATATGTTCAATGTCTAAATAATTAGTTGGCTCGTCTAGCAGTAATATATCAGGTTTTTCTAAAAGTAACTTACCAAGTAAAACCTTGGTTCTCTGCCCTCCGCTTAAATCGGTAACATCTTTATCAAGTCCAATATCCTCAAGACCTAAAGCTCGTCCGATTTCTTCAACTTTAGAATCAATAATATAAAAGTCATGTGACATAAGGAGGTCTTGAATAGTGCCAAGCTCATTCAGCATATTTGCTAATTCATCATCAGAAGCATCGCCCATATGTTCACATAAAGTATTCATGTTTTCTTCCATTTGAAAAAGTGGTGCAAAGGCAGATTTTAAAACATCTCTGATAGTCATACCTTTGGTAAGTACAGCATGTTGGTCTAAATATCCTACATTAATATTTTTAGACCACTCAATTTTACCCTCATCAGGCTGTAATTTACCAGTCACAATATTCATAAATGTAGATTTACCCTCTCCATTAGCACCTATAAGTCCTATATGTTCACCTTTTAACATACGGAAAGATACATTGTTAAAAATTGCACGGTCACCGAAACCATGGCTTAAGTTTACTACGTTTAATATACTCATGTCTAACTCCTTGTAATGTAATATAGTTAAAATTATAAATTAATTAATTTATAAGAAAATCCATTCTTATTAAGTGTATCTATGTCAAGTTTATTAGATGTAAATAAAAAAACTTGTCTATTAGAACTTTTGGAAAGTAATTCTAGTGCGGTGTTCAAATATTTATCATTATAGGAAATAAAACTGTCATTTAAAATAATAGGAACACTTTTGATGTTGTATAAAAAGTCAATAATAGAAAGTCTTAAAGCAAGATAAATTTGCCTGCTAATAGAAATATCTATATTAGCCGCTGAAATTAATTGGTTATCAATTTTTATAAAAGGCTGAAGATTTTTATTAATAATAATCTTGTTAAACTTTCCGTTAGTTAGTTTATATGTATAATCAGATACAGATTTATTCAAATAAATGCCTAAGGAATTATATGTTTTAGAATGTAGATTTTTTAAAGTAGATAAGGCTAAATCCAAAGCATCAATTTTTTGATATAGTATTTTATTTTTTTCTATTGCTTCACTAGCTGCTGTACGTTCATTTGAAAGTAATATTATTGCTGATTGTCTTTGATCTATTTCAACTTCAAAATTCTTGATTATTTCAAGTCCTTTAGAAAACTGTGAAAGTTTTGAACGAAGAATCTGAGATTTTGCAACATTATCATTAAATGTATTATTAAAATCTGAAAATTTGATTTGGAGGTTAATAATAGCTTTAAAAGTTTTATCTAAATCATTAATATTATCATTAGTTATAGTATCTTCACCAATAAAACGTAAAATCAAATCTTTAATATATTCAGTTATGTAAACTTCATTGTTTAAATGTTTTTTATTTTTGTGAATTAAAAGTTGTAAAACAAAAGATAAAATAATACTAATAATAGATAATAAACCGCCATTGTTGAAATTTTGTTGTATATAAAAATATATGGCACTTCCTAAAAATATAGTAGAAGAGACTAACAGCATTATTTGATGTACATTTTTTAAATAAAAATGTTTTTTATTATTAATATTAAGATATTTATTATAAGCATTTTGAAAATTTTCATATTCTTGAGCAATATCGTCCTCAAACGATATTTGAAATTCATCTAATTTGGAAGTAATATCACTAAGTATTTCACTTATTGTGGTGTTTGTATTATCAAGCTCTGTTAAAACTTCAGTAATATGTGTCTGCGCATTATTTAGAGCTATTTCTTTTTTTATATTTGGTAAATGAGAAATTTCATTTTCCAAATTATTAATTTGTTCGCTGGCGTTAGAATAATTTACATTGGCATCTAAATTAAGTTGTTTTGTAAAACTTGCTTTTTGTTCCTCTAACCAAATAATGGAATATTCGATGGCAGGCGGAAAATTACCGCTGTGGTAACTATGCATAATATGTTTTTGTAATTTATCTAATACAGAAGCAGAAATATTGTGTTTTAATTGATAAATATTTAAAATATTAGAAAAGCTGAATACAGTTATATCCTTTAAAATTTTAGATAATTCTTCCTCAGGTGAAGCATAAGATATTGAAAGTGTTAAATTGATTAGACTAAGTGTTTCATGTCTGCCAGAAAATACTCTGTTAATTTTATAAGTTGACTGAGCAATTTCAAAAGTTAATGAAATTTTATAATCATTTGATGATTTAGAAGTATTATAAAGTCTGCCTTTAAAATCTTTATTATCTTCTGCGCTCATTCCAAATAAGGCTGTTTTAATAAGTAAATTAATATCTTTGTCAGATATATTAGGTTCATATATAATATTTAATTCAGAAGAAAAATCTAAATTATAATTTGGAAATTGACCAAAATTAGTAGTTGTTATATGTTTAATAATCACTATTATGTCACCCTTTCATTAGAATTGTGCATGAAAGCTTGTACTCCATAAAATAAAGCCTGTTTTTCAGTTGCAGACATGTTGGGTTTATTTAACTCTTTTATATATAATCCAATTAATTCATGACTATATTGGGCAGTTAATGTATTATAGTCATAATTCGGTGTACTTTCATCAATAATTTGAGATATTTTATATGTATTTACAATAGAACTAAAGTCAAATTCAACATTAGGGTTAAACTGTCCTATAAGTTTAAGTTTATAAATATTATATTTGCCTCTTTGTCTGATATTATCACAAATAAGTTGAACTAGCCCTGAAGATGTAGAATGGGGGTATATATTTATAAGTAATGAAATATAATTGCGTCTGGCAAATTTTGTGAAAAAAATAGAAAATTGATTATTATCAATGCTTCCATATATATATCCATGTTCTCCAGTTTCAGTATATTTAATAGGTTCTAAAACTCCACAATATGCAACTTTATTTGGTTTTAATATAATTGGTTTATGCACATTTCCAAGTGCAATATAATCAAAATCTTGTTGAAGTCTATCTATGTTATTTATAGAAATCTGATTTGATTGTCTTGTATTAAACATTAAAATTTTAAAAGCATTGATATATTTTGGAGAAAAAGTATCAGGAAAGACAGTTACAGTATCTTTATGACAACTGCAAGCTACAATTTCAGTGTTAAGTTCTTCAATGTATATGCTTTCAAATTCAGCATTTTTAATAAAAGTAACATTTTCATTCCATATAAAGTTATGACAATGGGAAGTATCACTCATATAGTCATGTTCTCCAGCAATAATAACAACTTTAGTACTTGGAATTGTAGAAAATAAGTAATTAACTTTATGTAAATCTTTGATTAATGGTTGTGCATGAAATAAATTTCCAGAAATTAAAAGTAAAGAAATTGGTTCATGTGCATTTTTAATAGATATTATTAATGAGATAAAAGTATTTTTTATATCATGATAACGTTCTTTAGCCCAAGGCTTACCAATATCAGGCGTTATCCCCCAGAAAATATCACCAGTGTGTATAAAATTCAAAATATATCACCTATTCTTTCTATAATATGCTAATAAAGTAAAATTATAACTGGCAATTTTTGACTGTTCGAGGAAATGGAATTACATCACGTATATTTGAGATACCTGTAAGATACATTATACATCTTTCAAAACCAAGTCCAAAACCAGAATGTCTGACAGAACCATACTTTCTAAGGTCAAGATAAAAATCGTAGTCATTTTCATCTAAATTAAGTTCTTTCATTCGAGAAAGCAGCTTATCATAGTTATCTTCACGTTGACTTCCGCCGATTATCTCGCCTATAGCTGGAACTAGCAAGTCCATAGCTGCAACAGTTTTATTATCATCATTAAGTTTCATATAAAAAGCTTTTATATTTTTAGGATAATCTGTTACAAAAACAGGTTTTTTAAAAATTTCTTCAGTAATAAAACGTTCATGTTCTGTTTGTAAATCACAGCCCCAGCTTACCTTATAGTCAAATTTATCATTGTACTGTAATAATAAATTTATTGCTTCGGTATAAGTAATATGAGCAAAATTAGAATTAGAAACTAATTTAAGACGTTCTATAAGACCATTAGAAATATATTTATCGAAAAATTCCATTTCTGCTGGAGCATTTTCTAATACATAATCAATAATATATTTTAACATTTCTTCAGCAATAATCATATTGTCGTTTAATTCTGCAAAGGCCATTTCTGGTTCAATCATCCAAAATTCAGCCGCATGACGTGCGGTATTAGAATTTTCAGCTCTAAAGGTAGGGCCAAATGTATATATATTTCTAAAAGCCATAGCATATGTTTCACCATTTAATTGACCGCTGACTGTTAGATGTGTTTCCTTTCCAAAGAAATCTTTAGAATAATCAACACTGTTATTATCATTTATTGGAATATTGTTTGGGTCAAGTGCAGTAACTCTAAACATTTCGCCAGCTCCTTCAGTATCACTGCCAGTAATTATAGGTGTATGTACATAGATAAAATTCCTATCGTTAAAAAATTTATGTATAGCATAGGCTGCCAGTGAACGAACTCTAAATACTGCCTGAAAAGTATTGGTACGAGGACGTAAATGTGAAATAGAGCGTAAAAATTCGGTACTATGTCTTTTCTTTTGAAGCGGATAGTCAGGACTTGAATTGCCCTCGATTATGATTTCATCTGCCTGAATTTCGTACGCTTGAGGAGCATCAGGTGTAGAAATTAAAGTACCTTTTACAATAATAGAGGTTCCTATATTTAACTTATTAATTATACTAAAATTAGGTAAAGTATTATTGAAAACTATTTGAATTGGTTCAAAAATACTGCCATCATTTACAACTATAAATCCAAATGTCTTTGAACCTCTAATATTTCTTATCCAGCCGCCTATATTTATTTTAGTGTTAAATAGTAAATTATAGTTTTGTTTTATATCATTTAATGTAATAAGTTGCATATTGTACATTCCTTTTTTTGTAATTATAATAATATTGTATTGTTTTTACAGTGACGTAATTCTTTATACTAATTATTATAGCGTGTTTTTATACATGTAGGCAACAAAATCCTATCATGTAAAAAATGTAAATTTAATTGTATTATAGCGTATTTTGTGCTAGACGTAAAGTAAACATACTAAAGATAGAAATAAAATTGGGCAAAATATCAGAAAAAAATATTAATTAATATGAAAAGTGACCAAAATACATCGAAACACACAAAAATTGTTTCGCAAAAGCGTATTATATGTTATAATATACAAATAAATACGACATCAGGGGAGGTGGTGAAGTGATTAAAAAAGAAATGATTGCCATGTTGCTTGCTGGTGGTCAGGGAAGCAGACTGGGTGTATTAACTTCTAAGGTAGCAAAGCCTGCGGTCGCTTTTGGAGGGAAGTACAGAATAATTGATTTTCCTCTTAGTAATTGCATTAATTCTGGTGTAGATACGGTGGGTGTATTAACTCAGTATCAGCCGCTTCGCCTTAATACACATATTGGAATTGGCATTCCATGGGATTTAGACAGAAACATTGGTGGTGTTACAGTTTTGCCGCCGTATGAAAAAAGCGGAAATAGTGAATGGTATACAGGTACAGCCAATGCTATTTACCAAAATATTGAATATATGGAAACTTATAACCCGGAATATGTGATTATTTTGTCTGGTGATCATATATACAAAATGGATTATCAAGTTATGCTTGAGTGTCACAAAGCTAACAAAGCAGATGTGACTATTGCTGTAATGCCTGTGCCTATAGAGGAAGCAAGCAGGTTTGGTGTTGTGGTTACAGATGAAACAGGCAGGATATCAGAATTTGAGGAAAAACCTGAAGAACCAAAGAGTAATTTAGCATCTATGGGAATATACATATTTAGCAGAAAAATTCTTGAAGAAGCACTTAAGGTCTTGCATAACCAGCCAAAATGTGATTTTGGTAAACATATTATCCCATATTGTCATAGTAAAGGTAACAGAATATTTACTTATGAATATAACGGATATTGGAAAGATGTCGGGACTCTTATGTCATATTGGGAAGCAAATATGGAACTTATAGATATTATACCAGTATTCAATTTGTATGAAGAATTTTGGAGAATATATACTAAGAGTGATATGATTCCGCCGCAGTATATTTCAGGAGAATCGCATATAGAAAGAAGTATAATTGGAGAAGGCACTGAAGTTTACGGAGAAATTCATAATTCTGTAATTAGCTCAGGTGTTGTAGTTAAAAAAGGGGCTATTATTAGAGATTCTATAATTATGAAGGATACTGTAATTGGAGAAGGTGCTGTAATTGATAAAGCAATTATAGCAGAAAACTGTAAAATTGGTTCTAATGTAATTATAGGAAGCGGAGAATTTGCATCAAGCAAGTTAGACTCCAAAATTTACAATAGTGATCTTACTATTATTGGAGAATATGCTGTTATTCCAAATGGAGTTAAACTTGGCAGAAATGTAGCTGTTTCTGGATATACAGTTTTTGAAGATTATAAATCTGGTGAACTTCTAAGCGGAGAATATATAATAAAGGCAGGTGAGTCTTTATGAGAGCGATTGGAATAGTATTAGCAGGCGGAAATAATAAAAGAATGAAAGAACTTTCAAATAAGAGGGCAATTTCAGCTATGCCTATTGCAGGCAGTTATAGAAGTATTGACTTTACTCTTAGTAATATGAGCAATTCGCATATTCAAAGTGTAGCTGTTTTTACACAATATAATTCACGTTCTTTAAATGAACACTTAAGCTCATCAAAATGGTGGGACTTTGGAAGAAAACAAGGTGGACTATTTGTATTTACACCTACAATTACTGCTGATAACAGTAGTTGGTATAGAGGTACAGCAGATGCAATATATCAAAATTTAAACTTTTTAAAAAATAGCCATGAACCATATGTAGTAATAGCAGCAGGTGATGGTATATATAAACTAGACTATAATAAAGTTTTAGAATACCATATAAGTAAACGTGCAGATATTACTCTAGTATGCAAAAATCTTGCATCAGAACAGGAGTGCAGTAGGTTTGGTGTAGTGAAACAAGATGTAGACGGCAGGATTATAGATTTTGAAGAAAAGCCTGTACAAGCATTATCAAATACTGTTTCTTGCGGAATTTATGTAATAAGACGTCGCCTTCTTATTGAATTGATAGAACGCAGCGCACAAGATGATAGGTATGATTTTGTAAGAGATATACTTATAAGATATAAAAAGATTAAAAGAATTTATGGATATAGCTTAGATAGTTATTGGAGTAATATTTCTAGTGTGGATTCATATTATAAAACTAATATGGATTTCTTGAAACCTGAAATAAGAAACTATTTTTTTAAGGAACATCCAGAAGTATATTCTAAAGTTGATGATTTACCTCCAGCTAAATATAATCCAGGGGCAGTTGTTAAAAATAGCTTGGTTTCCAGCGGATGTATATTAAATGGATTTGTAGAAAATTCTATATTATTTAAAAAAGTATTCATAGGAAATAATTGTATAATTAAAAATTCGATTATCTTAAATGATGTGTATATAGGTGATTATACAGTAATTGAAAATTGTATAGTAGAAAGTAGAGATACTATAAGGGTAAACTCTAATTTCATAGGAACTCTTGATGATATAAGGGTTGTAGTAGAAAAAAATGAAAGATATAACATTTAGAAATTGGGGGAGCATTATATGCAGGTAACAGATGTAAGGGTACGCAAGGTAACTAAAGAGGGAAAGATGAAAGCGATAGTATCAATAACTATTGACAATGAATTTGTGGTACATGATATTAAAGTTATTGAGGGAGAAAAGGGCTTATTTATAGCGATGCCAAGCAGAAAATCTGCTGATGGCGAGTATAGAGATATAGCTCATCCTATTAATTCATCTACAAGAGATATGCTTCAAGATGTTATTCTTAGAAGTTATGAGGTAGTTTTAGCAGAATCTGTTGATGAAGAAGAATAACAGGTTTGTTAATTGGTAGACAAAGTTAATAAAACATATAAAAATGTCGGTAGTCTTAACTACCGGCATTTTTGTGAGCAAATGAAGATGTGTAATATGTTGTAAAAAAATACTTGTTAAAATATGAAGTTATTATCTAGTCCAAAATAAAGGTATGTAATTTAAGAATATTTACTATTTTCAACGCAAAACAGCAATATTGACAGACCAATAATATGTTATATAATAAAAGATGTTAAGTTAAATGCAAATAAGATTGAAAATATATAAAGATGTATATTTAGTATGGAGGTTTCATCATGTATATAATAGCTGGACTAGGTAATCCAACAAGGGCATATATAGGAACAAGGCATAATATAGGTTTTGCAGTAATTGATGCAATAGCAGACAAATTTAATATATCAGTAGAACATAAACAGCATAAAGCATTAATTGGCAAAGGTATGGCAGCAGGAGAAAAAGTTATACTTGCAAAGCCGCAAACCTATATGAATTTGAGCGGAGAAAGTATTAGAGAAATATGTAATTATTATAAAGTGACAGAAGATAAAATAATAGTAATATTTGATGATATTAGTTTAGATGTCGGACAGATTAGAATAAAGAAAAAAGGCAGTGCTGGAGGGCACAATGGCATAAAAAGTATAATAGAAAATTTGGGGACTATGGATTTTCCAAGGGTGAAAATAGGTGTGGGAAATAAGCCGCCTAAAATGGATTTAGCAGATTATGTTTTAGGACATTTTGCAAAAGGAGAATTAGAAAAGATTGATGAAAGTATAGAAAAAGCAGTACAAGCAGTGGAAATAATGTTATCAGAAAGTAATGAAGCCGCAATGAATAAGTTTAATTAATATAGAATATTAGCCAGATTATGTAGAGGTAAAATAATGATAGAGAATGCATTTAGTACACCCTTTTTAGAACTTGCAGGGATAGCAGAAATAAAGAATAATATAGCAAAAAATAAAACTCCTTTTCTAGTAAGTGGAAATACTACTTCGCAGAAAGTTCATTTGATGTATGAATTAGGAAAAGAATATCAATTTAATGTTGTTGTAACAAGTGATACTATACATGCTAAAGAAATATATGAAGATTTTTTAACATTTAATGAGAATACATATTTATATACAGCTAAAGATTTATTATTTTATCAAGCAGATTTACAAGGGAATCTGTTAGTCAAATCTAGGTTAGAAGTATTAAAACATATATGTGAAAATGAAAAGTTAGTTATTGTTACTACTATTGATGCATTTATGAATCAAATAATGCCAAAAGAGGAATGGTTTTCAAATGTAATTAATATAGAGAAAGGGCAAAAATTAATACTTCAAGAATTTGCAGAAACGTTAAATAGATTAGGTTATGAGCGTGTAGGAATAATAGATACAGCAGGACAGTTTTGTTTAAGAGGAGGAATTATTGATATTTTTCCGCTTACAGATGAATTACCATATAGAATAGAGTTATGGGATGACGAAATAGATTCTATAAGAACATTTGATATAGAAAGCCAACGTTCTATTGATATGATTGAAGAAATAAAAATATATCCCGCATCAGAACTTGTATTTGATAAAAAAACTCAAAATTTAGCAATTTGCAATATAAAAGCCGATACTAAAAAACAATGTGAAAAATTGAAAAAAACAGGAAATATAGAAGCTGCCTTTAGATTACAAAAAATAACAGAAGAAGTGACAGAAATGTTGGAAGAGGGGCTTATATCAAAGGTTTCAGATTCATACGCAGGTTATTTTATAAATGAAGAATGTTCATTTATAGATTATTTTAATGAAGATAATACAATAGTATTTATAGATGAACCAAATTACTTAGAAGAAAAAGGAAAAGTAATAGAACTAGAATTTAAAGAAAGTATGATAAATAGATTAGAGGCAGGTTATGTACTTCCTAAACAGACTAAACTATTTTTTGATATAAAAGATACTATAGGAAAATTATATAGTAAAAAAAGTGTAATAATATCAGGGCTAAATAAAAAAGTACCATTAATTAAAGATATAGATAAATATGATATGACAGTAAAAAGTTTAAATTTGTATCATAATAGCTTTGAAATGCTGATAAAAGATTTGAAAAATTGGAAAAAACAAGAATATAAAGTGCTTTTATTATCACCATCTAAAACCAGAACCATAAGACTGGCAAATGATTTAAGAGAATATGGTTTAGATGCATTTTGCAGTGAAGATAAAAATGCAGTATGTCAGTCAGGACAAATACTTGTAATGCAGGGAGCATTACATAGAGGTTTTGAATATCCCCTTATAAAACTTGTTGTTATTACAGAGGGTGACATGTTTAAAAAGGCTAAAAAAGCAAAAAAACATAAAAAAATACCTAATAGCAGGAGAATTAAAAGTTTTGATGAATTATCTATAGGAGATTATGTAGTACATGAAAACTATGGAGTTGGTATTTATAGGGGAATAGAAAATGTTGATGTAGAGGGAATAGAAAAAGATTATATAAAACTAGAATATGCAGACAAAGGTAAATTATATATTGCGGCAACTCAGCTTGAAGTAATTCAAAAGTACGCATCTTCAGAATCACATAAGCCAAAGCTGAATAAATTAGGTGGAAGTGAGTGGCATAGAACAAAAACTAGAGTAAAAAGTGTAGTTAACGAAATTGCTAAAGAATTAGTAGAGTTGTATGCAGATAGAGCACGTGAAAAAGGTTTTATATATGAAAAAGATACTATATGGCAAAAAGAATTTGAAGAAATGTTTCCATATGAAGAAACAACAGATCAGATAGATGCAATAGAGGCTGTAAAGGCTGATATGCAAAGTGATAAAATTATGGAAAGGCTTATTTGCGGTGATGTAGGATATGGAAAGACAGAAATAGCAATAAGAGCTGCATTTAAGGCAGTACAGGAAAATAAACAAGTAGTCTATTTGGTGCCTACTACAATACTTGCACAGCAGCACTACAATACATTTGTACAACGTATGAAAGATTTTCCTGTGAGAATAGACCTTATGTCTAGATTTAGAACTAAAACAGAGCAAAAATTAACTATTGAGGCATTGAAAAAGGGTCAGGTTGACATAGTAATAGGTACACATAGAGTATTATCAAAGGATATGATGTTTAAAGATTTGGGATTACTTGTAATAGATGAAGAACAAAGATTTGGTGTTACACATAAAGAAAAAATAAAGCAAATGAAAACTAAAGTAGATGTACTTACACTTACTGCTACACCAATACCTAGAACCTTGCATATGTCTCTTATAGGAATAAGAGATATGAGTGTATTAGAAGAAGCACCAGAAGAAAGACTGCCGATACAAACATATGTAATGGAATATAATTATGAAGTTATAAGGGAGGCTATAAAGCGAGAATTAGCTAGAAATGGACAAGTGTATTATGTTTATAATAGAGTTAAAAACATTGATGAAATTACAAATAAGATAGCTGCACTGGTTCCAGAAGCTAATGTAAGTTTTGCTCATGGTCAAATGGGCGAAAGAGAATTAGAAAAAAGAATGCTAGGATTTATAAATGGTGAGATAGATGTGCTTGTAAGCACAACTATAATAGAAACAGGACTAGATATTTCCAATGCTAATACTATGATTATTCATGATTCTGATAGGTTAGGCCTTTCACAGCTATATCAGTTAAGAGGCAGAATAGGGCGTTCTAATCAAACTTCATATGCTTTTTTAATGTATAAAAAAGACAAGCTGTTAAGAGAAGAGGCAGAAAAACGTTTGCAGGCTATAAGAGAGTTTACAGCCTTAGGTTCAGGTATAAAAATAGCAATGAGAGATTTAGAAATCAGAGGGGCAGGGAACTTACTTGGAGAAAGACAGCATGGACATATGGAGGCTGTAGGATATGATTTATATTGTAAAATGCTAAATCAGGCGGTAAGTTTATTAAAGGGAGAAGATGTTAAGGAACAAATAGAAACTACTGTTGATATAGATATAAATGCATATATTCCTAATGAATATATTAAAAATGATATACAAAAACTGGATGTATATAAAAAGATTTCTGATATTGAAAATAGAGAAGAGTATGAAGATATGCAAGATGAACTTATTGACTGTTTTGGAGATATTCCAGCTTCAGTTGAAAATTTATTAAAAATCACGGAAATAAAGTTTTTAGCACGTTCGGCACATGTAATTTCTGTAAAAGCAAATAGACAAGAATGTATATTGCAAATGTATGAAAATGCTGCTATTGATGTAGGAAAAATTCCTGACTTAGTTAAACAATATAATAAGAAATTAGAATTTAGAGCATATGGAACTCCAGAGTTTATATTTCAAGAAAAGAAACAATATAAAAATCCAGAAGAAATACTTAAAGATATAAAAATATTATTAAATAATATAAATATGTTGATTGTGAGTTAAAAAAAGTATATAATTTAAAAGATATTATGCTTTTGAGTGTGTAATGATAATAATATAAAAATTATAAACATATAATTTCTAATGAAGATATCTTGTAAATCTTAATAATTAGTATATTAAAAATTATTAAGATTAAATAATACTTAAAATTATTAGAGTTATATAAGGAGGATAAAAATGAGAAGTAAACTAATAGCTTTTGCTAAAAAAGGGATATTGGTTATGGTACTTGCAGCTAATTTAATGGGTTGTGCAAAGACTGTAGCGGTTGAGAATTATTCTACTACGGTGGTAGCGACATTTGGCGGAACACCAATTTATCTTAATGAACCAATGCTTGCACTTAGAGAAACACAATTATACTATGAAATGCAGGCTTCAGCCATTGCAAATATGGATATAACTACGATGTGGAATTATGAAAAGGTAATGATTGCTGATATTAAAGAATTTTCAATAGCAGCAGTATTACAAACTAAAATTCTTATATCAAATGCAGAATCTTTTGGAGTTGCTCTTACTGAAACAGAAGTTGAGCAGGTTAAAAAAGCAATGGAAAACTTTAAGGATAATGTGGCTAAAGAATTGTATGATGCGATAGGATTTACTGACGAAGCACTAGAACAATACTATATGGAAAATGCACTTGCTAATAAAGTGTATTTAGAAATGGTTAAAGATGTTGACAAAAATGTTAGCGAAGAAGATATGCGTCAGGCAGATTTTAAAATTATTACAATTCCAGAAGATGTAGGCAGAGAAAAGGTAGATATTATATTTGAAAGAGTTAAATCTGGAGAGGAAATGGAAACTGTTGCAGAGGAATTTAAAGAAGTTAATGTAAATGTAGATGATTTGACTTTTGGAAATGAAATTGCAGAAGTAATGTGGGAGGTTGCAGGAACACTTGAAATTGGTGAATTTGGCTTTGTAGAAGATGAAGGATATTATTATATATTAAATTGTATTGAAACTAATAATGAAATTGCAAAAGAACTTAGAAAAACAGCGATTATAGAAGAACGAGAACTTGAACTTTTTAAAGTAGAATATGTTCCGTTAAGAGAGGCGGCACCAGAGTTTGTGGTAGATAAGCAAATTTGGAATGGTGTTAATTTCAATAAAAATTTATATAAGCCAATAGTAGCCGAGGAAACAATTTCAGAAACTTTATCAGAAGATGATATACCAGAAACTGCGTCAGAAGAAAGTGTATCAGAAACCAGTATAACTGGTAATTAAAAATATAATAAAGAAAATATATGTATAAAAATAGAAAATAACAATGAAAATTTGTGAAAAAAGTATATATAGTATACTTGAAAATGATAAAAAATGAGAAAAATATAAAAATCCTTGACAAATCATATATAAAGGCTTATAAATAATTAGCAGACATTTAGTTTGGAAAAAAATAAATTATTAAAAGTATAGAATTTTAGGAGGAACATACTCATGAACAAAACAGAATTAATATCAGCAATATCAGAAAAAGCAGGTCTTTCAAAGAAAGATGCAGAAGCATCAGTTAAAGCATTTGTGGATGTAGTATCAGAAGCACTTGTTCAAGGTGACAAAATTCAATTAGTTGGATTTGGAACTTTTGAAGTTGCAGAAAGAGCAGCAAGAGAAGGAAGAAATCCTAAGAGTGGCGAGCCAATGCAGATTGCTGCATCTAAGTCACCTAAGTTTAAAGCAGGTAAAGCCTTAAAAGATTTAGTAAATGCATAATCGTATTTATAAACCATAAAAACTTATAAAGATTGGAGTAGGGAAATCCTGCTCCTTTTATAATTATATTAAAAATATTTATCTATTTTTAATATTGTGAAAAAATGGTTTAGAAACAATGATTTTTAAGATACTATAAGAAAATGCCTATGTTATATAGAAAATCGTATAGTACTGTATATAAAAAATATTATTTTACAAAATAAAAATATTAATGCTTTAAAAATAAGTTGTTTTATGATATTATAATGTAATGATTACTATAAGAGAAAGATTTAGGAGAATGGTAATGAGACTAGATAAATTTTTGAAAGTGTCAAGGTTAATTAAACGAAGAACAGTTGCTAATGAAGCCTGTGATGCTGGCAGGGTTATGATTAACGCTAAACCAGCAAAAGCTTCAGTTACAGTTAAAGCAGGTGATATAGTAGAAATTAAATTTGGTGAAAAAATAGTAAAGATAGAAGTTTTAAATGTTCAAGAAATAGTTAGAAAAGATGAAGCAAAAGAGTTATATAGATATGTCTGATATCTGAATAATCAAAATAAGTCCAAGAGAAAAATTATCTTTATAGTGTTTTGAACAATGTATACTTTACAAATTACATATATTGTTTTACAATTATAAGCATAAAGTACTGTATATATTAGGAGTTGGTATATATTTATGAATAATAAAACAAAAAAAAGAAAATACAGACAAGTTAATAAATCAAGAAATGCGGGACTGCAAGGGATTTTTTTTGTAGTTATAATGTTAGCTGCAATAGTTAGTATACGCAGAAATGAATTAAATAATAAAGCTGAACAGTATGAACGGCGTTTAGCTATACTTGAAGAGCAGATTAAAGAAGCAGAGAACTATAAAGATGAACTTAGTGAGAAGAAAATTTATATTCAGACTAAACAGTATATTGAGGAAGTTGCCAAAGATAAACTTGGATTAGTTAATCCAGATGAAATAGTTTTAAGACCAGCAAATGATTAGCCCTTATCGTGAAATGATGGGGGCTTTTAAAGTGTTAAGTTAAATATAACAAAATGTTCTATTAAAAGTAAGTATTCTTTGGGAAACTTTTAAAGTGTTAAGTTAAATTATAACTAAGAAAATTAATTATGTATGAAACTATATAACTAAGAAAATGCGGGAGTGTGCTTATATGGAAAATAAGATAAAGGAAAATATTCTAAATAAGCGGTTATTGGAAAAAAAAGAACATGTATTAGTAGGATTGTCAGGTGGTGCTGATTCTATAGCTTTAGTCAATGTATTATTAAATTTAAAAGAAGAATTGGAAATTGAATTATCTGCTATACACATTAATCATGGAATTAGAGAGAAAGAAGCAGATGAAGATGAGCAGTTTTGCAGGGAATTTTGTGAAAAAAAACAAATTCAATTTTATAGTAAAAAAGTTGATGTAAACAAATATGCACAAGAACATGCTTTATCTTCTGAAGAGGCAGGCAGATTACTAAGATATAAATATTTTGAAGATTATAAAAAGGATATAGGAGCGAGCAAAATAGCAACTGCACATCACATGGATGACAGTGCGGAAACTATACTCTTTAATTTATTTCGAGGAACGGGAATTAGTGGGATTAGCGGAATTACAAGAAATCATAATAATATAATCAGACCACTTTTAATTGTTAGCAGACAAGAAATTGAAAACTATCTTATGCAAAATAATATAAGATTTAGAATAGATTCTACTAATCTAACAGATATGTATACCAGAAATAAAATACGACGAAATATATTATCATATGCAAAAGAAAATATAAATCCAAAAGCTACAGAACATATTTGTAATTTAGCTGATGATGTTGAAGAAATTTTGGATTTAATACATTATGAAGTAGAAGATTTTTTAACTAAGTATGCGAGTATAGAACAAACAAGTATAAAAATTCCTATTAAACTGCTCGTAGAAAATAAAGCTATAATACGTAAAGAAATTATAAGAAAAGCAATAGCGTCTGTTAAAACAGAGGGGTTAAAGAATATAACAAGAAGTCATATTTTATCTGTTGAAAAATTAATATTTGGTCAATCAGGAAAAATTTTAGAATTTGCAGAAAATATACGAATAAAGAGGATTTTTGAAAATTTAATAATAGAACTTATAAAGAGTGATGAAATAAAAGTGGAAGAAACAACCTTTAATATGAAAAATAGCCGATTATTTGAAATGTCTGTATTTGAATATAAAAAAAATGATAAAATTCCTAAAAATACATATACGAAGTGGTTTGATTATGATAAAATAAGTGGCATGCCTATTATTAGGACTAAACAAGAGGGGGATTATATATCAATAAAAGGTGGACATAAGAAGATTAAACGCTGTATGATAGAACATAAAATTCCAAGTGAATTACGTGCAGATATACCAGTGGTAGCATATGAAAATCATGTGATATGGCTTGTTGGATATCGTATAAGTGAAAGTGTGAAAATTGATATAAATACAAAAAGAATATTACAAATTAAATATAATGGAGGTTTATTATAATGGATCACATAATAAGAGAATTAATTTCAGAGGAAGACGTTGACAAGAGAATTAATGAAGTGGCACAATGCATAAGTGAAGATTTTGCAGGAAAGTCAGTTCATTTAATATGTGTTTTAAAAGGAGGCGTTTTCTTTACATGTGAACTTGCTAAAAGGCTTAAAATTCCAGCTTCTATAGATTTTATGTCAGTGTCTAGCTATGGTGATGCAAAAGAATCCAGCGGAGTTGTACGTATTGTTAAAGATTTAGACGAAACACTTGAGGGAAAAGAAGTTATTATAGTTGAAGATATTATTGATTCAGGCAGAACTTTGTCATATCTAATGGAAATTTTAAAAGGAAGAAATCCTAAATCATTAACACTTTGTACACTTCTTGATAAGCCTGAAAGGCGAGTGGTAAAGGGTGTGGATGTTAAGTATACTTGTTTTACAATACCAGATGAATTTGTAGTAGGATATGGGCTTGATTATGCACAAAATTATAGATGTTTGCCATATATAGGTGTGGTAGAAAATTCATAATAATTATAGTGTTTTGTTAATATACTTTACTAAAAAACAACTAAAAGCCATTAAAAAAATGGTAAACTTAGGAGGTATAATACAGTATGAAATCTAATAAAAAAATATGGTTTTTTTACTTTTTTATAATAGCAATTCTTGGTTTGACATTAATTATGCCAAGAGATTCTATATTGTTAAAGAAGCTTAGCAATCAGCAATTTGAAACAATACTTGAGTTTGGCGATATAAAAGAAATTACCATAAGGCGAAATACAAAAGTACCAACAGGGGCAGTGCTTATAACGTTAAACGGCGGTGAAGAGTATGTATATTATACAGCAGATGTAAATATTATTGAAAACAGTTTAACTGAAAAGAATATAGATTTTTTGCCGCAAGATGTAGAAAAGGATAATTATATGTTTACAATAGGAATTCCTATTGCGGTAATGCTGTCAATAGTCATATTTCTTGTATTTATAATAATGAATCGTTCTTTATCAGGCGGTAATAACAAGCTGATGAATTTAGGAAAAAGTCGTGCTAAACTTCTAATCGATGGAACTAATATTAATTTTGATAATATCGCAGGTTTAGAAGAAGAAAAAAAGGATTTGGAAGAAATTGTAGACTTTTTAAAAGACTCTAATAAATATATTAAGCAAGGAGCAAGAATCCCTAAAGGTGTTATTTTACTTGGAATGCCTGGAACAGGTAAGACATTGCTTGCAAAAGCAGTAGCAGGAGAAGCTAAAGTACCATTTTTTAGTATAGCGGGTTCAGATTTTGCTGAAATGCTTGTAGGTATAGGTGCTGCAAGGGTTAGAGGTTTATTTGAGGAAGCTAAGGCAAATGCACCATGTATAATATTTATTGATGAAATAGATGAAGTAGCTAAACGCAGGGGAATGAGTGCGAGCGGCGGAAATGATGAAAGAGAACAGACTCTTAATCAATTATTAGTTGAAATGGATGGATTTGTTGAAAATCAAGGAATTATAGTTTTGGCAGCAACAAATAGAGCGGCAGTATTAGACCCTGCCATTCTTCGTTCAGGACGATTTGACAGGAAAATAGTAGTAGGCTTACCAGATATCAAGGGGAGAGAAGCTATATTAAAGGTTCATGCTAAAAATAAAAATATTGGAAATGATATAAATTTTGAAACAATAGCAAGAACTACAGCAGGTTTTACAGGTGCTGATTTAGAAAACTTATTAAATGAGGCTGCTATACAAGTGGCACGTGAAAATCGTCAATTTATAACAACTGAAGATATTCAAAGTGCATTTATAAGGATTGGTATAGGTACAGAAAAGAAAAGCAAAGTTATATCAGAAAAAGAAAGAAAAATAACAGCATATCATGAAGCAGGACATGCAATATTGTTTCATGTTTTACCAGATGTTGGGCCGGTTCATTCAATTTCTATAATACCTACAGGTCAAGGTGCGGCAGGATATACTATGCCTCTTCCTGAACAAGATAATATGTTTAGAACAAAGGGACAAATGCTTAATGAGATTATGGTATATATGGGAGGCCGTATTGCAGAAGAAATTAAATTTAATGATGTAACTACTGGCGCTTCACAGGATATAAAACAATCTACAGCATTAGCTAGAGCCATGGTTACTAAATATGGAATGTCAGAAAAAGTTGGAACTATTGATTATTCTTATGATGATAATGAACTCCTTATGGTAAGAGATGTATCACAAAATAAAGGCTATAGCGAAGCTATGGCGGCACTTATAGATACAGAAGTACAAAAAATTGTTTCAGAATGTTATGAAAAAGCTAAAAATTTAATAATGGAAAATATTGATGTATTAGAATCAACAGCTATACTTTTACTTGAAAAAGAAAAGATTAATAGAGAAGAGTTTGAAGCATTGTTTAATGTGTAAATTTAAGTATGCAAAGATTTTCATATAGTTGGTTTCGGATATATTGATAAATGTTAGTAATATATAAGTATAGATAAAACCGTAATCTTTTTAAAGTGAGAGATTACGGTTTTTTATGTTCATTCTCTTTGCTTATATAATCTATGATATCTTTAATTATAGTATATATATTTCTTAACATATATAAGGAAATATGCTATACTAAAAAACAATAAGTTTCATGAAAAGAGAGAATAAATATGAAATTACAACAGGTAATTAGCCAATTAAAACAATATTTAGAGGGACAATATGCCAATGTTGTTAATGTTATAAAAACTAGAGATATTAGTGAGTATAGATATCGACAAGTGATAGTGCCTACATATGGAAAACAGGATGGGAATTATCAAAGCCGTTTTCATTTTCTGATTTATTTACTGTATTTTATTGATTGTTTTTCACGAGAAGAAATAGAAGATATAATTCGTGATTTATTTAAAGAGGAATTAATAGATCGCAGAACAAATAGTTTTCAAGGCATAGGCCTTTCTTTGGAGATACTGACATATTTATTATCCTACTATAATAAGGAAGAATACATACAATTATTTAAAGAGGCAAAAGAAGCTAATTTTGATTGTCATTGTGGATATAAATATGAAAATATTAATCAAGCTCCTATGGATTTAGATTTTTCTATATATACGATAGATGATTGTTTATATTTATCTAATGAGTTACAATTAAATACTTTAACAAAAGAAATTGCAGAAATAAAAAAACAAGATAAAAACATTAATATATATGATTTAAGTAAATTAAGATATTATTATAGAGATTTACAAGATGATAAAAATGAATTATTGATATTAGAAAAAATTATGATAGAAACTGAAAAACAAGGAAATTTATGGAAGATTTGTAATACACAAATAGATTATCTAAAGAAATTAATATGCTTAGATCAAATGGAAGCAGCTAAAAAAATAATTGAACAAATAAGAACCTATATTCATGAAAGCAGAGCAGATTGGTATGAATATAATCAAGGGTTATATTATATAGAAAGCTGTTTAGATTTTATATTAAAAGATACAGATGAGGGATATAAAAAGGAACTATGGGATTGGAGTTGTTGTTATTTAAAACAAAGAGAGGGCTTTTACGGTAATTTAGTTTCTAAAATAATTTCTGTAGCGGCTATGTACGGAGAAGATGAATATGCAAGAAAGATAGAAGAAGATTGGAACGAAAGGATTAATTTTTAATAAAAATAGATAAAAATAAAATTGGTATAAATATGAAAAAGATGAAAAGTACAACAAGGTAACATTATAAAATAATACTTGAAATTACATAATTATTTGATATACAATAAATATTTACTATAGTTTAACAGTTGTGAGGATAGAATTATGAATAATAATAATACTATAAATAAAGACTTAATGTTTGCAGATGAAACTGATAATTTTAGAACACCTTCAGAACCAGAAATAAATGATAGAGTAATACTTAGATTTAGAACAGCAAAAAATAATGTAGATATAGTTTATTTATGCTATGCAAATAAAAGAAAAGCGATGAAAAAAAGCAGAAGTGATAAGTATTTTGATTATTATATAACTAATATAAAAGTATATAATGAGCTTATTTATTATTATTTTGAAATAATAAAAGGTGAAGAACGTTGTTATTATTTTAAAATAGGTGCAGTAATGGATATGGCGGATATGTATAGATTTAGCATAAATCCAGAATTTAAGGTACCAGAATGGGCAAAGGGTGCAGTTATGTACCAAATATATGTAGACCGTTTTTTTAATGGTGATATTACTAATGATACCGTAAATAATGAATATTATTATATAAATTCTTTGGTGAAAAAAGTTGAAAATTGGAACCAGTATCCAGAAAAAATGGATGTTGGCAATTTTTATGGCGGAGATTTGCAAGGAATAATTGATAAATTAGATTATTTGAAAAAGTTGGGAGTTGAGGTTTTATATCTTAATCCAATTTTTGTATCACCGTCAAATCATAAGTATGATACTCAAGATTATGAATATATAGACCCGCATTATGCATGTATAATAGATGACTTTGGAATTGTATTAAATGAGGATGATAGAGATAATAAAAATGCTGCTAAGTATATATCAAGAGTTGTTAATAAAAAGAATTTAGAGGCATCAAATGAGTTTTTTGCTAATTTTGTAAAGGAAATTCATGATAGAGGGATGAAAATTATTTTAGATGGAGTTTTTAATCATTGTGGTTCATTTAATAAATGGCTAGATAAAGAAGAAATATATGCAGAGGATAAATCATATGAAGCAGGGGCATATTTAAGTTATGATAGTCCATATAAAGATTATTTTGAATTTGATTTAAAAAGTCAGAAGGACTGGCCTAGAAATAATTCTTATGCTGGTTGGTGGGGGCATGATACACTGCCAAAACTTAATTATAATGGTTCTGATATGTTATATAGAAAAATTTTAAAAATTGCAGAAAAATGGTTGCTTCCGCCATACTGTATAGATGGCTGGCGTTTAGATGTTGCAGCAGATTTAGGCTTTGATGAGGAAACAAATCATAGATTTTGGAAAGATTTTAGGAAAACAGTTAAGACTGCTAATCCTAATGCTATAATAATTGCAGAACATTACGGTGATGCACAGAACTGGCTTAAAGGTGATGAGTGGGATACTGTTATGAATTATGATGCTTTTATGGAACCAGTTACATGGTTTTTGACAGGAATGCAAAAACACAGTGACAGCCAGAATAAAGAGTTATTAAAAAATTCAGAAGCTTTTTTTGCAGCTATGAAATATGAAAATGGAAAAATGCAAGTACAGTCTTTGTTTACAGCTATGAATCAACTATCAAATCATGACCATTCACGATTTTTAACAAGGACTAATGGCATAATAGGTAGACTGGAAACTTTAGGAAGTGATAAGGCGGCTAAGAATATTAATAAGGCAATATTTTATCAGGCTATAGTAATACAAATGACATGGCTTGGAGCGCCAGCAATATATTATGGTGATGAAGCAGGAGTTTGCGGCTGGACAGACCCTGATAATAGAAGAACATACCCATGGGGTAATGAAGATATTTTGTTAATAGATTTTCATCATTATATGATAAATATACGAAAGCAATATAAATCATTGAAAAAGGGTTCATATATAGAATTATTTAGTGAGTATGGAGTTATAGTATATGCTAGATTTATAAAAGGTGAAGCAATAGTAGTAGTTATAAATAGAAATGAAGAACCAAGGAGCTTAAATATTGAATTAGTTAAGTTAGGAATATCAGAAAAGATAGAGATAAATAGAATAGTTCATACATATGATGAAAAATATAACATAGGAATAAAATCACATATGTGTACAGACCATATATTAAACTCAAACATAGAGGGGATATCTGCAAAGGTATATCATATAAGTTGGAAAAATTATATTTAATCGTATCTTTATGAAAAATATATTTTTAAGAGAAATATTAAATTTAAAATAATAAAATAGTAAAGTCTATAAGACCATTGGGAAATGATTTTAGGGACTTTACTATTTTTATGAATAACATCTTTATTTTATATGTTAAATCAATACAAAGATATATTCAAAATAGTCTTTTATTATGAGCAAGACGATAAGCCGGGTTATGTCATGAATGGTCATCTATCTAGACCTATTGTCACCAATAGGTTCAAGCAACCTACCCGAAAGCAGACGGGCCGCCTTATGCTTTCTGTTCGGTTTTGCTTCAAGTGGGGTTTACATATGCCCCCTTAGTTACCTAAGAGGCGGTAGTCTCTTACACTGCCCTTCCACCCTTACCGCCTATATAATGGCGGCGGTACATTTCTGTTGCACTAGCCTTGGAGTCACCTCCACCAGACGTTATCTGGCACCCTGCCCTATGAAGCCCGGACTTTCCTCACCTACAGCCTTTCGGCATTAGTAGCTGCGACCATTTATCTTACTCAAGTACATAATATCCTAACATAGATAAATATATAAAGTCAAATAGTTTAATTATATTTGTATAAAAATGTGTTGAATTAAATTTATTAGTTAAAAATAAATTATTAAAAACTAAAGTCAATATCATTGAAACGTAAATGTATATAATGAATTAAGAATATAAATATAAAATAAGAACATAAACTGAAGTCAGAATATAAATTAAATTAGGAATATAAACTAAAGTCAGAATGTAAATTAAACCAAGAATATAAATATAAAGTCAGAATATAAATTAAAGTCAGAATATAAATTAAAGTCAGAATATAAATTAAACTAAAAATATAGAGTAAAAGTAAATATATAAATTAATTTATATATTTAAGTACAAATAATTTACTATTTATATTATCCATAATCAAAATACGTTTAAGTATCTTATAGCCGCAGTGATTAGCTAATAGTTCAACAAATTCAGGATTATGAGAATATAAAATAACAGTACCTTTATCTGTCAAAAATTTATGAGCAGTATCAAAAAAATCTTTGTAAATTTTGTGTAGTTCTTCTTTACGAGTATCTCCCATAAAAAATGGCATATTAGTAAAAATTTCATCAAATAAATATTCATGCTTAAAAGTAAAGAAATCCCTATTTATAAAATGAATAATTTGTCCAGCTTGCTGAGTATTTTCCTTAGCGGCTAAAATCGCTTTTTCAGAAATATCTATACCATAAGATGTATTAGCTTTTATCTGCATTTGACGTTCTATAAGCATAGTAGCAGTACCGCAAAATGGATCAAGAACTTTCGCATCATCAATCATGTAATCAGAAGCCAGCTTTACTAATAAAGCGGCAGTATCAGGCTTTATAGAAGTATTTATAGCTTTATATCTATATTCAAAACGAGAATTAGGAAGAGTATAAAGTTTTAATAATACATTATAAGTATGTGATTTATTTTCTATAAGTCTAATTTCTAATTCATAGTTGGAAGCAGAATTAATGAGCTGTCTGTTGGTTAATTGTGTAATATCAGCAGATAGCCTTTTGATAAAAGCACTTTTCTTATCCAGCGGCATACGGCTTTTTAGTTCAACTCTAAAGTAAAATGGATTAGTTTCCTTGTGAATAGAGTGCAGAAACGTTAATAATTTAGATTTAGCTATTACTTTAGCAATATCCAAAGGTTCAGCAGGTAAAACTGTAAGTTCAGGAATTATTAATAAAAGTTCACTATAGGTTCTAATATCTAAAAGTTCTTTAATGTCATTAGTTTTAACTCTAAGTCCTGCTTTAAATTCAGAAACATCGCCATTAAAAATTTGGTTTTTAGTAATTTCAGAATGAAGTCTGTTTGTAAGCAAAATACAATCAAAGTTTTTATTGTAACCTGTAAATGTATGAGGTTTAAGTCCCTCTATTTTTAAAATTAGTTCACTAAGTTCCTTAATTTCTTCTTGAATATGTTTTTTATTTTCAGCAGTAATTTCTGTAGTATTAAGCAAATCAAGAGCTATTTTAAATTCAGGTAAAAATTGTTTGCAATTAAGGTTTAAAAGTGCAGTTAAATAAGAAGATTTTACGAATAATGTTTCCTCTGATTTGTATTGTTTAAATAAAGTTTCAGCAAATTCATCAATAGCTAAGTCGCCAATTAGTAAAGCAGCATTTTTTCGAGTTTTAGCATCAGAATTAGAAAATAATTTTATAAAAATATCCTGTGAGTTAAGAATAGCAGTTTTAATAATATCATTTTCAGTTCCATTTTTTAATATTTTACGAAGTTCACTTAAATTTTGGCGAATATTGTTACCAGTAATAATATCTTCAAATAATTTATTTATCATATTTTCCTCTACTTATGTTTTTCTTCGCAGTATAAACAGCGATAAATGTGTTCAGACTCACTAGAAAGATGAAAAATATGGGGAAGTTCTTGTTCTACTGAGGTTATACAACGAGGGTTTTTACAGTGTATAATGTTTTTAATTGTTTTTGGAAGATGTAAAATCTTTTTATCATTTAATTTTCCGTTTTTAATGAGATTTACAGTAATTTTATGGTCTATATATCCTAAAACATCAAGATCTACAATGTCTAGTCCGCCTTCAATTTTAATGATATCTTTTTTACCCATTTTACGGCTTTTGGCATTTTTAATAATAGCTACTTGACAATCAAGTTTATCTAAGTTTAGGTAGCTGTAAATATCCATACTCTTTCCAGCGGCAATATGGTCAAGAACAATGCCGTCGTTTAGCTGACCTACATTTAACATGGCTTTTTTACCTCCAATAACATCATAATAAGTGCCATTCTCACGTATACTCCATATTGGACTTGCTTAAAATAAGCAGCTCTGGGGTCGTCGTCCACTTCAATAGAAATTTCATTTACACGAGGGAGTGGATGAAGTACAAACATATCACTTTTAGCAAGTGTCATCTTAGCTTTATCTAGTATATAACAATCTTTCATTCTTACATAATCTTCTTCATTAAAGAAACGTTCTTTCTGAACTCTCGTCATGTATAAAATATCAAGAAGATTCATGGCGTCATCAAGATTTTCAACCTCTTTATATTCAATTTTGTTTGCATCTAAAATATCTTTGCGGATATAGTCTGGAATACGAAGTTCAGGAGGAGAAATTAATATAAATTTAATTCCTGTATAACGTATAAGTGCAGTTATAAGTGAATGAACAGTTCGTCCAAATTTTAGGTCACCACATAGCCCGACACAAAGATTATTAAGGCGGCCTTTAACTGTCTTTATAGTCATTAAGTCTGTAAGTGTCTGAGTGGGATGTTGGTGTCCGCCGTCGCCAGCGTTAATAACAGGAATACTAGAACTCATAGCAGCTACTAATGCTGAACCTTCCTTGGGGTGTCTCATAGCACAAATATCAGCGTAACAAGATATTGTGCGTATGGTATCAGAAACACTTTCACCTTTAGCCGCAGAGCTTGAATCAGCGGAGGAAAAACCTAATACATTTCCTCCAAGTCCAAGTATAGCAGATTCAAAACTAAGTCGAGTTCTGGTACTAGGTTCATAAAATAATGAAGCAAATTTTTTGCCGGAGCAAACATTTGCATATTTAGCAGGACAAGCCTCAATATCGGCTGCAATATCTAAAAGTGTATCTATTTCATTAAGTGTTAAATCAAGAGGACTAAGTAAATGTTTCATAAATTTGGTCTCCTTTAGTGAATTGTAAGCAAATCTTCTGAGTTTTTTCTTTTTGGTGTCTGCGGTATTTCATCTGGAAAACCTAGAACAAGCAATCCCATAGTTTCTTGGTCTTGTGGAATATCTGCAAGTTCTTTCATGCGAGTTTCATTATCATATATACCTAAAACAGTAGTTCCAAGCCCGTGTGCATGTGCAGATAAGCAAAATGTAGCAGTGGCAATGCCAGAGTCATAATATTGCCATTTATCTTCCTTATGCGTAGAAAAAGAACCATCACGCTCGAAACCTGAACGTTTAGTAACTAAAGTTACAATTACTAATGCAGGAGCGTTTTCAATGATTTTACAATTACGCTCGTCGCAGCATTCAGAAGCTATTTGGTTCTTTAGATTAGTATCACATATAACATGATATCTGGTTATCTGGCTATTTTTCCACGAAGGTGCATATGTGGCTGTTGATACAATGTCATGTAAAAGTTCGGTACTAATTAAATCTGGTTTAAAAATTCTGATACTTCGTCTTGATTTAATAAAATCTAAACTATTCATGTTTGACCTCCTCATAATGTTTTGCAGTCTTACAAAAATTGTATGTGACTAATTATTTTGTTGGCAGAATCTTTTTATATTATAGTATGATTTCTTTTAAAAGTAAAATAAAAACTGTTATTAGCTTGATTTTTATTTCAAAAGGAGTCATAATAAAATTAATATATATATAGTATTGTCTGAAAGTGAGGAACCAATGGCAGATAAGGGTAAAAAGGCTGTAATAGATGTAAAAAGTCTTTATAAAATTTATCCAGTAGGGACAACAAAAGTACATGCATTGGATGGTGTGGATTTTAAGATATATAAGGGAGAGTTTTGTGCCATAGTAGGAACATCAGGATCAGGAAAATCTACATTGTTAAATATGCTGGCAGGACTTGAAAAGCCTACAAAAGGAATTATAAAAATTGCAGGGATTAGAATAGATAGATTAAATGAAAGTGAATTGGTGACATTTAGACGTGAACATGTAGGGTTTATATTTCAATCCTTTAATTTATTAAATAGTTTAAATGCACTTGAGAATATAGCATTGCCGCTTACGTTTAAAGGTGTTTCTAGGGTGATAAGGTTAAAAAAAGCAGAAGAAATGATAAAGCTGGTAGGACTTTTGAAACATAAAAAACATAAACCAAGTCAAATGTCAGGCGGACAGCAGCAAAGAATAGGTGTAGCCAGAGCTTTGGTTGTAAATCCTGATATTATTTTTGCAGACGAGCCTACAGGTAATTTGGATTCAAAAACTTCAAAAGAAATTTTGACACTTATGAGAAAAGTTGTAAATGAACAAAATAAGACCTTGATTATGGTAACACATGATAATAATTTATCTAAAGTGGCTGACAGGGTATTTCATATTATAGATGGAAAAATTGTAAAGATTGAAGATAACAGAATTAATGAAAGTATAGAAAAATTATCTGAAGATGTGATAGAAGATATAGTAAAAGAAAATAATGAAAAAATATAGAAAAAGAGAGGTTGCAGGTATGAGTAAGAAAATTAATAAAGGAATAAGTTTTTTGTTAGTACTGGTAATGTTTTTTAGTATATTTGCAACTGCGGTAAATGCTGAATTGCAAGATGAAAATGGTAATGCAGTTTGGGCTGACAGCGTAATATTAAGTGCTGTAAGTGTTCCGTCCGGCAGATATGGAGGAAATCTTACGGCTAGGATTAATATATCAAATTATACAGTGGCAAGCTCTGGAAATAATGGTGATATTTCAGGTGTTAGAGTAGCTCCGATTATAGATAGTTCTTTTGCAAGTGTGTTTGAAGTAACAACAAATTCATATAAAGAAAGAATTTATTCATATAATGGAAATGGAACAATTCCAGCAGAAACGCCAGCAAGAAGTACTGGAGTGACGGAGAATTTTACATTTAAGGTAAGAACTGATGTAATTACAGGATATTATCCTATTCAATTTCAAGCTAAGTACAGAGATTTTTATGGTGATGAAAAATCTATAACCAGTACTATATATGTAAATATTACAGGTAAAAAAGAAAGTGAAGAAAATGCCAGTGATAAAAATATTGAATTAATAATGGGTGAAAATCAAGATACACCATTTGGTGTTTACTCTAAAGTAGTGGATTTTTCAATAAATATGCAAAATAAAGGAATTGATACTGCGTATGGAGTAAATGTAAGTTTGATAGTGTCAGAAGATGTCAATGCATTTCCGTTCGAAATAACAATGGCAAATTATGATAGACATATGGGCGACATGAAATCAGGGGATACAGTATCTATACCATATAGTATGGCTGTTAGAAAAGATGTAAATACAGGATATTATCCATTGAGATTTAATGTATCTTATAAAGATGCTGTGGATGGACGATATATAAATGTTGAGAAAGTATACTTTTTTAGAACACAGGGAAAATCATCAGAGGAACAAAATTCTGGAGTGGAAATAGATGTAAATACTGTTGAAAAACCAAGAATTATAGTAGAGTCGGCTACAACCTATCCTGAACAATTAATTTCAGGTGAAGATTTTACATTTACATTGACGATGAAAAATACTTCAAAGACTATTACTGCTACTAATATTTTATTTACATTGGAGGCAGAAATGTTTGAGGGGAATGCAGTATTTTCACCGCTATCAGGCTCTACTTCAGTAGTAGTAGACCAATTAGCACCAAATAGTTCATATGATATAGTTATGCTTATGAATTCTAAATCAGGTTTGCCGCCTAAGTCATATAATGTTACAGTAAATCAAAAATATGATATTGCTAAATTAAAAAGTATAGAGGATAAAGCAAGTGTCGCAATTCCTGTAAGGCAAGTTGCAAGACTTAGTGTAGGAGCATTTGAAGTTATGCCTGCGGATATTCAGGTAGGTTCACAATCAAATATTATGTTTGGTATTAATAATACTGGAAAAATTGCATTGCATAATGTTAATGTTATATTTCAGGCAGATTCAATAAATATGACAGAAACATATATGGGGAATATAGAGCCGGGAACTACCGGAAATGTAGATGTTATGCTTATGGCAATAGCTCCTACGCAAGATGATGGTAAAATTAATGTTATTATTCAATATGAGGATGAAACAGGAGAGCTGCATTACACTGAAAGGGATTTTAATTTATTTGTATCAGAAATATTTTTTATGGATGATGATTTTGGGCCGGAATTTCCAAATGGAGGATTTCCAGAAGACAATTCTAATAGGATAAATATAATGGCTGTAATAGTTGTTGTATTAATAGTTGTAATTGGTGCAATAATAACTACAGTATTATTGGTTAAAAAGAAGAAACAAAAGCAGGCAATGTTTGAAATGGAAGAAGAGGATGAGGATGAAAATTCTTGATTTATTAATGATGAGTATAGGCAATTTAAAGAGAAGAAAACTTAGAACATTTTTAACTGTTCTAGGGGTTGTAATCGGAACAGCGTCTATAGTAGTCATGGTTTCATTAGGTATTGGAATGAATCAGGCGATGATAGATCAAATATCTAGTTCAGGAAGTCTGACAGCAATAACAGTTATGCCAAACTACGGTTGGGGAGGGATGGAAGTTACTTCAGAACCTCAATACTTAACGGATGATGTAGTTAGAACATTTCAAATGCTTCCTAATGCTGAAAGGGTGTCGCCTAGGCTTAGGACTATGGCTTTAATGTTTCAAAATGGTTATGAGGGATATGTTAGCATAATTGGTGCTGACAGACAGACTTTAGAAATGATACCTTTAAAAGAAGGACAGCTTACTTCGGCTAATAGTAATGAACTGACATTGATTATTGGGAGCAGTGTTATTTTTAACTTCTATAATTCTAAAACAGGAGCAGGTTATTGGGATACAGGTGAAGCTCCTAATATTGATTTTATGGGTCAGCCTATATTTACTGTTTTTGATATGGATGCTTATTATCAAGCTCAATCAGGTATGCCAAATGTTAAAGCACCTAAAAAATATATGTTAAATACGGCTGCAATGGCAGAAGGAAATATTGAAGACTACAATGAATATATGTATGATATTTATGTGGATATTGAGCTGTTAAAAAATCAGCTTAGGCTAGTATTTGGAAAAAATCCTATTCCGGGTCAGCCTACTACATCTAAAGGGAAACCGTATCCGTATCTTATGTATGATGAAGTAGTTGTTTATGCAAAGGAAATGAATAATGTAGTGGAATTACAAAGAATGATAACGGATATGGGATATACAACATATAGCAATATGGAATATCTTGAAAGTATGAAGCAGCAATCACAGACTATTCAGGCTGTACTTGGCGGAATTGGTGCGGTATCAATGTTTGTAGCTGCAATAGGCATAGCTAATACTATGATGATGTCTATATATGAGAGGACTAAAGAGATTGGTATAATAAAAGTTTTAGGCTGTGCAATGAGAAATATTCAGACAATGTTTTTATTAGAGGCTGCCTTTATAGGTTTTTTAGGAGGAATGATAGGGCTTTTATTAAGTTATATAATATCAGCCTTATTGAATATGTTTTTTAGTGCGGCATTTTTTGCAGGGGCAGCAGGGCAGTTGTCTTTAATACCTACATGGCTGGCACTTTTATCATTGGCATTTGCAATGATAGTAGGAATGATAGCAGGATTTTTTCCAGCACTTAGGGCTATGAAACTTAGTCCGTTAGCGGCTATAAAAACAGAGTAATATAATAAGTTTAAGCGGACTGCCAGATTATCAGAGAATACTGAAATTTAGTCCTATAAATTAAAAATATGTAAGTGAGGTGACCTCTTAAAGTTAGACTTAAAAATCTAACTTTAAGAGGTCATTTTTTGAAAGTAAAAATATATATGGAAAAGATAAGAAATAATTATTTTTTCCTAAAAAACTTGATATTTTTATTAATAATACTTATTAAAACCCAAACCATTTTATTCATTTCCGGTCAAAGATAAAAATTTTTGATAAGTATCACATTGGTGTCCCTCCATTATAGCAGTTGCAAAAATAACATTTCGAGATTTCAATGCACTGATAAGTCTTTCGTGGAAAATGATACTTTCCCTGTATTCAAATGAAGACGATATTAAATTAAATGATTGTTCTAAACGCTGATAAATAATTTCAGTAGCACGAACAAACATAAGGTTGCCAGACATTTCACATATTATTTTATGGCATTCTAAGTCATGAAAAACAGCTTCATGGATATCACCGTTTTCGTAGTGTATTTTTAGCTGCTCTGTACAAGCAATTAAACGTGATAGTTGTTCATCTGTATATCTGTGACAAGCAAGTTTAATGCATTCTATTTGTATTCCATTATGAAATTCAAAAATCTGAAGATTATCCTCTACTTCAAACATTATGGAGGGAATAATATCATTTAAAGATAAAGAAGCTCCTCTTTTTTTGATAATAGTTCCATATCCTCGTTTAGCTTCAATCAGTCCTAAAGCTTTTAATTGTGAGATAGCTTGGCGGACAGAATTTCTGCTTACATTAAATGTTTCTGCTAATTTGTTTTCAGTAGGAATTTTACTTCCTGCTTTCCATGTGCCATTAGATATAAATTCGGTCATTTGTGAGTAGATATCTTCTACAACATTATTCATAAAAAACCCCTTTATTACTGTAAGTTATATATATAGGATAAGGTGTAATGGATTGAAAGTCAAGGCGAATAATACTATTAAACGAGTTTGTACTACAAATATAAAAGTTTGTAGTACAATGAGAAATGAAAAAACTGTAGAAAAAGTATAAAAAAGCTTAAAAAATATTGACAAATAGAAGCATAATTACTATACTATAAATGTAGAGAAGATGAAACGTTGATAAATGTAGTACAAATCAAGAGTTAAATGTACTACATTTTAGTCAAAACAAACAGGAGGGTTATCTATGAAGCGATTAAAAAAGCAAACATGTATTATTTTTGGAATGGTACTTGCATTTTGTATGACTGCATGTACTCAAGAAGGAGCAACAACTGCTGAAACTGCAACGGCATCAGTCACGTCGGTACAAAATAGTGAAACTTCTATAACAGAAATACTTAATGTTATTCCGCATACAGAAGTGGAAATTAAGTATCCAGCTATTATTGAAGTGAAGGAGGAAATATTTGCAAATGAAGTTTATAAAATTGGTTATGCTAATTGGAATGATGAAAATTCTATTTCCATTATAGTTAGAGATTCAATTATTGATGCATGTAATTATTATGGAGTAGAGTATATGATTTTTGATAATAAGCAAGATGCTAATCAAGCTATGACAAATTGTGATACTGCTATTCAGGCAAATGTGGATTATTATTTGAATTTTAATCAAGATGAATCTATTAATGCAGCTATTGCGGCTAAACTTGAAGCAGCAGGAATTCCTATGATTTCTATACAAACAAAAGCAAGAGTTGGCATAGACCCAGAATATCATATTGATAATAGGAAATTTGGAACTATAGGCGGAGAACTTTTAGCAAAAGAATTTAAGGAAAGGTGGCCAAATGAACAGCCTAAATTATTTGTGGCAGGACATCCAGAATCAGGGGTAAATTTTATTCAAAGGGCAGAAGGATGTAAGGAAGCTGTAATTGCGGCAATGCCAGATGTGGAAATTACAGAAATTAGTACTGACGGAGATCCAGAAGTAACCAGACAAAGAACGGCAGACTTTTTAACTGCAAACCCAGAAGGGAAGATTATGATGTGGTGTCATATAGATCAAAACACTATGGGTATGTTAGCGGCAGTTAGAGCGGCGGGACGTGAGGAAGATGTTATTATTACTTCATGCGGAGCAAATCCAGTAG